>Ga0255095_1000228_pt1 | contig 30860 bp, 16 predicted proteins | sample Colum_Law_RepC_8_2_FD_188435 | JGI IMG/M metagenome (GOLD analysis project Ga0255095, IMG submission 188435) | Freshwater microbial communities from Columbia River, Oregon, United States - Colum_Law_RepC_8d | ecosystem: Environmental > Aquatic > Freshwater > River | place: USA: Oregon...
CGTCTTCTTCGTCTCGCCATAGCGACATGTAGTCGATGTCGGCGATCAATCGTTCGATCAGCGGGGACACTCGACCTTCAGCCGACTGTTCGTGCAGCTTGTTGATCAAATCGGTAAAGCCGTCCACGGCCTTGCGGACTCGAGCACTGATGCCTTCAACACTTCGAACTTCACGCGCCGCACTGAACAGGCTGATGCGATGCTTCTCTGCATAGTTTCGCAGCTTAAGCAGCGTTGTATTTCCAATACCACGAGCCGGGCGATTGATGATTCGCTCCATCGCGGCATCATCCGACTCATTCTCGATCAGCCGCAAATAGGCAATCAGATCGCGAACTTCGGCTCGTTCGAAGAATGAATAGCCAGCCGCAACCTGATAAGGAACCGCGTGGCGACTGAGTGCCGTCTCAAGCAATCGAGACAGTGCGTTGACGCGGTAGAAGATGGCGAAATCGGAATACTTGTGAGCTCCGGATGCTACCTGTGCTGCAATCTCTTCCGCAATGCCGTCGGCTTCGGCGTCGGGGTTTTCAAACAACAACAATCGAACTGATTCGCCCTCCGGATTCTCTGTCATCAGCTTGCCGCGATGCGGTCGGCGATTGTTCGAGATCAACTGATCGGCACACTTCACGATCCGTTGTGTGCTGCGAAAGTTCTGATCGAGTGAGACGATATGGACGTCTGGAAAGTCTCGCTCAAATGTGGAAATATTCCCCGGCCTCGCTCCGCGCCAGCCGTAGATCGACTGATCCGGATCTCCCGTCGCGCAGAGGTTCGGATGAATCTGCGACATCGCATGCACGATGTGATACTGAGCAAGATTCGTATCCTGATACTCGTCGACCAGAATAAAGCGGAAGTAATGGTCCAGTTGCTCGCGGACGTTTGGTTCATCATCCATCAGCCGGACGACATGCAGCAGCAGATCGTCGAAGTCGACAGCGTTTTGTTGCCGGACGCGAGCTTCGTAGAGCGGGAAAACCTGATAAACGATGGCATCCAGGGGATTTCCCGGACGCTGCTCAAACTGCTGCCGAAATTGTTCGGCGGTGATCATTTCATTGCGAGCACGACTGATGCGACCCAGAACTCGCCCGGGCTCATGAAACATTCCGTCCAGCTTTTCATCCTTCATGATCTGGCGGATGATGGAGACCTGATCGGAATGATCGAGGATCGTGAAGTTATTCTTCAGTCCCACATGTTCGGGAAACCGCCGCAGAATCCTGGAACAGAAACGATGGAAGGTGCTGACGCGAACTCGCAACCCGCCCAGCAGCTTTTCGACTCGCTCCTGCATCTCGCGAGCCGCCTTGTTGGTAAACGTCAACGCGAGAATGTGTTCCGGCGCGACGCCGCGTTCCAGCAGTCGAGCGATCCGATGCGTGATCACTCGGGTTTTGCCGGAACCAGGCCCGGCCAGCACCATCAGCGGCCCTTCGAAATGCTCCACCGCTTCGTATTGTGCGTCGGTGAGATTTGAAGGCATTGGGATGTCTAAAGCAAAACAGAACGGTTCAAAGAATCAGATTGCTGAAGTGTACGCAGGCTGAACCAGATCGTCATCAGGGACGGCGTAGAATTTTCGTACTCAACATCGAACCGTAGCCGGACTTGTGAGACTTCGGTCTGCTGTTTCGTGATCACAATGTTTCTGAAGATGGCCTCACGCGAAGGCGCGGAAACGCGAAGAAGACAAAAAACGTGCTGTTCTCTTCGCGCCTTCGCGTGATGATTTCACTTCTGAATACGAAGTTTGCGCCGGGTGGGCTTTCTGAAGTCTCACGACTTCAGCTACAGATCAAAAAGCCGAAGTGGGGCACTCCGGTAATGACCGTCCACCTTAACGTATCGTAGCCGGACTCGTGAGAGTTTGGTCTGCTGTTACGTGATCACAAAGTTTCTGAAGATGGCCTCACGCGAGGGCGCGGAAACGCGAAGAAGACAAAAAACGTGCTGTTCTCTTCGCGCCTTCGCGCGATAATTTCACTTCTGAATACGGAGCTTGCGCCGGGCGTGCTTTCTGAAGTCTCACGACTTCAGCTACAAAACAGTCACGCCTTGGAGAGCACTACTTGGCCGTCTTCAAAACCACCGTTCGCCACTGTGGCTGCTGGAGTTCGTGAATCTGCTTTTCGAGGTCCTGAATGAACGGATCGAACTTGGCAATGTCAGCCGCGTTGTTTCCCTGTTCATGCTTTCGGAAGCCAAACAGATACGTGATGTTCTGTGGTCGCCAGCGGTGGAAGTACAGCTCATTCTTCTTCAGTAGCAACTTCCGCATCGCTTCGTACTGAGGATTCACTTCGGTGGCGAAAGATCGGCCCTGCTTGAACTGGCTGTCTTTGGCGGCAAGGAACGAACGCTGACGAAGTGTCTGCGACGCATCGCCCTGTGAGATCACTCCGCCGTTCAAAGAAACGTCTTTGGCACTCGCAGCACCAGCGCTGATGACCATAGGAAGGGAAGACAACATCTTCTCCTGCACCTCAAAACTGACCATTGTGCTGTCGTCAGGATTCCATTTGATGTTGCGGATTTCTGCATCCGTGCTGGTCACTGTTTTGGTCGAGCCATCCACTTCGACGACGGGCAGGTTCGCCGGAATATTCAACAGGCGATCTCGAAATGCCAGCGATGCACACGCATAACCGTAGTCGGTGAAATGCATGCCGTTTTCAGCCAATGAATGGTAAATCGAAGCCGTCAGTGAATCCGACGATGCTGGCTTGGATTCCTGTTCCGGCGGCAGCTTGTAGCAGGAGTTGATCGCGTAATCGATGTCTCGCAATTGCTTCGTGAAGCCGCTGAAAACATCAACAAACAACAAACCGCGAGACTGAGCCACGCTGCCGGTTGTTTCGGAGTAAACCTTGATTCTTGAGTTGAATCGCGATGGTGATGGCACCGGAGGCGTTGCTGGCAATAGTTCATGAGGTGATACCAGAACGCAGGCAATTCCGGAGGCTGTCAGTTCATCCAACAGTCGTCCGAGCTGATCCGAATACTGCTCCGGAGTCAGACCCGCCGTCAGAGCTTCGTTCTGACCATAGCAAATTAAAGCCACAGTCGGCTCTTCCGCACGGATATGTTCGACCATGCGGAGATAACCCACTTCCGGCCGATCAAAGATGCCTCGTGAGTCCGCATAAGTGGTATCGGCGCTCCAGCCGAGATTTCGAAATGTCACATGCTTGTCACCCAGCGTCCCGGCGAGAGTCGCTTCAAGATGTTCTGACAACTGAGCCCGCTCAAAGAATGTCGCCCCTACGAAGACAACTCGGTCGCCATCCTCAAACTGAAACGGAGCAGTTCGTGCTTTCGCTGGGATCACAGGAGCGGCAAACGCCGTCGGTATTGAAACTTTGAAGCGATTGCCGGGTTCATCCGTGACAGTTTTCACTTCCGGCCAATCCCGATCGTTGAAATCGGTCTGTTGCCAGCCAACCGGTGGCATCGCAGGAGCTTTCTTCCAGCCTCCGCCGATGTTTCGCACATCGTTGCCCTTGCGAGCACTCAATGCCAAACCAAAGACGGCTACCTTGTCTTCCGAATTGACTTCGACAGCAATCAGGTTGCGTCCTTGTCGCAGCAATGACTTCACGTTGTAGCCGGCAGCTTCAACATTTCCGTCTGCCTGTTTCAGAGCGACGTTCTTTAGAATCCGTTGCCCGTTGACATAGAGCGAACAGTGATCGTTGGTCACGATCGTCAGCTCAGCAGACTCGGAGTCCATGGCAGAAGGATCGATCGCCCAGCGAAACTGTGCACTCGCCGCGCCTTCTGGCACCTCAGCCTTAAACCACTGCAGAGCAGTCGCATCTTGTGCAAACGCCGAAGTAACTCCCGCTGGCAGAAAGACTAAGGCTGCAATCAGCAGCACTTGAGCAACAAAGCGGCAGGCAGATCCAAAGGAGGTTTCAGGAACCATCGATAAAAACTCCGACGACAACAAAAGCTTGAGATGGCAGGCGCAGAAGCTGTGGGCAAACCGGTTGAAAACGAATGATAACCAATATGAAGCGTAACCGCGCGAGCGGTCAGGTGAGTGCCGAAACCAAGAGGTTGTAATGCCCCAATTGGCCAAAATCAACTTCCAGCATCCCGCCAGCCGATCAGCAATTTGAACGCAGTATCGATATCATTGCCATTGACGCTTCATTTGGGGCGCTGCAGAATGGCGTTCTCTCGTTTTTGCGACGTTTTTAGTCGGAGACGCTCATGCCTGCCGCTGATTCTGCGAACAATTTTGCGTCGTCGACACCACATCTGAAAATCTCACTTTATGACAGAGTCATCGCGGCATTGATGGCCGCTTCTGTTGCGGCTATTGGAACACTGATCATTATGGTGGCCGCATGGTTCGCAAATGCACTGCCGCTCGTTGACCGATTACCGCTGGAGCCGCGTGTTTCTCCCGTTCGACAGCCTCTCGAGGACCTTTCCCTGAATGTGATCGACGTGGCATCACCTGAAGAGTCAACAGACGATACTTCAGCGCAGAATGAACAGCCCAATGTTACGGTGCTTGATGCTGATCAGGTGGTCGATGAAAAGCTGAATGTCGCCGCGCTTCAGCTTCCCGTCGAACCGGCGATCGAGACTAAAAAACTGCCCGGCATTGCTGAGGGGACTGGTCGAAATCCAATTGGTCCCGGGCGTCAAATGGGGGGAAAGTCTTCTTCCAACGGAAATGAGCGGCGGTGGTTTCTTGACTACCCAACTGTCGAATCCGTGGACCAATACAAAACCTTATTGGACGCTGCAGAAATTCAGCCTGGGGCAGTCCTCGCCAACGAGAAACGCCTTGTCTATGTCACAAAGCTGACATCTCCAAAGCCTGAGCTAATTTCACTGGAATCAAAAGTTGCAGGATCGGAGAAGCGTCTATTCTTTTCTTGGCAAGACGGTTCACGCGACTTCCAGCAATTTGATCGCGAGCTGTTTTCTCAAGCTGGTGTCGACATTGCAGACTCGACAGTGATGCACTTTGTTTCTCCTGAAACAGAAGCACGGCTAGAGCAACTGGAGATTGAGTATGCCGCTGGCACTGACCTCTCACGTATTCGCAGAACATATTTTGAACTGCGAGAAGTTAACGGGCGAATCGATTTTGTCGTAACCCGGCAAACGCTACGCTGAACGCATTCCTGAAATGCGTCGCGCGGTCGCAGCGCTGCATCCCACTACCTTCCTGAAGAATCCACCCATGCGAAACACTGTGTCGAACAGTGAAAGGGTATCCGGTGGATGTATGGAGTTCTTCTCATGCTTCGCCGCTTCCTGACGATCCCATCTGCAATTCTTCTGTCTTCAGCAACGGCACTGGCCGGCGACTTCCCCACATTCACGGAGAAAGTCATCGACCCCAACGTCGGCAAAGTCTGCTATGCAGTAACGATCGCAGATGTGGATGGTGATAAAGATCAGGACATCGTGGCTTTGACGGAGAATCGAGTCGTCTGGTACGAACAACCGTCGTGGAAAGCTCATGTTATTCTGCAGGATCAGACTCCGCTGGATAACGTGTGTATCGCTCCTCACGATATCGACGGCGATGGCCAGGTCGATTTTGCGATCGGTGCCGGATGGACGAAGACGGGAACCTTGCACTGGATCCGTCGAACAGCAGATCCGAATGCACTCTGGCAGGTCGCGGCCATTGGCGAAGAAACCAACGTCCATCGCATGCGCTGGGCCGATGTGCTGGGCACCGGGAAACCTCAACTGGTGATTTCACCATTGAACGCCAGCGTTGGCAACGGCGTACGTTTGCTGGCCTATGAGATCCCTGCAAATCCCGCTACGGAACGCTGGCCGGGGACTGTTCTGAATGGCGATCTGAACCGCATGCACAATCACTGGCACGTGGATTTCGATGGCGACAAAACCGTCGACACAATCACCGCCAGTCGAGAAGGCGTGTCGCTGGTGACTCGCTCAGGAAGTGACTGGAAAGCAGTCCGACTTGGCGACGGCATCACGGGCAACGCCGATCCAAATCTCAACGGAGCCGGTGAAGTGAAGATCGGTCGCCTCAAGAATGGTCAACGATTTTTGACATCCGTAGAACCCATGCACGGAGATCATCTGGCCGTCTATCTGGAACCAAAATCTGCGGACGGCAAATGGGAACGCAAAGTCATCGATCAGGGCTTTCGCCGAGGTCATGCGTTATGGACCGCCGACTTCGACAACGATGGCTCCGACGACATTGCGTTCGGCCACAGTGATACCCCGGAGAAATTTGGCGTGAGTGTCTATTCTCCGTCAGCGGATGGCTCGGAATGGACTCGCCACATACTGGATGCTGGTGGCATGGCGACCGAGGATCTTATTGTCGCCGATCTCACTGGCGACAACCGCCCCGATATCGTTGCCGGGGGCCGGGGAACTCATAACGTGAAGTTGTATGTGAATGAGATGCCGGCGGCGAAGTAAAACAGTGCGATGTCAGCCTTAAAAACGTAGGTTGGACATTCTTGTCCGACAAACTGGCGACGGGCAAGAATGCCCATCCTACCCCAAAACGAAGACTCCACGAACCTCCAAGCCTAAACCTGACGCAAACGCGTTCGGGTTGATGAACGCAGGGCCAAGCCTCAGGTCGAATCCGGGCAACCTAAATCGGATCTTTCGGAGGCGCCACAGGCTTGGCGGGAGCGTCTTCCGGGGTCGGGCGTTTCCAGGTGCCGTCGAGAAGTTGCTGGATCGCGACCTGCATCGATTCGCCACCGCCTTGCTGATAGCCAACATGCACGTCTTCAATCACGTTGCCTTTTCCCAGAATCACAGTGTGCGGAATACCGGACACTTTAAACTGCTGGCCGATTTCTCCGCTGCGATCCAGAGCCACAATCGGTGACAGATTGCGTTCTGTCAGGAAGCCTCGAATCTGATCCGACGCTTCCTGCTGATTGACAGCCACGAAGATGACCTTCGACGAATCAAACTCGGAGGTTGCCGCAATATAATCCGGCAGAGCGGCCACGCAGGGACCGCACCACGTGGCCCAGAAATCCAGCACGATGATTTTGTCAGCGTGGTCTTTCAATCGAAACTTTGAGCCGTCCAGCAGTGACAGTTCAAAGTCATCTGCCACCTGGCCAATCATTGCGGCCCCTTCCGAGGTACCGCCGGATTCAGCCGCGATATCCCAGTCCGGTTCTTGAGCATTCCGTGCGATCCATTGATCAAACGCCGCGATGTTTGTGCGACTTTCTGGATCCCCAAGGAACAATTCTCTGATTGTGGCAGCAGGAAAAGCACAATCGCCGAGCAGCTTCGAGTGGCCTTTGATCTGACCGTTCTCCAGTCGAGCGGGTGTCATGGTGATGCTGAAGCCATCGGCCAGCAGAGCCTGCATTCCGGAGTCTTCTTCATCACCCATCACAAAGCCGTTCTCAGAATCTTCTTCGACGGTGGCTTCGGACACCGCTGGTGCAATTTTCGTTTCGCCATCTGGCGTAGCGGCGTTCGCCTGATCGGAAGTCGAATTTTCTGCAGCGGCTTTTGCAACTTTCTTGCCCGAATCCTTCTTCGGTGGATCAAGCCACACGATCGCGGCGACTCGCGAACGATCGATTCGCAATGTCTCGAGGCGAGATTCAAATTGCACGTCAGCTTCACGAATCGACTTCAACTGTCCTCGCAGCAGGTCTCCGTTGGCCGCGATCAGTACATTTGTGGGAGGATTGTCGCGGCGAAATCGCGGAACCGTCAGAGTCGCGAGACGAGCTTCTTCCTCAATGAACTGACGAATCGAGGCTCCCGACATGTTGTCGATTTCGAATTTCGAAATCTCAACGCCGTCACCGTTCGATTGTTGAACCATTCCATTCATGATGACTCGCCCCGTCATCGTGACATTCGCATTGAAGGCTAGCCCCTTTGAACCAGCCCCATCGGGATTCAGCTTGATAGTCTTGACTTGTTTGCCGTCAATCGAAACCAGCAGATTGCCATCGCGGGCCACAAGTTGCACGTCCACTTCACCGCTGGCTGCGCGAATGATCTCTTCGGCATTCTGTCCGCCGAAGCCTCGAAAGAACATCTGGTTCTGAGGCGGTAGTCGATCCAGAACCTGAAGATTGGTCTGCATCAGGGAGAAAGAAACATGTGTTGAAGTTTCATCTTTGCGAGTTCCAGAACCAAACAATGAAACCGTCATATTGGCGTAGGATTGTACCGGCCATTTCATATGAAAGCGGACCGTGTCGCCCGTCAAAATTGACGGATGAGAAGCCGACGCGTTGCCACGCAGAACGATGGATTCCACCATCCCGGGCTTTTCATGATCCGCCACAGCTGGCCGGTCTGTCACTGGTGGCTTGTCTGACGAAGCGGGCTTTTCCGTTGAAGCAGCCTCAACCGGCTTCCCGGATTTCTCATGATCCGCCACGGCTTTCTTCGGCGCCTTCATCGAAGCCACACCTCGCCAGCCTTCGGCTCCGAATCCTCTCTGATGGATTCTCCCGGTGCCAGAAAGTTCGACCGCCTTGATGTGTTCTCGAGCAAACGACTTCACGTCACTAAATGGCAGTGCGAGTTGAACCTGATCCTCGGTGCAACCCTCAACACGGCACGGCAGTACGTCATTGTTTTTCAGGTAGATGACGTCCGGAAAGCTGGCCAGCATTTCGGGATTCTCTGAAAAGTGTTTCATGCCCTCGGCTCGCACAAATCTTGCATCGCCGCCATTTTTCAGCGTTGAAGCGTTCAGGCCCCCCAGAGGCTTCCATTGGATCGGTGTGTCAGCCTCGCCATCAACGACGAGACTTCCCTGCAGCGAACCACCCGCATGAAACAGCCGATCTGACTGAGCAGACTCCTTCTGGCCCGGAGTTAGCCCCAGTCGCAGAACATTGTTGAGATCACAGCTTAACGGCGATTCGGAATACGCCGGTCGCAACATGGCACGACCATCCGCAATCGAAACCAACGTGCCCGACACAAAGCCACCGTCGGCCCAGGCCAGATGAGTTGCACCACGGGCTGCGATCGGAGCATTCTCATCAACCGCAAGGACAAGCGATGCAACCTGATCAACTGGCAGTGGCAGCTCAGCCTCGTCCTTCATAATGACCAGACTGGACGTCTCTGCTGAAAAGCTTTTGATCGCACCGAAGTGCACCGTGCCGTCGGCCATCTGGACTCGATTCTCTTTGCCAGCTGCAAAGCGAGGTTCACTGCCATCCCAGTTGCTGATTCGCAATCGGCGCAGGCTTAAATCCCACTCGCCATTCCGCAGCAAAATTCCCTCGGCACCGCCACGAAGTCCGGTGATGGCGACTTCTCCCAGTTTCTGACCAGCCGGGTTGTAAACCTGCATTTTCTTTTTGGTGTAATCGACAAAGACATGGACGTGCAGGAAATGGTCCTTTTCAGAGATCTGCTGCAACGAGGCAAACTTGTTTCCGTTGGCCGCCACCAGCACATCTACCCATGATTCCAGACGCAACCCGGCTTTGGCATCGCGTCCTATCGCCAATGCAAACGACAGGGTCTTCTTTGAATGCAGTTCAACTTCGAGTTCGAATTTCTGAGGAAGCTTTTGAGGCAGAAACAGAGCCGCATCCGCGCGAGTGGTCATGATGCCGCCTTCAGGATCTTCCGACCATGAAACGGGTTTCTCTGTGTCTTTATTGGCGGCGGGATTTGCGGCTGCACCGGGCACAAAAAAACGCACGGCCCCCACGACTCGGCCATTCTCTTCTGTCTCACGTCGGAACGCAGGCTGCCATCCATCAAGCCCGCGAGGACCAGAATAGATGACGCCGCCTGAACCGCCGGCACCCTGCAGGCTGACCAGTTGGCTCCGAGGAATCTCGAAGGTCCCAAATCGAGAACTCTCAAAGGTCAGTGCTGTGTCGTTGGCTGATTTTAATGTCCCAAACAGCAGGTCACCGTTTCTCGTCAGTATGCGAAAGCCTGCCGGTGGTGTTACTGGCTCGGAGACTTCCGGATACTTCAGCAAGGAGAGATGCTCAATCGCAATCTGCAGCGGGTCATTAAACAGCGGCGATTCCCAGACAACGACTTTGTCGTCCGCTCGCAAGAGCTTTCCATTCAAGCTGTCGCCGTTACTCCAGACCAAAGTGGAATCGTCTGCGGAACAACAAACGCTGCAGAGAATCAGAATGGCAGTGACTGGCAGAATGGCTTTGATCATGGAGTTCACTTAAGAGAAGAGTCACTGCTTCAGGTTCTTGATTTTGCTCGATCAGCCGGCACGCGTTAGCGTCCGGTGAATGTTTATCTTCGATACACAACAGGGTGTTTGCAGACTGTTGATTTAATCGTTTAACGGCAAGCCGCAGGCGTCGTTGCCAGATTTCGCCTACGCCTGCGGCTCGCCGTTAAACGAAAACACTCAGTACACGACGAAATCACCATCTCGCAAACGCACCGTTTTTGATAACAACATCGCATTGTCTACCCAAAAACATCACCGTTCATAAATCGGCAAAAACCGATAGTTCAGAGCCATCGCCAGCAATGACATTCCCGTTCCGTAGGCTGGCCCATGCTGGCTTTGAAAACTGCCATCATCGCTCTGCAGATCTTTTAGCTGTTTAGCAGTCTTCAGGTTCCACTTGTTCCACGCTTCGAAGTCGCCCTGAAACAAAGCCTGAGCCGTGTAGTAGCGAAAGTATTCCGGATAGCTGTACTCTTCGTGTTCCAGATTGACGGTGATCGCTCCGAGCACACCTTTGTACTCTTTCCAGTCTTTCCGCTTCCCGATGGAATAGACAAGAGCTGCGATCGCTTTGAGATTAGCTGAGCCACCGCCACCGATTCCGGAATAGCCAACCTCGCCGCGATTAGTCGTCATCGTCTTAAAATAGTCCAGTGCCTGATCGATGGCTTCATCAGGCACTTTGACACCAGCATTGCGAGCCGCCAGGAGTCCCATCAGGACAGCGCCCGAAACAGACGTGTCAGCATCTGTCGCTTCCGGCCCATAACGCCATGCGTGAAACGAATTGTTCTTTTGTGATGTCACAGCGCCGCGAACAGCCAGCTCCAGTGATTCCCCGATGCTGCGTCGTTCGTCGGCCTTTGTCTCCGCGTCCCACAACGTATCTTCATCAAGAACGCCGTAGACTTCAGACATCCCCAGCATGGCAAACCCATGATGGTACATGCTGCTGTGCCCCATGTTGCCACCGAAGAAACCGGTCGCTTCTGTCTGTCCTTTAATCATGCTGCGAACGGCACGCCGGATGTTTTCGCTGTAGCGACCGAAGTTCGGATCTTCACCGCTCGCCAGAAACGCCATAATGCACATGCCCGTGATTCCGGGACCGCTGTCGCCACCTGACCAGGTTCCTTCGGGCGTCTGATTTGTGGCGAGCCATTCGAGACCACGATCATAGATCTGCTCGACGTCTCGAGGCACATCCGTCCCGAATCGCACCTGAGTTTCCTGCGCAGAGCAGGCTGCGCTCAGTGACAGGATCGCGAATAAACAAGTGGCCACGGTTTTCAGCACACGGAGTCTCCGGAGTTTTTCGTTCTTAGTTGTTCGCTTCAGCTGATACGTCTTCGCGGTGTCGTGATCCAGCGCCATTTCAAGACTTGTGTCTTGTGTAGGATGGGCATTCTTGCCCGTCGAAACTGAGTCGGACAAGAATGTCCAACCTACAACACCCCTTATTTACTTTCTGTTCTCCAACGCATTAAAGAACGCATCAATGCCATCGCGAAACTCAGCAGGTGTCTGATCGTTGTTTGTCCCTGTGGCCTGACGAATTTCTCTTCGTTCGATTTGAGCATTCGGATCTGAGCCTGGACCATAGAGCTCCAAAGCCACCTGATCGGTATTGCCTTCACCACCGCCGCCGGGATTCGATCCGCCTCCACCGCCACCGCCTTTTGGATTCGCTCGTTTGGCCTGCAGCAGAAGTTCAATCACTTCCGTTTCCGCAGCAATCGCCTGCGGACCAGTATTTGGCTGGCTAAGAATCTGAGTCGCGTCCGTCATCGCATTACCAGCAGCCGACAGCAACTGAATTTCCTTCGCAAATTTCTCCTCTCCGAGCGGCAGCGAGCGAATGTCTGTTACAACATTCTCCAGTCGGTCGAAGAGTTTCCGCTGTGTCTCCGACTGAGCTTCTGCCTTGTCCTGATAAGCAACAGCTTCTGTTTCTTCGCGAACCTGCTCCAGCGATCGAGTTTCCTCACGCAGATCCATTTCACCTTCCAGGATTCGCATCACTTCCAGCACGATCGAAGGCGGCAAGCTGTCTCCTTTACAGCCTTTACACTGACCGCACTTTGAGGCAGAAACGAGTTCCTCAGCCCAGCGATCCAGAGTGTCGCCCCAGAATTCTGCCTTGGCGATGGCTTCACCGCTGCGATTATCCCGAACGCGATCTCCCAGGTCGTTCAGCTTGCTGACGATCTCGTACTCTTCCATCTCCTTCAGAATACGCTGAAATTTCTCTTCCTTACGGCGATCGTGGTAAGCTTCCAGATCATCCTGGATCGTACGAACTTTCTGGCTTTGGCCCTGTTCGGTTGCGGCAATCCGTTCGGTCTGATCTTTCTGTTTTTCGTCGAGCGATTTTTCGCTCACGCCGAAGCTATCGAACAATGTACGGTTCAACGCCGTGGCCACTTCAAGCTGCTCGCGAGAAGCCGACTTCAAACGCTTAACGAACGTGCTGTCTTCGAGGTCATCCATGATCTTCTGCAGGTCTTCGCGGACCTTCTGGAATTCCGCCAGCAGATCGGTCTGCTCCTGCACTGCTTCGTCGACCTTTTCTTCGGCAGAATTCTCAGGCTGTTTCTTTTTCTCCGGAGGTGGCCCGCCCTGCAGAACCGTCGAAGGCAGTCCAAACTTGCCTTTGCCGGCTTTTGACTCTTCCTTCTTTTCTGAGTCAGCATCGGCTGGATTCTGCTTGTTGAATCCTGACTCAGTATCCGTCAACTTTGGAACAGCTGGCTGCTCGGGACCTGGCTTTTTCGGTTCGCCAGGCTCACCGGTCTGAGTGCCCTTATTGTTTCCAGCCTGAGGCGAAGACTTCGCATTGGCGGTTGAACTTGCAGGCTTCTTTCCCGGAGCCTTTGCACTCTGATTCAACAGATCGGCCACCGATGGCATCCGGTTCTCACCGATGTCGCGAAGCTTCTGCAGAGCACCCGCCCATGTTTCCAGATGCCCAACCATCATCTCCTTGTTTCGCAGAGCTTGCTTGAGCAATTGATCGCCCTGATCCGTCACGGACGTCAGTCGATCGCCGTTCGCTCGTTCTGCTGCCGCCTGCTGTTCAATCTCGCGGCGAGTTTCCGGAGCATTCAGTTGTTCCGGATCCATCTGACGAATCTCACGATTCTTATCGTGCAGACGAACCTCTTCTTCATACACGTCGTCAGCCATGCTCGACCAGCGACGCAACTGCTCCATCATCCACACGGCATGCTGATCCGGAGTCATCACGTGCAATACATAAGCTGGCGAGTAAACTCGACCGCGTTCTTTCAGATAGTCTTCAACATACGCTCGCACTTCAATCGTCTGAGCGGGCACCTTGTCGGTGTCGGCACAAAACGTTGCTTTTGCAGAGAGAATCTTCTTCTCCGGCGCGCCGCCTTCGACCAGTTTTTCACCGGCTTCCGGATTCGGGTTATGGACAGGATGCTCAACGCCCTTCCATTCCAACCCGATCTGACGAACGCCGAAGTCATCTCGCGACTGCAGGTCGAAGGTGATCACGTCCGTCGTGAGCACAACCTGCTGCGGCTCGTCCTGTTGCAGTGCGACACTTGGCTGGCCGTCTTCGATCGCGTTGATCTTCAAACTGAAGGCATCGCGAGAAGTCAGACCCAACTCATCACGCCAGCGAAAGTCCAGAACGTCAGATTCGCCAACCGTCAGCGGTGACGGTTTCACACGATTCTTATCAAAGGCGGCCGGCTGATTTTTCACTGTGGCTTCGGTAAGGTTACGACTAACCTCTGCTTCGAACTCGGCCACGGATCCCTTTAACAGCGAAATGGCGCCGCCACGTACATCAGCCTTGATCGGTTCTTTGTATTGCAGATACGCAGGCAACGTGATTGACGCCGAAAGTGAACTCAATTCCGGCCGATTAGCCACTTCAACATTGACGCCTTTGGTCAGGTCGCCAACACGAACATTCAATGTTCCTGTCTCAGTCTGCGGCGGCAACTTGAATTCGTAGTTCTGATTCTGTTTGCCTGCGTTCACCACAGGCTGACCTTCAAACTTCGCCGACGCCGATGCTGGGGACCAGCGAGTTGACTCGGCCAGTTTTGCATCCAGTGAAAAATCTTCACCGTGCGGAACAACGATTTTGTTTGGCAACCCATCAACCTGAGCAAACGTGTAACGATCAACATTTCTCCATGGCATCAGCCAGCGAGACATCGCGTTGAAGCCTGCTGCTGGCACAATCGCCAACGCCAGAATTGCGAGCACTGCAGGCACCGCAAGTGTCTTCGCCCAGAATCGATGCTTCGGCCGAGGAACCGCGTCGGAGAAATCGCGCTGTCTTACAACGGAATCGACCTGATCAATCGCGGCCTGAGCCAGTCGTGTACTGCTGCCGAGATCCTTGTCGCTGTGAGCCAGCTCGACAATTCCCAACAGCTGATCACCCAGTGCGGGGAATTTATGCTTAAGCAGTCGTGCGACCTGCTCCATGCTGCGAGTCCCCCAGACCCAGCGATGGCACTTCAGAGGAAACAGGACTGCTAGTCCTACCGACCCTGACAGCAACAGGCTCGTGCGAATCAAGGCGGAGGTGTCAATGAATCGGTCGATGATGAACACTGCCAGATAGGACAGCACGAGTCCAAACAGACCAGCCAGAATTCCTTCGGCAATTTTGATAACTCGAACACGCTTACGAAATTGTTCTAGTCGCTCACGTGTGGAATCCGGAAGGCTCAATCCTTGGGAACTCATAATGCGATTCTCCAGATCTCACACACACGGTTTAAACGACCTGAACACATCAAACTCTCGTCGACGACTGTTGCCAGACTCGTCGACACGCCTGTTTTGTCTTCCAAAATTCAGACTCTGTCACACAGCGAGGCCAAAGTATACCCCTGTGGGATCACCTTTGGGGAGTGGCAATCGATGCCCCGAGGCAATAAATCACCGGCAAATGCGAAGCCCTTCGTCTCCATGAAGTGCCCATATTCCTCTCATTCCGCCCGTGTTTCCTGCGTAGTGACAAGCAAACGGAGTTCTCCCTGGCCCTGTTTAAAACCTGTTTCCGGCAGAAGCTTTGGCCCGCGAATCGCACCAATTTGAGGCTTTAAATGCCATTTCAACGACATGTCCTGATTCGCCGCCGCACGAGAATATGGCGAGGAATCTGTTCTATCAGTCGTACCACGTTTGAAAAACCCACAGGAATGATCGCGGTGGCGGTGTTTTGAACGCCGATGGTGTTTCACACTATACTGCGTCATCCCTTTCCATCCACTCCAGCGTTTCGACGCTGGTATTTTGTGTCTACCGAAAAAGGTGTGTGTTTCATGGTGTCTCCGATTCGTGTTGCCGTCACAGGCGCGGCAGGCCAGATTGGTTATTCTCTGATTTATCGCATTGCATCCGGCGAAGTCTTCGGACCCGATCAGCCCGTGATCCTGCATCTGGTGGAAGTGCCTCCAGTTCTGAAAGCTCTGGACGGCGTTCACATGGAACTGGATGACTGTGCGTTTCCGACGCTGGCTGGCGTTGTGAAGGCCGACAGTGATCATCTGGAAGATGGCTTCCGTGACTGTAACTGGGTTCTGTGTGTCGGCAGCGTTCCTCGCAAGGCCGGTATGGAACGAGGTGATCTGATCCGCATCAACGGCCCAATCTTTACCAGCACGGGCCGCGCGATTGCTGCGGCGGCTGCTCCTGATGTTCGAGTGGTCGTCGTTGGTAACCCATGTAATACAAACTGTCTGATCGCGATGAACAACGCGAAGGGCGTTCCTTCTGATCGCTGGTTCGCTATGACCATGCTGGATCAGAACCGAGCGACCTCGCAGTTGGCTCAGAAGGCGGGTGTTCCAATCGCCGCTGTCAGCAATGTTGGTATCTGGGGTAATCACTCGGCAACACAGTACCCTGACTTCTTTCATGCGAAGATCAATGGCAAGCCAGCCACCGAAGTGATCACCGATCACGAATGGTTGAAGGGCGACTTCATCTCTACCGTTCAGAAGCGTGGAGCTGCGGTCATCGCCGCTCGCGGCGCATCCAGCGCGGCTTCAGCAGCGAATGCTGTTTTGGATACGGTGAAGGGCGTGATTCGTCCGACCGCAGCCGGCAGTTGCTTCAGCGCCGCGGTTTGCAGCGATGGCAGCTACGGCATTGAGCCAGGTTTGATCACCGGCTTCCCGCTGGTGAGCGATGGCAAGAAGGTTTCCATCGTGAAGGGCCAGACTCACAGTGAGTTCGCTCAGTCCAAGATCGACATCACAATCAACGAACTGCGTGAAGAACGTGAGTGCGTGAAGGACCTGCTGAGCTAATCGTTGAAGAAGAAGAGCCCCATACGCCACCGGGCTCGCCCCGGTGGTTCAACGGCTTCTGCACCACTTCGAGTTCGAGGTTCTCTGAAGCCTCCAATTGTCAGCGGCACTCAAAAGAGCAAAACTAAAACGCCCTCCGAGTCATCTTCGGAGGGCGTTTTTTTATACACAGTCAGCTGTTTGCAGGGGAATTCCCGTCGGCGGAGCGACGGGTGTACCGTACGCCCGTCGCTCCGTCGACGGGATTCTTCTCCAACGCAAACGCCTACAGCTTGCGAATCCCTGCCGTCAGTTCATCATCGATCGCCGGCTCGCAAAACGCGACGCTCACTTCATAGCCGCCGTTCGGATAGGCTTCTTTGGTTGGAATGTACCACGGGCCACCGTCGCCGTAAGCAGCCGTTGCCACGAAGCGATCTTTGGAAAACTCCTGAGCGCGCAACTGGTATTCGATGAAGCTCTCGGCCGGTAGATGGAGCAACGTGATATCATTAATCCGGAGTGAGCTAAGCAAGATCGGCATCTTCTTCTCGTGTCGCTTCAGCCACGCAAGTTCATAAGCTGGACGATTGCGTCCCACGACATTGTTCTGTTTGTTGCTGATCGCAGCAGCTAATTGCTCCGCGTTTAAGCTCACGCGAGCTGGCGGGAGGATTTCGGCCGTTCGCCATTCTGCATTTTCCACCGGCTGTCGCTGAATACTCTGCTCTGATGCGACCATTCCGTCGTAGATCCGCTTCGTCAGAATAGGCCGCATCTCCTTTGTGCCGTCGTTGTACTTGCCGGCCGAGATATTCCCCGCACAACCTGTGAAGTAAATATGAGTCGTCTCGGGCTCTTCCTGCTGACGTTGCTTGCGAGCCAACCCGGTGAAGTCACTGGTCGCTCGTCCGTCACCGTAATAGCTCATCGGATGAGTCGCATAGTAATGACAGGAGACCAGCTTCTTCTCACCGTTATAATAGGCCACTGTTTTGAGATAAGGATCAATCAAACCTTCCGTCATCGCTCGCAGCTTAGGATCCGTACAGGCACTGCCACGCATGCCAAGAATTTTCCCGGTTTCATCGACGTAGATCCGTCGATTTGAGGCCACTTCGACGACTTTGCCCTGGCCATGTCCGACATGAGTCACAGGCTCAGCCTTCGGGAGACTCTCCTTGATTGCTGGCCGAGCCTTGTCGAGACATTCCCTGAAGAAGGCAACGTCTACAATGTGCGGTAGATCGCCTTCGGCAGCGACCAGGGCTTCGGCGTCGAGGCATGCCATTGGGGCGTTATGCTGATGAACACAATGCACGGCGACGCGATCCGGAGTCGTCCCGGCTGCTTCCGCCATGGCTGTTCGCCACTCCAAATTAGCCTGATTCAGAATACCGGTCCAGTCAACCGCGCAGACGACAACAGGATCACCGGCTCCCAGCAAGACATATCCAATCGCTTCCAGCGGATCATCAACCGCTTCGATCGGTTTGATCCAGCCTCCACAGCAAGAGTGTCCCATTGGTGGCGTGACATCAAAGCGAAACGGAGCAATTCGCAGGGACAAGCCGTTTGTATTCGAGGCAACCGGCAGTGTTTCGGACAACGCCAGACTTCCCATTCCCAGCGCAACAGCACTGACGGTGGAAGTCTGCAGAAATCGACGACGACGAAGTTTGGCCATGACGGATTCTCCTTCAGCCATTAAGTACAAGAGGCGGGATATCGGACAAGTGGCGGAATTACATCGTGATCACTACAACGCCATCTTGCAAGTCGCTGAGAAAACTCGTAGCGTGTCATGGAGTACAGACCGACACTGGTCTCGGTGGTGTGATGACTTCCTTGTTTAGTGTCAGGCCACAGGCGTCGGCACTCGCGAAATCTGAATTCCGAATTCTCATCCACGTCAAAGGCATCAACCACTATGACTTCACCAACGCGGCGTGAGTTTCATCGGAAGACTCTGGGAGCATTGTTGACGTGGTCTCTTCTCGACACGCTGTTTGCCGGAGATGCGTTTGCCAGCGATGTTCGTCCGGTCGCATCTCAGTGGCTGGCAAAACTCAACACGATGAGTCTTGATCTGAAGGGGAAAAAGCTTGAGCAATTGGAATGGCAGAAGCAGGTAGAAGAACTCTTCAGCAAAGTTGATCTTCCGGAGTTGCTGCAATTTATTGACTTCGAAAAGCTCACAGCCAACGTGAAATTCAAAGAGCGAGGCGAATTGAGCCTTCAGGCCACTTTGCCGGAAGTTGAGGGCCTGCCCACAAAACTTGTCTTCGGGCATCAGGTGTTTGCTCTGAATAAGGGTCGCTCGGTGGTTCCCCATGGCCACGACAACATGGCCACTGCATTTCTGATTCTGAAAGGTAACTTCCACGGTCGTCATTTTGATCGACTGGAAGACGAAAAAGACCACATGATCGTGAAGCCGACAATCGATGGCTCATTCGCATCGGGATCTTATTCCACCGTGACTGACCTGAAGGACAATGTCCACTGGTTTACCGCCATGGATGACGGGGCGTTCATCTTCAATATTCACGTCATGAGCGTAAAGCCCGGACGAACCGGGCGAGTTTACATCGATCCGGCTGGAGAAAAGCTGGCCGGAGACAAGCTCCGCTGCCGCAGGATTAATCATGCTCAGGCGGAAACGCTTTACGGCTAATGCCGCGGTTGTAATCTGATGCCAGATGACTGATGCGACGGGAATCGCCTGCTACACTTCCCAGAATATTGTTCTCTGGTGAATCAGGCTCCCGGCGTCGTTTGAAAGAAATGTGTTGATCCGAATTGCTTTTGTCATCCCAACGCTGGATCAGTCCGGCGCTGAACGACAGCTCACTTTGCTGGCGACGGGGCTGCCACGGGATGAGTTTTCGGTTCATGTGATCGCGTTGAATCGAGGCGGCCCGTTTGCGGAGGAATTGCGAGCCGCTGGGATCTCCGTGGAGGTTCTGGGGAAGCGATTCCGATTTGATCCATTGACATATTTGCGTCTGCAAAATGCACTGCGAGCCTTCAAGCCGGATATTGTGCAGTCATTTCTCTTTGCTGCAAACTCGTACGTCAGGCTCCCGGGAATCGTACCTGCGAACTGTCAGGTCGTTGTGTCCGAACGCTGTGTTGATTCGTGGAAGAGCGGTTGGCAACTGGCGATGGACCGAAGGCTCATCGGTCGCACGAATGCGATGACGGCAAACTCTGCCAGCGTGGCTTCGTTTTATGAAGCAGTGGGCGTCCGCAGAAACTTGATCATCGTGATCCCGAATGCGATCCCCAGTGTGCCAGCGAGATATACTCGAGATCAGGCTCGAGAAATCCTTGGGTTACGTCCCGAAGATCGCGTCGTTGGATTTTCTGGTCGATTGGCTCCACAGAAGCGATTGCCCGATCTGATCTGGGCATTTCAACTGCTGCATCAGGTCGTCGAGAATGCTCGCCTGGTAATCGTTGGTGAGGGCCCTGAACGCGATTCACTCACCAGTTTTGCCAGTCAGCTGGGCTGTCGTGATAAGACTGTTTTTGCCGGACATCGAGCAGACTCATGGCCGCTGCTGACAGCTCTCGATGCTTTTGTCCTGCCCAGTGAATTTGAAGGCATGTCAAATAGTCTGATGGAAGCAATGAGCCTTGGGGTTCCCTGCGTCGCCAGCGATATCGCGCCGAATCTTGAGCTGATTACTAACGAAGAGACCGGACTGATCTTTCCACTTGGAAAAAGCCCTGAGCTGACGAAGGCTCTTGTGCGAGTTCTGCAATCTCCGGAATTAGCCGCAAAGCTTGGCAACGCGGGCAGGCAATTGATCGAGACTCAGCATTCCGTCGATCAGATGGTGGACCGTCATAGAGCTCTTTACAACCGGCTCTTGAACGCCGGGAAATGAAGAGAGCCCGTCGACGGAGCGACGGGTGTACGGTACACCAATCAGTCCGTCAACGGGCTCTTCCCGTAACTATTCTTCGAACCACCCCGCCACCGGGCCCGCCCCGGTGGTTCAACGGCTTCTGCACCACTTCGTCATCATACTGGTGCAAAAGCCAATAAACCCCCGACGCAGGGTCGGGGGCGTTTTGATCCTCACCTGGCTATCGTGTTCCTGGCTCATCAGCCGCGGTTGCAGTTCGAGACGCCTTTTCAACTCGGCCTCGCGATTCACCGGTCAGGAAGTTGTCAACTCGAGCTGACTTCTGCAGGCTTTCGAAAGTTTCCCCGACGAGCTTTTGAACTTCGCGTTCTTCGAGTTCTGCGTGCAACTGAGCTTCGACGTCTTCTGTGGAATGCTCAATCGGTTCTGTTCGGCCTTCGTACTTCAGGATCACGTACTGGCTCGGGCCAACCTGAATGATGCCGGAGATTTCGCCGACTTCCTTGAACTGGAATGCGGCTTTCCGCAGAGCTTCATGAGTTCCCTCGGAGTTCTTGCGAATCGGGGGAATCGTACCGCCAAGTGCTCGGCTGTTGGCTTCAACAGAGTAGTCGCGAGTCAGGCTTTCGAAGTCATCAGGATTCGATTTGATCTTTTCCCACATTTCTGTGGCGCGGCGAGGATTGTCCAGCACGATCATACGAGCCTTCACTCGTGGACCGTAGTTGTCTTCGTAAGCCATCTTCAGCATCTCACGAGTAATCGTGACTTCTTTGCCAGCTAGTTTCTTCAACGCCAGCATCGGCCAGATGATGTCGCGACGATACTGTTCGGCATTGAGGCCTCGTTCTGCTTCCAGCATCTTGTACCACTGATCAACAGCCAAACCGAACTTCTTGGAGATTTCAACAATCTCCTGATCCACTTCAGCTTCTGAAACTGTTACGCCATTTTCAGCACAAGCCTGACGGATGATCGTGCGGCTGATCATGTTCTCAAGAACTTCTTTGCCATGCTTTGCCACGCACTCTTTTGCCAGGGCTTCGTAGGTGATCGCTTCGCCGTTGACTCGGGCAAACGCTGTCTTCGTTGCTTCAGACTCAGCAGGGACGGCCGCTGTTGCCGCTTTTTGCTCAGCCGCCTGACTGCTGCGAGCACGCCAGACCTGCATGCCAATTCCGGCGGCAATCACGATGACGAGAGTACCGCCAACCAGAATACTGCCGCGTCCCGTGCGATTTCGCGTGACGGGCTTGTTGACGATAGACATGGATGCATCCTGCATGACGAAGTCTCCTGAGAAGTGAGTCATCTCGGAACGAAGAGGGTGAGAAGGAGAGAGAGGATTTTGGGATGGGTGTTGCCGATGAAGGCAAGGTTCGCACGGCTTAAACCGCCGGCATGTTTCCGATCAGCACTTTTCACCGTTCTGCGTGTGGAAAAGTGCCCGATTAGACGGGGTTATACGGGGATTTTGAAAAACGGGTCAAGTTCGGTTTTTCCCTGCACAGTGTGCGTCCAACAGAATTGAGAAACCGGCAGATTCTGCTACAATTCCCGCTTGGCAAACGTGCGACATAAATCATTGTCGCAAAAGAACTTGCGATTGCTCAGTCATTTTAGGAGATCTTCCGCTTGTCCACCGACAATCCTCAAAGCGACAGCAGTCTGCCTTTTGATCCTCGAGTGCTCCGAACGGACATTCAAAGTGAGATGCAGACCAGCTATCTGACTTATGCGATGAGCGTCATCATCAGTCGCGCTTTGCCGGATGTTCGAGATGGTCTGAAGCCATCACAGCGTCGAATTCTGGTCGCCATGAACGACCTGAATCTCGGCCCAACCGGTGGTCGTAAGAAGTGCGCGAAGATCGCCGGTGACACCAGCGGTAACTATCACCCTCACGGTGAAGGCGCGATTTATCCGACGCTGGTTCGCATGGCTCAGGACTGGGTCATGCGTGAAGTGCTGATCGACAAGCAGGGGAACTTCGGTTCGCTCGCCGGTCTTCCTCCAGCGGCTATGCGATACACCGAAGCTCGTCTCTCGACAGCCGCTGCAGAAATGATGCGCGACATTGATCGTGAGACTGTCGACTATACGCCGACTTATGACAACGATCGTCTCGAACCTGTTGTCTTGCCAGCTCGCTTTCCGAACCTGCTTGTCAATGGTTCGAACGGGATCGCGGTTGGGATGGCCACCAGCATTCCTCCGCACAACATGGCAGAAGTTTGCGAAGCGGTGATTCGAGTCATCGATAATCCTGATTTGATGCTCGATGAACTGCTCGATGCGATGCCGGGTCCGGACTTTCCGACCGGCGGCATCATTTGCGGAACGATGGGCATTCGCCAGGCGTTTATCACAGGTCGCTCAACTCTGACGTTGCGATCCCGCACGCACTTCGAGACAGAAGGTAAAGCCGACGTCATCGTTGTTACTGAGATTCCATACCAGGAAACTCGCGACCGTATTCGTGAAAAGCTGGAAGTACTGGTCCGCGACGAACGTATCGCCGGCATTTCGCGCATCGTCGACCTGACAGACCGTAACGTTCCGTCGTGGCAGGTGCGTCTGCATATCGTGCTCAAGCGCGATGCCGACAAAGATGTCGTACTGAATCAGCTTTATGAGTTCTCGCCGCTGCAGACAACGGTCAGCGTGATCATGTTGGCTCTGGACGGTAATCGTCCGCAGTTGATGCCGATTCGCACAATGCTGGATGCGTTCATCCGTCATCGCGTTGACGTGATTCGTCGCCGCACGGAATTTATGCTGCGGGAAGCTCGCAAGCGAAAGCATACCGTTGAAGGCCTGTTGCTGGCTCAGATCGACATCGATCGCATTATCAAGACCATTCGCGATTCTGCCAGCCGAGCAGCCGCGAAAGACGCGTTGCAGACGATTCCAATTCCGTCGGCGCTGGTTTCACGAGCCCTTGGCGATGACGGTTTCAGGGCATTCGTACTCGAGAACGGCGAAGCGACTGATTACTTCCTGTCGCTGAATCAATCCGAAGCGATCGTTTCGATGCAGCTCGGTTCGCTGGCGAATCTGGAACGCGAAAAGCTGGTTGCCGAACACCAGCATCTGCTCGATAACATTTCAGAATACCTGCGTCTGCTGTCTGACGAATCCAACTTGCGAGCGGTTGTGCGAGCCGACATGGAAGAGCTGAAAGCTCGCTTCCCGAACAAACGCCGCACGACGATCTCGGAAGAAGAACTGGGCGACTACGACAAGGAAGCGCTGATCGCTGAACAGCCGATGGTCGTGACGATGTCTCAGCGAGGATACATCAAGCGAACTCCGCTGGATGTGTATGAAGCTCAGAATCGCGGCGGCAAAGGCATCAAAGGCGCAACGTCGGACGAAGAAGATCCGATCGCTCATCTGTTCGTGTCCAGCACTCATGATTATCTGCTGTTCTTCACCGACAAAGGCAAGGTTCACTGGATCAAGGTTTACGATCTTCCGCTGCAGGCTCGCACTGGTAAAGGCCGCGCATTGGCGAACCTGATGACGCTTGAGGAAGGCGAAGGCATCGCCAACTGCTTTAACGTGCGCTACTTCCCGGATGATAAATATCTGGTTATCGCAACGCGACAGGGCATCATCAAGAAGACCGCGTTGTCGGCCTATGGACGTCCTCAGAAGGGCGGCATCATCGCAATTCGTCTCGACGACGGAGATGCTCTTGTCGACGTACGAATTGTTGAAGGTGACAACGATCTGATCCTGTCAACGTCAACCGGTATGGCCATTCGTTTCAACCACGAAGACGCTCGCCCGCTTGGTCGTGCAACTCGCGGTGTGAAAGGTATCAACCTGTCGAAGGGCGATATCGTTGTGGGCATGGTGGTCGCGGATCCAGAACGCACACTGCTGAGTATCTGCGAACACGGCTACGGCAAGCGTACGCCATTCGGACCAGCCGATGTGGCTCCGGATGACGCCTTGCCAACTGATGATTCAGTAGTACCAACTGATGATTCAGTAGTACCGAGTGATGATGCTGTTGTCGCCGACGAGCCGGCAGAAGCCGAAGCGGGTGATGAATCCAGCCCTGGCAGCAATATGAAGTACCGTCGTCAGCGTCGCGGCGGCAAGGGACTTCGTGACATCAAGACGACCGCTCGCAACGGCAAGGTCGTGGATGTGTTGAGCGTCATTGATTCCGACGAAGTTCTGATGGTGACGTCTCGCGGCAAGATTCAGCGAATTCGAGCCTCGGACATCAATACCATCGGCCGTAATACTCAAGGTGTCCGGATCATCCGTCTCGATCAGGACGACACGCTTGTGTCCTGTGCGGTCATTCCTGGTGACGTGATCGACGAAGAAGCCGCAAGAGCTGCGGCGGCCGTGGCGAAGTTAGCGGCAGAGACGCCACTTGTCACACCGGCTCCGGAAATCGCACCGGTTGAAGAAGAGGATGGTGAGTAATCCGGCGGCTTTGTTTGAGTGATTGCCGTGTATACGGCGAGGCCAAGTTGATTCGCACAAAGTAGCCGTCTCGCTCCGCCGAGACGAGCCTTTCAGGGCCCATCGTTGCGTGATCAGGCCCGCTGATCCGTACTACACGTTGGCACATGGGGCTCTGCATTGGTTATTGGACGTGAAACCTGCAAGGCACATCTCGGCGGAGCGAGATGGCTACGTTGCTCCGCCGAGACGACCCTTTATGCGGCTAAGCGATACGTTGTCTGGCCCGCCGATCCGCGCTACACGTTGGCACATGGGGCTCTGCATTGGTTATTGGACGTGAAACCTGCAAGGCACATCTCGGCGGAGCGAGATGGCTACGTGGCTCCGCCGCGACGAGCCTTTATGCGGCCAAGCGATACGTTGTCTGGCCCACGGCCCCGCACCAGGCGTTGGCACATGGGTCTCTGCTTGGTTATTGAACGTGAAACCGGCAAGGCACATCTCGGCGGAGCGAGATGGTTACGTTAGGAGGCTGGTGAAAGCGGCTTGGAGTAATGCAGATACTCATGCTGAGGTAGCTTAGCTTTCACGCCGTTGTTGGCGATGTATCTGCGGAGGTGGAAGAACTGCTCTTCTGATCTCACGAGATGATCAAAACCGTCCTGTTGCCAAAACCGACCTTTCGTCTTGAGTTCTCGATTGATCTTATGGGCGGTGAAGTGTTTCCACGAATCACACTGAGCCAGCATTGCGGTTTCGTTCAAAAACGCGACCAGCACGTGGATATGATTTGGCATTACAATGTAGTCGAGAAGCTCGTATCGATCACCGTCAAAATGATGCAAACTGTTCCCCACGATTTCTGCAATCTCTCGGCAACGCAGAACGCACGCTCCATGACATGTATCAAGATCGTCGTGCCAGCGTTTCGAGAAATGGTCATAGAACTCCTCTTGAACCGATTTGTCCAGTTGCTGAAGCTGGTGTCGCCAATTGGAAGCGGTGGGATTGATCCCGTGTAATCGCAGCCAGCGTCCTCGCTCGCTCCGCCATCGTTCAACGACCTCCAGCGGAATGGAATCTTCCGTGCGAAATGTTAGAAAACAGACCGCTCCAGGCTGAAGCCAATGAGGCAATCGTCGCTCAATGACGGTGTACTCTGCGTTGCGATCGAAGAAGTGCAGTTCCATGTGCGCCAATGTAGCCGTCTCGCTCCGCCGAGACGAGCCTTGCAGGGCCCATCGTCGCGTAATCATGCCTGCCGATCCGTATTGCGCGTTGGCACATGGGTCTCTGCATTCTTTTTGAACGTGAAACCTGCAAGGCACATCTCGGCGGAGCGAGATGGCTACGATAAAGCCCCGGAGAGAAAAGAATTCAGCACTGACTGGAACCGTTTCTACGTGAAACATCAGGCCCGCGCGGGGGCGAAAGTTTGTTGCAGGAAGCTTGCCCGGCCGACGTCACACTCTGGCGTGCCCGGGATTGCCTGTCAGACGACGAACGACCACAGAAACGGCAGCCATCGCGAAGGCAGCGGTCATGAAGGTCGCTGTTCCATAGATCACTCGGCGCTTTTCGCAGGCATGCGGCGAATCGGCTCGGTGAGGACAAATGCATTGGAAGCCTTTTTCGACATCCCATTCAGGAACCTCGGGAGCTCGAACTTCTTCCTCAGAGAAAACAACGGGAAGCCCCACATCGCCTTCGGCCGCGAATCCTCGTCGAGCCAGTTCCTTTCTGAGTACTCGTGCCAAAGGATCGACTTTGGTGCGACTGAGATCGTCGATGCGAATCTGCGTGGGATCCATTCGCGCACCGGCACCGGTAATGCTGATGACAGGAATGCCCTGCTTGAGACAGGTTTCCAGAAGCAGCACTTTCGACGTGACGTTGTCGATGGCGTCAATGACAAAATCAGGGCGAGGTGTCAGCAGAGCATCAGAAGTTGACGCATCATAAAACGCCTGAACGGGGTCGACCCACGCTTCCGGATGAATGGCTCGTACTCGCTCCGCAAGCAGCTGAGCTTTCGACTGGCCAACCGTCGCAGGGAAAGCCTGAAGTTGGCGGTTGACGTTCGTAAGGCAGACATCATCAAAATCTACGAGCGTCATTCTTCCAACGGCGGAACGCGCCAGTGCCTCGGCAGCATAACTGCCAACACCGCCCAGTCCGAAGATAGTGACGTGAGAGTTCAGCAGTCTGCGAATGCCGTCATTGCCGACGAGACGAATCAGACGATCCCAGCGTCGGTGAACGCGTTCGGGAGGTGCCGGTAAGTCTTCACGATTTGGCCGTGAGCCGGCTTCGAGCGAACCTTCCCAGGCACGGATCTTTGTCTGCCGCGGCAGCGCAGCGCTGAGTTCAGGAATGGCAGAGCCTGCTGTTGATTCACAGGAACCGGATTCGCATTCTTCACTAACCTCACCATCATGGTGATGGTCGCAATGCTCGTTCTCTGCACATTCTGCCTGAATAAAGGTGTCTTCAGGTCTGATCGCACGTTCAGTTGAGTGGCTCAGGGCTGTTTTCTCCGGCTTGGGGATTGAATTGACAACGGGATTGTAATCACAGGAATTCCAGAGTCACGAGAATCTGAAAGATTGGGCGACACCCAAACGATGGAACAGTGTTTGCGTCCTGAAGCCTGCAGTTGAGTACATGAAGAAGACCCAATTAAACACCTGAAGCCTGCAGGGGATTTATAATGACGACAATATTGACATTTGCATATCTGGACCCTGGTACTGGCAGCATGTTGCTCCAGGCGATCGTTGGTGGCGGTGCGGGAATTGTGGTTCTCGTGAGGCATTTCTGGCGAACGATGCGGGTTTCGCGAGAACCCCTTAAGCCAAATACTTCGGGCGCCGATGCCTGACAGCCATGGTGCCAACACAAGAGTTTGCCCACGGGTCTTTTCGAGACCGGTCTGCGCGGGTGTTTTATAGCGATGGCTTGATCTGTCGGGCGATTGATGCCTCGGCGCTTGAGGAATGGACCTGGGTTTCATCCCGGCCATTTTTTCAGGATGCCATGAATGCGCAGAAAATTATTCAAACGAGTCAGGCGTCGACAGAAAAAAGCCTGGTGCCGAACACTGGCTACGTTGCCACACTCCAGCATGAACGTGTGCCGTTAATCACGTGGCCCTATGAATGGTGTTTTTCGATGCTGCGCGATGCCGCGCTGCTGCAGCTTGAGTTAATGGAACGGAGCCTGAAGGAAGATTGTATTCTGAAAGATGCTTCAGCGTACAACTTTCAGTTTCAGGGAACTCAGCCGATCCTGATCGACACACCTTCAATCGTCCGAATGAATCCCGGGACGCCCTGGGAAGGCTATCGCCAGTTTTGTCAGATGTTTCTCTATCCGCTGATGTTGCAGGCCTGGAAGGGCGTTCATTTTCAGCCGTGGTTGCGAGGCAGTCTGGAAGGAATTCTGCCCGAACAGTTTGCGCGAGTCTTGTCGTGGTTTGACCTGTTTCGTTCTGGCGCCATGACTCACGTTTGGCTACATGCTCGCCTGCAGGCAGTCGCCGAAACGCAGGTCTCGACATCATCATCATTGCAGGCCCACGGCTTCAATAAGCAGATGATACAGAATAACGTTGCAGGACTAACACGCCTGGTGGGCCGCCTGCAATGGAAAGAAGCAAAGTCTGTCTGGTCTGACTATGACAACGTCACAGGGCCTGTCAGTCGGGACGGGCACGACAAAGAGCAATTCGTCGAAAAGGTCTGCGCGTCGGGCCATTGGAAGACCGTTTGGGATCTTGGTTGCAATCAGGGACGTTATTCGCGGATTGCAGCGAAGCGTTCTGAAGTCGTTGTGGCGATGGATGCTGACCATTTAACGATTAATCGACTTTATCAAGCTTTGCGTGAAGAGAAGAATCGCATCATCGTGCCGCTCGTGACAGACCTGAGCGATCCTTCTCCGGGTCTGGGGTGGAGAGGCCAGGAGCGGTCACCACTGGAGCAACGTTCTCGACCGGATCTTGTGCTGTGTCTCGCATTGATTCATCATCTGGTGATTGGACGCAATCTGCTGCTGAGTGACGTTATCCGTTGGCTGGCTTCGCTTCAGGCGACAGTCGTCATCGAGTTTATCGATCGGAACGACGAACAGGTTCAGCTGTTACTGCGAAACCGTACTGATGTCTTTACTGACTACAGCAAGGAAGAGTTTCTCAGGCTTGTTGAGAGCCACTTTGTTGTGCAGGAGCAATTTGGATTACCGTCGGGCACTCGTACTCTGTTCCAGTTGAAGCCGCTGAAACCATAAGCATTTCGGATACTGTGTATGGAATCAATGGATTCAACATTCGACCGTCGGGCACAGAGCTACCGCCCCACCATGGTTCAGGAATTTCTGCATCTGTCCGCGTTGAATTCGTTTGCGGTCGTGCAGCCGATCCTGGACAGCCTTGTCAATAATGTGGCTTTTCTGCGGTACTACGATTACTCACCAACGGCTGTCCTGCTGGCTGTCGTACTGCTCACACTGGGGATTCCCGCTTCGTTTCTGAGTCTACGTGCTGTGCTGCATCGTCTGGGCTATCCGAAGTTCGCAGATGCGATTCGTACTATCCTGATGGTCGTGCTCATGTTGCTCGCGCTGTTGTATGCCGCGCGTTGGGCATCAGCCACTCTTTGGAGAGCTCTGTATAGTCTGTCGGAGGATGTTTTTTTTCTGCCCGCGATTTTCACCGCTGGCTGGCTGGCAAGACTTTACTTTCGGGCAGAAATCTTTCGACAACTGCTCTCTACAAGTGCTGTTGGCGTCCTTCTGTTTCCTGCAGTGTTTTTTCTGAACCCCGCCGTTCAGGAACAAGTGCTCATGGTGCCGGCTCGCGAGTATTTTCAGCCGGTCATCGCACGCTCTCCGGCTTCTGTCATCTTCGTTGTTTTCGACGGACTCAGTGGGATGGCATTGCTGGATGAGAATCACGAAGTTGATCGAACGCGATATCCGTCGTTTGCAAGACTGAGTGATCGCTGCAACTTTTATCGCAATGCTTCAACGGTACATACACGAACGGATCATGCGCTACCCGCGATACTGTCCGGCAGTTTTCCGACTGGAATTCAACGTCCTCTGGAAAGTGAGTATCCGCTGAATCTGTTCAGGCTTCTCGATAACTCGCGACAATATCAGCAGTCGATCTTTGAACCGTATACTCAGCTTGCTCCGGAGCATCTTCAGCGGATGGATCGCCAGGCGAGTCTTCCCCGCCAGACTCTTGATCTATTGGATACTGTTCTTCGTGTCTACCAAAGGATGTGCCTGCCTCAGTTGATGGACTCACTTGCTCTTGATGTACCCCGAGAATGGTTTCGCCTTCTGCCGCCAGCTCCGGCCGACCCGAAAGTTCTGGACGGGAAAATTGTCTACCTCTGGGATGCGGATCAGGATCTGCAAGTGGATCATTTCATTAAATGTCTGAGGCCATCTGCACAACCAGCGTTACGATTCCTGCATATCTCTTTGCCACATGACCCATGGACACGGCTTGATTCCGGAAAACAATACAGGCGCATGCGTATTGGCCCGGATGAGATACCCGGAGTGAATGAAGGCTCCTGGGGTGATGATGAGTGGCTGGTCAATCAAGGATGGCAGAGGTATCTGCTTCAGGTCCAGTTTGCCGATCTTTGTCTCGGAAAAATACTTGATCGGCTGGAAGAAACAGGACTTTTCAACGAATCCATGATCGTTGTCACGGCTGATCATGGTTTCGCATTTCGGGCTCGATGCAGCCGACGAGATCCGCAGGGGGAAACTCTTTCTGACCTGATTCCTGTTCCGTTGTTTATCAAGTATCCGCAACAGACAGAATCGATGATCTCCGATCGAAACGTGGAGACCATAGATATTCTGCCAACGATTGCAGACGTTCTGGGAATGCCGAAGGACTCAAATTGGGATGGTGAATCGTTGATGACTGAAGTTCCGGAGCGACCACGAAAGATGGTCGTTGCCTCCCCTGCAATCATCCTTGAAGCCGCGTTCCCCGGTCGATTTGAATACGTTGATCGACTTCATAAAGTTTTTGGCAAA
>Ga0255095_1000232_pt1 | contig 30693 bp, 23 predicted proteins | sample Colum_Law_RepC_8_2_FD_188435 | JGI IMG/M metagenome (GOLD analysis project Ga0255095, IMG submission 188435) | Freshwater microbial communities from Columbia River, Oregon, United States - Colum_Law_RepC_8d | ecosystem: Environmental > Aquatic > Freshwater > River | place: USA: Oregon...
ACGATCGTCTGGCCTATGGCACGACCGTTGCCTCCCTGACCGCTGCTGCAAGCGATGTCGATAACGGTGCAAAGAAAGGTATTGCGATCTCCAGTGCCCCAACTGATAAGGGCGTGTGGCAGTTTACGATCAATGGTGGCACCTCATGGAGCACCCTTCCACCAACAACTCGCAGCAACGCACGGATGCTGCCGGCCAATGGCACCCTGAGTCGAGTACGCTTTGTCCCCAATCAAAACTTCAACGGCACGGTGCAGCTCGGCTATTACGCATGGGACCAGACACAAAGTTGGGCTGGCGGCATTCTCGATATCTCGACCGCGAACAAACTCGGCGGGGTCACAGCCTTCAGCAATGGCATTCATTACACCACTCTGACAGTGAGTCCCGTAAACGATGCACCGGTTTGGGTTGCTGGCGTCCAAGCGCCATCGATGGCGGTGCAAAATGAGGACGATCGTCTGGCCTATGGCACGACCGTTGCCTCCCTGACCGCTGCTGCAAGCGATGTCGATAACGGTGCAAAGAAAGGTATTGCGATCTCCAGTGCCCCAACTGATAAGGGCGTGTGGCAGTTTACTATCAATGGCGGCACCTCATGGAGCACACTGCCAGCGACAACACGCAGCAACGCACGGATGCTGCCAGCAAACGGCACTCTGAGTCGAGTACGCTTTGTCCCCAATCAAAACTTCAACGGCACGGTGCAGCTCGGCTATTACGCATGGGACCAGACACAAAGTTGGGCTGGCGGCGTCTTCGATATCTCGACCGCGAACAAACTCGGCGGGACCACAGCCTTCAGCAATGGCATTCAGTACACCACTCTGACAGTGACTCCCGTAAACGATGCACCGGTGTGGGTTGCTGGCGTCCAAGCGCCACCGATGGCGGTGCAAAATGAGGACGATCGCCTGGCCTATGGGACGACCGTTGCCTCCCTGACCGCTGCCGCTAGCGATGTCGATGCCGGGGCCAAGAAGGGCATTGCAATCCACTCGACCAGTGGCCTGGAGTCCGGCTCCTGGCAGTATACGCTCAACGGCGGCCTGAATTGGGCAAACTTCGCGTCTCTCGGAGCTTCGCGGAATCCCAGCAAAGCATTTCTGATGCCGGCCAACGGCACTCTGAGTCGAATACGCTTTGTCCCCAACAAGGATTTTAACGGCAAAGTGCAGCTTGGTTATTACGCGTGGGACCAGACACAAGGAACGGCTGGTGGCAACTTCGATCTCTCGACCGCGAACAAGTTCGGCGGCACAACAGCCTTCAGCACCGGATTTCATTTCAGTTCTCTGACAGTCACCGTCACCCGCATGAACGAGGCCCCGGTTATCACCGGTTTCGACACCGCCATCAGCTATACTGTGGGCGCACTTCCCGTGCTGCTGGCCACCAACGCTGCCGTGACCGATGTTGACTCGTTCGATTTCAACACCGGTAAGCTGACCATCGAATTCCTCCCCAACCCAGGAAACAGCCTTCATGACGTGTTAAGCATCAAGCACACCGGCACCGCCACTGGCCAGATCGGGGTGGTAGGCAACACTGTCAGCTACAGCGGCGTGCCAATCGGTACCTTCACCGGTGGATATGAGGGTTATAAATCGTTTGTCATCACACTGAACGCCGCTGCCAACAAGGTCTCGGTCGACAAGCTGCTGCGGGTGTTGACCTTCAGTAACCGCACCAGCTCTCACACGGCGCGCCGCACCATCCGCCTCACCCTGACCGACGGCGACGGCGGCACCAGCCTGGCGGTGACCAAAACCATCGACGTCACCGGGCGCGGTTAGACCGCCACCGCTCTCTGTGTCAAGGTGGGTGGCACATTTGTTTCTGGCCGATGGGAGTTGTGTCCCAAAAGTCAAGTCTCGGATCCGAGCGCCAGCTCGGCTCCGAGGCGTTTTCATGCCACACGGCGCCACTGACCCAATCTAACGCCCCCATCAACCTAACCGGTATCACCAAATTCCAGTCTCGCTCAACTGCTGCCGCAATTCTGCGTCACCCTCTGACCGGAACTGACAGTCGTTGGAACGCACAGGTCATCCAGTCAGAAAAGTAAAGGAAAAATGCCCGGGCGGAAAGATCCGTCGTCGGGCAAGAACAAGTTTCAGATTATCTCATTTTTTGCCATCCATTTTCTTGCCCATCGCTGAAAACGGAATGCCAACTCAAAGATGAACTGAATCACAGAAGGCCACTGGTGGGCAGGGTTGCTCGCTTCTTTTTATCGCCGCGATAGCAACTCAAGCCGCGTAGAGCGAGGAATTTTCCTCCTTGGACTGCGGCAACCTGCTGCCGCCTTGGTTCTGGCAGCCTGCTGCCGAACGAAGAGTTTGTAAACTCGGTGATTTCAGAACGGTGCTCCACAGCAGGCTGTGGTTCGGAAAGCTACAGCAGGCTGTAGCAGTCCAAAATAGGTCAACCGGCCGAGAATTCTTTGATCATCGCGTCGATCTGAAGCAGCACTTTGTGGCTTTCTGTTCGCTGACGAAGCTTTTGCAGGTAGTCCACGGCCGTCTGAGATTTCTTTTTCGCTAACAGCCGTGCCTTCCGGAATCTCACGTCCCAGATCGCGGATTCCATCATCTGCTGAGTCGATCGGCGTTTTTGTTCCATCGAATCGACGTCCAGTCGAGCACTCAAGGAATCCAGCAATTCCTTTTTCTCAACCGCCGACAACGGTGAACTCTCAATCTCTGCGATCAGGTCATGATACTGATCGAGCGTTCGATTGAGATGTTCGAAAACGATCTCGCAGCTGCGAACCATCGATGTCTGAAGTGCTCCGCGAAGTTCCGTCAAAGCCTGCTGATTGGCAACCTTTGCGGACTCCTTTTCCATGACATAGGTCGCCTGCATTTTAGCCGTCAGGCGCGCTCGCTCCTCCTGCAGGTGATGCTTTCGCTCCAACAATCTGACCGCACGTTTTTTTGCTCGGCGGAGTAAGCGATTTTCCGACCAGAACGTCAATGAACGAGGCCAAAGGACACCCAACAGACGAATCAGTCCTGTCATCAACACGGAACCAACCGCGACGCACAGAGTGATCACGCCGAATGTCAGCAATCCGCCGCGAAGTACAGAGATATTGAAATGGCGACCAGCAATTCCAAAAGCATAGAGCATGGCGCCGCAGGCTGATCCTGCGAGAAACAGAAAGATACCGCCCGCGATGAACCACCGACCGTCAAGGCCCTCTTCGTCCTCTGTTTTAGCAGCAGTGATACGCGGATCCTTGGTCATTGGTCAGAGTCGTCACGGAAACTTACAGGATTAATCAAGATCATATTTCGACACAATCGTATCGTTCTGAATCCGACTCAATGTGCGTTCAAAGTTGTCCAGAATATCCTTGATCAAACGATCTTTCATCACCTCTGGCAGTCGAGATGTCCGGGCCTTTTCGAGAGCAGAGGATGCCACTTCGTAGGCTCGCTGCATATCCGAGTTTCGTGAATCCAGGCGATCGATTTCCAGAGCACGGACGGTTGCCTGGACGTAGGTCTTAATTGTTTCAGCCACTTCAACCGACTTCGCATCCCAGAACGCACGGCTTTCTCGAATCGCAGCATCTGACTGATGAGTAAACAGCTGCATTTCGGTTCGATAGGCCAACCGAGCACGCTCCAGTTGATGAGCCGACTCCGCATTACGCAGTCGCAATCGATTGATCATTCCCATCTGATCACGTTCAACATCCGCCGCAGATGGAGCGGACGATTGTTTGGGACCGGTCGCCTCATTGGGGGAACTCGTAATCAGTTCGGTCGCCGGACGTACATTTACGGGCTCGGCCTTCTTATCCCGGCGAGAAAACTCCTTCATCAACCGGCTGTTCAGATCGTCTGAATCGTCACTCATGTCTCTTCACCTTTTGGGCACAGCACATCCGCCATCTCAGATCGCCGGAGCATCTTCACGTCCGCAGCGCAGTCAGTCCAGCGAATAAGATTCAGAATCCCGAGCCAACGGTCTTTGTCTGAATTCGGCACAAGTACATGTCCGAAGTCAGATAGAGAACGCTACCGTCATGACCCCAGGCAACGTTAGCGATTCGCTCACCCGTCATGATTCTCCCGAGCAGCTTCCCCTGAGGCGACAAAATCAGGACGCCGCCGGGCCCCGTTGCAAACACGTTTCCGTGCTTGTCCACTTTCAATCCATCACCGCCGCCAGGCTTGATCTGAGTCTGTTTGGTGCTGTCGAAAAAGATGGTCGGCGCACCCAGGTTCCCGTCTTCCTGAACCGGAAACGATCTCCAGACCGCATCCTGACCATCACTGTTGGCCACATACAGCGTCTGATGATCCGGAGAGAAGGCGATTCCGTTTGGTCGAGAGATCTCTTTGCATTGAAGACTCACTGTTCCGTCCGGCTGCAGTCGATACACGCCGCAGAAATCAATCTCCCGGCGGGGATCCTCTGCGTGTCCGGGAAGTCCATAAATGGGGTCGGTGAAAAAGATATCTCCATTCTTGCGAATCGCCAGGTCATTGGGGCTGTTAAAACGTTTGCCGTCCCAGCGATCCGCCAGAGTCATCTTTCCGCCGTCTTTCGTCAGTACGGAAATTCTGCGGTCACCGTGTTCACAGGATACGAGTCGACCTTTTGCATCCAGCGCCAGGCCGTTGCTGCCAGGTTCTTTGCCGTAATCGGCAACTCCCGTATATCCGGCGGGCTTCAGGAAGACTGATGCTCCAATGCTCTCCTGCCATTTCATGACGGCGTTATGAGGGATGTCCGAAAACAAAACGTAACCGCCGAACTTGTTACCTTCTTCTGGCACCCAGACAGGACCTTCCGACCACTCAAAGCCTCCACAGAGTACCTGAATCACGGCCTCTTTTGCGATCAGTTCTTCTAACTGCGGATCAAACTGTTCCACTCGGCCGATGGTTGGAAAGTTGGTCGTATTCTGAGCGAACGCAATCGAATCGCAGACGAAAGAAATCAGCAGAGACAGAATCCAGGCAGCCAGCAAATTTTTCCGCGTACTCAGTAGCTCAGTCAGGAACATTGACGGACTCCTTCAGGTGTTTCAGGTGGGCAACGATCGTGAATGTCATGATGACCAGCAATGACCACGATGTCCATTTACTGACATGAACAAGAGCCCAGGCTCCCATTTGGTGAGGGTACTGCCAGACACGAAAGAATGTACTGATGTTTTCAGCCAGCCAGACGAAGAACCCAATCAGCACAAATGAGCACAGGAGAGGCATTCGGCGATCCCGATCCAATGGGCGAAACACCACCGTGGATCGTGCATAAAGACCTGCAGTGCCGGCAGCCAGATGCCAACGATAATCAGGAATAAAATGGTGCGTGAAAAAGTTGGCGTAGATCAGAATCGCCAGCAGCGTCGCCATCCAGTACGGAGGATGGTGCCGAATTCTGATATCCAGTAACCGCCATGCCTGAATGAGATAACTCCCAACTCCTGCGTACATGAAACCAGAAAACAAGGGCACTCCACAGATTTTGAACCAGCCCTCATCCGGATAGCTCCAGGATTGAATGTGTTCCGATGTCTTGAAGATTTCCAGACACAATCCGACCAGATGGAATAGACAGATCGCCTTAAGCTCATCCACTGTTTCCAGTCGAGCCCACAGCATCCACGCCTGAATCATCAGGGCTATCAACAGCAATGCGTCATATCGGGCTATTCCCAACACGCCATCGGAGGGAACGGTAAATACCGCCGCGAAGAACAGAACCACAAACAGGCATGCTCGCGCTTCTTTCAATCCAAAATACCAGAACTCGATCAGAAATCGCCGCAGGCCGACGAGATCCCCATGAACCGTGGGCTCTCGCAACTTGACGTCGAAGCGATGAAGAAAATTGCGCATGAGACAACTTTGACGCAGGGCAGGGATTCTGGTTCCGCCAGTGCCTTACGTCGAACCAGCGTTTATCGCAAAACGAAACCGGCGATTTTAGCAATGAACGGCTGTTGATCTTTGAACTCAAGGTTCGTTTCGTTTTGAGAAGCAGCCAACTGTCTAATTATCGCCGAACAAGCCAACGATGACGTCTTCCGCAATCCGCAGCTTTATGATGCACGAAACCCACGCGAGCTCGCGAATGGATTCGTGAGTTTCAGAAACGAACTGCGGCCAACCGATCAGGCTCGTGGCTCTCATGCTGACAACAGCAATGCCCGATTCGCGCTGAGGAACGGTAATCAAACCGTCATCGTGAACTGGTCTTTGGACATGCTCCGCTGGCGAACTCGCAGCGAGCTGGCCTGGCTGGTCTCAATTAAACACTCAACCGGCATTGCATTCGGCCGCCTGCGGTTCCAGTACCTGATTCAGTACTGCCGCCAGAGAATTTTTCGTGAAAGGCTTTGTCAGGAATACGTCCGGCATATCGGAAATCTCGCTTCCCGATGGACGTTCCGGAGCGTACCCGCTTACCAGGACGACTGGCACATTGGGACGAATACGAGTTAACTCGCGACGACATTCCCAGCCATCCATTCCGGGCATTCTCAAGTCCATCAGGACAGCGTCAAATTTCTGATCTGCGGCGAGAAACAGAGAGATGGCCTCGGGCCCGCTTGTTACAGCCTGAACGTCATACCCCATCCGGCACAGAATTAATCTCAACACATCTCTCACATCCTGCTCGTCATCAACGACCAGTAATCGAAGAGATTTCCCCTCTGTTCCGCCTCGCTTATAAACACCGCTGTCGCTCAATTTTGTGCTTTGCAATGCAGGCAAAGAGACAACGACGTCCGTCCCGACTCCCAACTGACTGTTGATTCGAATCGTGCCCCCGAGATCACGAATGATTCTCTGAGTACAGGCCAGCCCCAGTCCCTGACCTTTGGCCTTCAAAGAATAGAATGGTTCAAATACGCGAGGAAGGTCGGCAGCAGAAATCCCGCAGCCGGAGTCCGATACGACACATTCACAGGAAGGGGCGTCAGCCGTTCGATCAGTCACTCTTCGAACATTCAGCCGAATAACTCCGCCACGCTGATTCGCCATCGCCTGGCCTGCATTCAAAATCAGATTCATAAAGATCTGCTGAATCTGTGAACGATCACCGCGAATCAGAATGTTGGGTTCGTCTGCCAAAAGCTTGATTTCAGCACCGCCCGGCAACACAGAAGAAAGGAGTGGAATCAACTCCCGAATCTCCTGCACCACATCCATTTCAGCGACAGTGCGAAGCTCACGATTGGCAAACGACAAGAGTTGCCCGGTTAACAGCTTGGCTCGCTGTGTGCCTTCGAGCAGGATGGTTAACGACTCTTCTGCTTCATGATCTTCCGGCAACTGCGTCTTTGCCAGTTCTGCATAACCTACAATACTGGTCAGGATATTATTAAAGTCATGTGCCACACCGCCCGCGATCAAGGCCAGGTTTTGGAGCTGCTGACCATGACTGGTCATCTCTTGATTGCGACGGATATTCCAGTGAAGGTAAAAGATCAACGAGGGCAGACAAGCCAAATAAGCCAGGATTGGCAGGAGCCAGTGCTCAACCTGATTCAACACAGCCGCAAACGCCATCCCAACCAGAAATGTCACGTTCAGGATCGGATAGAGCCAAAAAGCATTTCGGCACAAATGCACGCTGGTCGAATTCGCACTTAATCCCCCTGCAATGAGGGCCGGGATCCAGACGGCGGGAGTCAGGTGAATCAGAGTCACGCAAACCGCGATATCAAACGGAGGCTGAGTCGGACCGAACCGCGTCAGCGGCAGAAAGAATTCCAGCAACGCTGCAATTGGCGCAACAACGAACATCAACAGAAGACCCAGCAGAACTCTGTTAGGCCCGACTTCCGGGAACCATAGCGCTATCAACCCCAGAAAAAAGACGCCGCCAGCGCGCAGTAGAATGGGAACGAATAGACTGGAAGAAGTCAAATTTGGGCCGGACTGTTTCATATTGGAAGAGTTCTTCGCAGGCTTCTCATCGTCAGCTAATTTGCGGCAATTGAAGCGAGATGTGAGCCACCTTCGTGCCACAGAAACACCGTGAACGCCAGAAGCCCACGAAATGTTGAAAGATCCCGAGCACGAACTCCAGCGGCTCCAAAGATTTTCCAGGATACGGTGTCCAGAGAAATGCGTCCAACAAGACCGTCCTGACATCTTCAGAAGAAAAATCGAGGCAGGAAAACGTCTTCGATGGGCAATCTGAAGTAGTGAACAATCAACCGAACGACCCGCCTCTTGCAGCATTCAGAATGCATTTTTCCTAGCAGAAATCGGCCCCGGAAATCCCAAAATTCGCCAGTTTCGCCAATCTCCCGCCAGCAAAGATGAACAGGCCCGACCGGATGAAGACTTAGGTGTTTACGATCAGACAGTTCCGGGCCGCTCTGAATTCACAATCCGAACAGAGCGGTGTATTATTTCGACAAGTTCCCGGACAACGAACAGCAAATGAATTCGCCACCGTTAAAGCGATGACCCATTTTATGGACTCGCTTTTTTGCGTGGGGGAATCTTACTGTCTCGCTGACGTTTCCCTTTTTTCTGCGGCATGACTGCCGTCCACCGGTAGGAGATTCCTGATGTCGACATCTTCAATTGAGCGAACAAATGCGATCGCTCCGGCTGTAGCCAAGTTTTTGGCGACACCCCTGCACAAGTCTTTTGTTGGTGGCCGCTGGGTTGAAGCCGCAGACGGTCAGGCTTTTGATGTTCTTGATCCAGGTTCAGGTGAGAAGATCGCGACAGTCACCAGTCTCAAGAAGGCTGATGTCGACAAAGCCGTAGACATCGCGGTTGATGCCTTCCATAACAGTGGCTGGGCGAAAATGCAGGTGGCGGAACGAGCTGCTTGTTTGCATCGAATTGCGGATGCCGTTGAAGCCCGAAAAGCTGAGTTCGCAACCGTTGAAGCTCTTGACTGCGGCAAAATCTACGAGCAGGCACTGGGCGATGTGCAGAACTTCATCGATACGTTCCGTTACTTCGCGGATCTGTCGCAAGCAGTTAACTACCGCCAGGTCATTGCCGTCAAGAATCATGAAGCCTGGGTCAGCCGTCAGGCCTGGGGTGCGTGTGGTTTCATTATTCCCTGGAACTTCCCGTTCCTGTTGGCTGGCTGGGGGTTGGCTCCGGCATTAGCAGCAGGGAATACATGCGTGCTGAAACCAGCCGAAGATACTCCGCTGTCAGCACTGTACTTATGCCATGTGATTCAGGAACTGGAACTGCTTCCAAACGGCGTGCTTAACGTTGTCACTGGTTTGGGCGAAACTGCGGGAGCTGCGGTATCGCAGAATCCAAAATTCCGCCGCATGAGCTTTACTGGCTCTCCAGAAGTTGGCCGTATGGTTGCTGAAGCCGCCGGCCGAAATCTGATCCCGGTCAAGTGTGAGCTTGGCGGCAAGGGAGCTGCGGTCATTTTCAACGACGTAGATGTCCAGGAAACAGCAGAGAAGCTGGTTCAAGCCATCACATTCCACAGCGGACAGGTTTGCTGTGATGCCACTCGCTGGTTGATTCAACGCGACATCTATGATGATCTGGTCGATGAGTGTATCACACGGATGAAGTCGGTTCAGATCGGCTATCAGATGGATGGCTCATCACAAATGGGTCCTCTGGTGAACAGCAAGCAGCGATCCCGCGTGCTGAGCTATCTCCAGAAGGGTGTTGCTGACGGAGCAGATCTGATTTTGGAAGGTGGAGCAGCCGAAATCCCAGGCAAGAAGGGCTTCTATGTGAAGCCGGCACTGCTTGCTGGCTCTCTAAACAATGTGGCGGCTCGCGAAGAGATCTTTGGACCAGTCGCCTTTATCGCTCCATTTGCAAGCGAAGAAGAAGGCATCCGGCTGGCTAACGATACTGATTACGGTCTCGGCAACAGCGTATGGTCGAAAGACCTGCAGCGCTGTGCTCGCGTTGCGGAAGCGTTTATCTCCGGCAACGGCTGGATCAATGCTCACAACGTTATTGTCCACGGAGTACCATACGGCGGGGTTGGCAAGAGCGGAATGGGCGGCGGCGTCGTCAGCCCGGACACTCTGAACGACTACCTGCGTCCAATCTCTGTGGTTCGACCGCTGAAATAGAGAGCGATAGTTCTCAACTGAAGTTGTTCGACGGCACTCCAGCAATGGAGTGCCGTTTTTTGTTGAGTTCATGATTGATTTGACAAAGTAACCCGACAGCGTTTTGAAAATGGTGTCTGGAACTTTGAAGGCGGACTGAAACACCACGAGTATGAGCTTCTGAAAAGTTGCAGTCCACGGATTCATGTTTCCTGCAACTCATTCAGCGCGCGATTACGACAACATCAATCTGTCATCTTCCCGGACTTCCTCAGCAGCCGGAGCCTCTACAACGGAACTTACACTCGACGGAGCCTGCGGCACATCTTCCAGTCGAACCAGAGCACCAACCAGAGTGCCCAAAGGCAACAGCTCCGTCCCGGGTATCGTGCAGTAAACCCCCGCAATCACCGCGCAGATAAGGCTGGTGTTCGTTTCCAGTCGAAGGCTGCGTGCCAGCCAATATCCGGCTGCCGCTCCTATCGGAAAACCCAACGCGAGTCCAACTGGACCAAACGTGACAAAATCAACCGCATCAATAATCAGCCCCGCGCCGACAGGCCCGAAAGCATAGTTGTAGCGAGAAAGCTTTCGCGATGGGGACTGATGTTTTTCCGGTTCCGACATAAGGAATTCTCCAGTGCGTTGTTGGACGAAACATCCTTCAACCAACACCGCGAAACGGTGGAGGCCGCCAATGGGATCATCAGAATATGCCAATTTGGCAACAGTTCGTGAAGAGGCCGCATGAAATCCTTAACTCAAGCCCTATGATTTGCCGGTGTAATTCAATTCATGAAATCTGCTGCGAAAACCTAACTTTGGCTCTTCATTAATGCCGTCAGGTTAAATCGCAGCCTGGAAAACAGAGCGCATCATGGTTCATATCGACAGAATTTATACTCGCAGCGGCGATGAAGGCCAAACCGGACTTGGGAGCGGAGAAAGAGTTCCCAAGGTACATGCTCGCATCATCGCAGGAGGCTCAGTTGACGAAACCAATAGCGCAATTGGACTTGCTCTGGCTCATGGTCCCGGAGAAGAAATCAGTACGGTGTTGACGGCTTTACAGCAATTTCTGTTCGACCTCGGTGCGGATCTCTGTGTGCCGAAACCTGAGAACGAACCGGATCCGCTGCCGAATCGGATAAGTCAGGACCATGTCAAAAAACTGGAGCGACTAATCGATCACTTTTCGGCTCACGTTGGACCACTCACGAGTTTCGTCCTGCCTGGAGGAAACCTGTCAGCCGCTGCACTGCATCTCGCCAGAAGTATTTGCCGTCGTGCGGAGATTGATGTTCTTCGGCTCCATGCAACAACACCGATTAATCCGTCACTGCTGATCAGCCTGAATCGACTTTCCGATCTACTTTTTGTGCTGGCACGAGCAACAAACAATAACGGACTCACGGACGTGTTGTGGAGACCGGGGCAAGGGCTGATGAATCTTCCCCACGATGATGCATGAATGCATCTCTGAGTATCATGGTGAATGGCAACCACCAAATGAGATCGTTAATCGGAATCAGATAGAGCACCTGTTGTGGAACGTCCCCCTGAATTACTGACCACAGCATTCCCACTGGTCCGAGGATCTTCGCGATTAGCCCAATCAAAAGAACAGACCAATGCTGCCTGGGGTTCGTAGCGGCAATTGCGTAGCCAACACCGAACAAGAAAATGACCAGACCTGTTCCTTGCCAAAGAAAGAGGTCCGTCGGCGCTTTGGTTAACCCGTAGACGATTGATGACCGCTCGGGAAGTGCAAGAATAAACACTCCCCAAATCAGGCACTGTAGAGCAGCAACCAACAGTGCAACACGCTGCCATTGAGGCACGTTCTGAGTTGACGTCGTACTCGAAGCAGTGGTCACGACAACTCGTGCTTCAGACAGGAGGTGAGATCCGACTGCGCAAACTGAAACCCAAGAGTTTGCAGCTTGTGTGGCTCGACTCGAATACTTGAAAGCAGCAGATCGTCCGCCATTTCTCCGAGTGCCAATTTCGCCGCAAACGCGGGCATTGGAAAAATGGTGGGCCGATGCAGCACTGCACCAACGGCTTTTGTGAAATCATAGTTAGTCATGGAGTTGGGACTAACCGCATTGACCGCACCGCTCACGGCTTCGTTTTCTACACAAAAGCTGATAACTCGAACAAGATCGTTAAGACCGATCCAGCTCCAGTATTGCTTTCCTGAACCAATGATCCCGCCAACGCCGAGCTTAAAAGGCAGCAACATTTTCGCCAGGGCTCCACCCTTTTTGCTCAACACCACGCCAATTCGTACACGCACGACCCGCAAACCCAGTTTCTCCGCTTCCTGAGCCTCCGATTCCCACGCCTTGCAGACATCTGCCAGATAACCGGATCCGACCATGGAGGACTCATCAAGTCGCTCTTCACCCCGGTGCCCATAGAACCCAATCGCTGAGGCACAGACTAAGGTCTTTGGAGGTGTCTTGAGCAGTGCCAGAGACTTCACCAGATTTCGAGTTCCCTCGACGCGACTACTTCGAATTCGCTCTTTCACGGCAGCCGTCCAGCGACTTCCGGCAATGTTCTCCCCGGCAAGGTGCACGACGGTATCAACTCCCTCCAATGCCCCGAGCGGAGTAACTCCCTTTTCGGGATCCCACAAAACCGAGCCTGCTCCCGCATTCCGGCGGCTCAAGGTTAATATCGAATGTCCAGCGGCCTTCAGCGAAGGGATTAGCTCACCGCCGACCAGCCCTGTAGCACCGGAAATTGCAATCTTCTGATTCTGCTTGCTCATATTCGCAACCTTCCCGAATTCTCTGCCGACCAGCAATCAGCCAAAATCATTGGCCAAATCAACCTGTTCCGCAACTTCATGACAACGCTAAGAAAACTTCCGGCATACTTCCGCAGAGCATTTCTGGCTTCGTCCCAGCATTATCCGGTTCCACACAGCCTGAACGCCTTGAGCCTTCTGGGTGCAAACCATTTTTCCGGTCCGGAGTTAACAGCGGATTGCGATCATTGCTGGGAATAGGCTTCAAAACATGCTCGGACAACAATCTATTCATTAATGCACGCACCGCAGCTTGAGAGCCATCGGCTCTCTGCACGCGACAAGACGCGAGAATCGAGCAAGAGCTGAAGCTCCAGGACACCGATCAGGAATCTATACAAATAAACACACCCAAGTGCAATTTTCCGGAACTATTGGTCAGAGTCGTTGACAGTTCTTCCAAACGACCCGGATATGATGTAAAGAGGCAACGTTTTGGGGAACTTTTCTACAGCAATCCAAAAAAGTCGAGCAACACGGTCAGCTTGAGGTCATGATGTTTCCGTAGAAGAAGTCGCCGGGAACCGGGCTTCTTAACCGATTCTACTCAGAGCAAGTTACGTCAGAGTGTAAAAGTATCGCCAGAATTTGACATCCAATTTGCGTGCTTGTGACGTAGAGTCGTAAGTTGCGTATTTCACGGAAAATTCGGCGGCAAAGACGCGGACTGATATGTCGACAGTCATTCGATCATGCCCGGGGTGCAAATCCCTGATTCTTTCGGACACAGATCAGTGCCCTGAGTGTGGTCACGTCTTCTACGAACGCAAGAAAACAGAATCGTCTGGCGTTGCACCCGCTACTCCGGATGCGTTGAAGTCGGCCAGCATGCAGGAGCCATGTCCGCATTGCGGTGAAATGGTCCGGTCTGGTTTGGTACGTTGTTGGAGCTGCAATCAGTTCATGCGCGCCGATGTCGCTGCGCGGTACCGTCAGCTCACAACCAATCCCCAGCCAATCATTTACAGCACGATTTCCGCCGAGAATCGCAAAGACTTTTTGCCTCCGAGAGCTGAATCCAAGGCTGATGATGCGGCAAAAGTGGTTGATATCGACGATTTCAAACTCGGCTCCGGTGTAGACTCCGTGGAGGCGGATGATTTTGAAGTCGGCAGTGGCGTGAAGCCTGTTAAGCCCCCAGTGGCTCCGGCAAAAAGCCTGGCGGTGCCTGCCCCTGTAAATCAGGTTGATGTGAATCAGGCTGATGGGCCGGATAAGCCAGAAAACACAACAAAAGTAACGAGCAAATCCAAGGCATCAGGAACTGCTCCAGATACGAATCCTCCCGGAACTGCTGGTTCGGCCGACATTGCATCAGACGCACCGGCAACGGCCCCGGCCCCTGTTCAGGCGACTTCTCGCAACAGAGGTGGGGAAGATGACTTGTTGTCCTTCGCTGTTGAAGAGCAGAAGGAAGGCAAAAAACGCAAAAACCAGAAGAACGCTGAACGACTGAGGAAACAAGTACTCGTTCCGTGTACCTGTGGCGCATGGATTCGTGTCAATGAAGATCAGGCTGGCAAAACCCTGCGATGCAAACAGTGCAAACAGCCTGTTGTTGTACCGGGTTTGAAGAAGAAGGCAGACAAGCAGGAGAAGCCAGCAGCAAAGGTCGAAGCCGCCTCCGTGCAGAAGACCGTATCATGGATTGATGACGCATGGTTCCACGTTTTGTCTCCCGCAGCTTTGGTGCTTAAACCCGGCAGTCTGACCGGCAAACACACTGAAGTGGATATTGCCTTCGATAACTCTGGCCTGCACATTTTGACTTTTGCTGGTACGAAAAAGAAACGGTCAATTTTTAGCTTTGGCGGTGGCAACAAAAAAGCAGACCATCTGGCTCGCCGTCAACAGATTCGAGAACAAGTCGCAAAAGCCGGTAACTTTGAGAACCTCGAAAACGTTGAGATTCGAAAAGTTGATGGATCGCGTTCCGGCGAAGTAAGACTCGTACAGCCAGTCGCAAAAGTATCAGAGTCCATGTTTGCTGGTGTGCCGGTCTTCGGTGAAGGGCGAATCGCCATCTTTTTGCCGCTCGAAATTGATGGCGGAAAACAAGCATTCTTGTCGTTTTCTATCAGTGGATGGCGAGTCATCGCAGAGCAGTTCAAGTCGCTGTTCGGAGCGGAACTCAATGGCACGGAGAACGGAATTCCGGAGTCAGACAAGGCAGAGACTCTGAGTTGCTTTATGAACCAGAGTCGCATCGAATCAGTTAAGGGACTCATCTACTACCAAAAAGATGCGGCCTACACATTGGAACTGAGCGGGCACAAATGTAAGTCGTGCGGCACCACAATCAGCGAAGAGGCACGCAAGGCGGCCAAACTGGGTGGCGTCAAGGGCAAGGGAATCGCGAAAGCAAAATGCCCGAAGTGTTCTAACAAGATGCAGGCAGAGTCACTGTATAAGATTGCTAAAGGGCCCGATTCAGGAAATGCTGGTTAGTTCTCGACTGACCTATCGCCTGCGCCCGGCAAGTTAAGTGCCTGCTTGTCATTCTGGTTGGGTCTGCGAATCCAATCCTTCTTGCCCGGAACTTCCCTTCCGGAAGCCTTAGACATCGACAACTTACTCATTCAGGCTGCTGGGCATCTGCATGCCAGATAGTCGCCGGCAGGCGAGTGGTCCCAGTGTGTGATCCGGTGCCAAAGCATGCTCGGCTCTGGCTTTCCACTTTGATCCATCACACCTTTGATGCATCTGATCAGGGTACATTTGTTTCTCTGATACCTGATTGCATCAACCCCCAACGTGACTCTGATTGTGATGCTGCCCGGAGCACGTTATCGTCCCGATTGCGAAGTAAACGTAAACGGCAGACGATTACCAGGTGAACCAACGAGATCCTTCAAGTCAGCTATTCGAAGCTGCACTCCGACAGAAATGCGGGTATGAAGCGAGTTGTTGAATCACAAGAATGCGATAGCAGGACTGCGGTCCCCGGGGAACTTTAGGAAGTAACAGGCCTCCCATGCAGACAACAACATGGAACGGCATTTCACTTTCTCAAATGATGCTGGGCACAGTTCAGTTTGGGATGCCGTATGGAATTGCCAACCAGACCGGGCAGCCAGAATATCGAGATGTTGTCGCTATCGTGGATGCGGCAGTGTCTGGAGGAGTTAACTGCTTTGACACGGCAGCAGCCTACGGTCAAAGCGAAGAGATTCTGGGGCGAGCCCTGAAGGAACTCGGCATTAGTCACAAAGTTGCGGTGGTCACAAAAGTCACACCACTCACATCAGAAGAACTTGCAAACCCACGACTTGCAGAATCAGCAATACAGGCTTCCATTGAACTTTCTCTGCAACGGTTGCAGCTTGATTGCCTTCCGATCGTACTTTTCCATCGAGAGTGCGACGCTAAATTCCTCGACATACTCGCAAGACTTCGCGATGAGGGAAAGTTAAAGCACTTCGGCGTGTCGTGCGGCAATATTCCAGGAACTGCAGCTGATTTCATTTCAGGAGGACATGCCTCGGCTCTGCAGATTCCCGCAAACATCGTGGACCATCGGCATTTTCGCAGCGGAATCATACAGAACTCGGTCTCTCAAAACGTCGCCATTTTCATCCGCAGTGTTTATCTGCAGGGGCTGTTGGCAATGGCCGAGGAAACTATTCCGGATAAACTTCGCGGCATCCTTCCGGAAAGACAACGACTCACATCGATTGCTGAAGACTCAGGTCTTTCATTAATGGAACTTGCGTTGCGGTATATACTAACATCGCCTGGAATCACGTCCGTACTGACTGGCGTCGAGACACTGGAGCAGGTCGAGCAGAATTTGTTGACGTTCGCCAGTGGAAGGCTTTCGGAAGACATCTTGTCAGCGATCCACCAGGATGTGACTGAACTACCGGAGGTGATCATCACTCCTTCCATGTGGTCCATGTAACAACCAGGAGTATCGTATGAACGTGTCGACCTATCTGTTTCCACTGTTCCTGATCTTCGCTATATCTGTCGATTCGGTTTTCAGTGATGACTCCACAAGAACACAGCCTCAGCCTGTTGACGCACAACTGATCTCTGAGTGCATGTCGATTCTTCGTGGCGGCCTCGTTTCTGAAGAATTCTGGCCGGCCATGCATGCCGCTGAAGCGTTGACTTATGCGGGTGCGGGATCAGAAGTTATCGCTGCCCTCACATCGCGATTGCCGGACGAACAGGATGATCAACGACGTTGTGGTCTTGTCAGAGAGCTCTATCGAGCTGGCGATCACAGCCACCTGCAAATACTGTTCGATGTACTCGGCAATCCCTCATCGAAAGGTCGCACGCATGCGGCGGAGAGCCTTTACAAAATCGGCCAGACGGCTGACAAGAAGTTGCTGCGTGAAGCGATGAATCAGTCCGAAAGTATCCCCTTGCAGATCATGGCCGCTGCCGCCCTTATCAAGGCTAAGGACTCCGCAGCAATGGATCTTGTTCGTCGTCAACTTCAGTCTTCCGATACGACGGCCCGAAATCTTTCCGCGTGGGTCATCGGTCGACACGGTAACAAAGATGATGCCGGACCCATCAAAACTGCGTTGCAAAAAGAGTCGGTTGCAGCGCCCAAAGACGAGATGTCGGTAACCTTCCTGACAGTATCTCTCGCTTCTCTGGGTGACTCCGAAGGTCGCACCGCGCTGGTGAGTCAACTCAGCTCTCCTAACCCAACAGCAAGGGCCATGGCGGCCGAGTTTGCAGGGCTAAGCAGGACCACAGAAGCTCTGGAAAAGCTAAAGGAGCTGCTCAAGGACCCCGCTCTGGATGTTCGTATCCGTTCGGCTCAATCGATCCTTGCACTCTCGAAGGCATCATCACATTGATGCAACTCGGAGTAACTTCAAAAGGCATAGGAACTCCACAAACTGTCGTTTTAGCATTTAAATGCTTCAGTTTTGCAAAGACTACAGATTGATGTGCAGGCGTCTTGTCGATGAAATTGGAGCCTGCCAACGCCAAATCCAGACTTCAGAATCCAATTTGGGTTCCACCGCACAAGCACATTTACCCTCGCGACGTCTTGCAAACATCGCAAAAACCACGATAAAATTGTCCACTTCCTGACGCTGCGTAAATCAATCCTCCGTCTCCTCCCTGCCTACAGGACGAATACCAATGATCGACTTTCATTTTGGTAAGGCTCATCGCAATTGCGAAGGATCATCCCGTCGAGATTTTCTCCGGGTCGGTGGATTGGGGCTCGGTAGTCTGTCGCTGGCCAACTTGCTGCAGGGAAAAGCCAAAGCAGCAGAGCAGGGGATTCGAACATCTGATAAGTCTGTGATCTGGTTGTGGCTGGGTGGTGGTCCAACTCAGTTAGAAACCTTTGACCCGAAGATGACGGCTCCCGCCGAGTACCGCAGCGTGACCGGCGAGGTGAAAACCGTACTTCCGGGAGTCACCCTTGGCGGCAACTTTGAACGCATTGCGGGGCTGGCTGACAAGATGGCCTTTGTCCGATCGTTTGCTCATACCAACAGCGGTCACTCCGGTGGCACTCACTATGTCATGACCGGATATGATAATCGGCTGGCAGATAACGGAGCTGTGGCAGATCGACCATTTCTTGGTTCCATCATGTCACGAATTCGTGGCACCAATCATCCAGAAACAGGTATTCCAACCTACGTTCGCCTTGGTGGGATTTACGCAGATGGCCCGGCGTTCCTGGGGACTGCTTATGGCCCATTCGATCCGGCTGGTGAAGCTCGACGCAATATGTCTCTTTCGATCGAACAATCGCGGCTTTCAAACCGCCGTGCTATGCTCGAAGGCATCGACAATGTGAAACGCAACATCGATCGCAAGGGTCTGATGGAAGGCCTGGACTCATTTGAAGAACAGGCATTCAATTTGATCCTCAGCCGATCTCAGCAGGCATTCGATCTGAAGTACGAAGATCCTCGCGTTGTCGATCGATACGGCAAAGGCCTTGGCGAACAAATGCTTCAGGCACGTCGACTCTGCGAAGCGGGCTGCGGTTTTGTGACGCTGCAGCATGGAGGCTGGGATATGCACAGCAATATCAAACAGGAGATGGATCGTCGCGGCCCGGAAGTTGACCGAGCGGTCTCGGCCCTGGTTGAAGATCTCGATCAGCGGGGAATGCTGGAGAATGTCCTGCTGGTGATCAGCGGAGAATTTGGCCGCACGCCAAAGATCAATGGCTCTTCAGGGCGAGATCACTGGGCTCCGCTCAGTACCCTGGCGTTTGCTGGTGGTGGACTAAAGATGGGTCAGGTCGTGGGTGAGTCGGCCGAGAAAGCTGACGTCCCCAAAACGACTCCAATTACTCCCCAGGACCTGATGGCCACAGTCTTCCATGTGCTCGACTTCGACAAGCGAATTCAGTTTACGAACCAGTCGGGCCGACCGACCTACATGATCGAGAATGGTCGACCGATCGAAGAACTGATCTGATAAACACACCTCAGTTGAGTGTCACTGCCTGTGTGTGATCGACATCCGGGCAATCCTTGTTCACAATGAGCGGCTCAAGGTTTCTGCACATCATGCGCAGGGCTTGTTGGGTACGTCTGTGATTCAGGGAGACGACACTGTGAATGCTGTTGATCGTGTTAGGATCGTTCTTCTCGCAGCCGCGTCCTTTGCAATAATCTGGAATCAGGCTCAACAGACATCTGCGCAACAGACGTCGTTTTCACGAGCTGTAGTGGCCGCGGACCACGTAGCGGCGAGTGAAGCCGGCGCTCGAATCCTTCGTGAAGGTGGCAACGTCGTTGACGCTGCCGTTGCCACCTCATTCGCCTTGTCGGTCGTGCGACCAGCAAGCTGCGGAATTGGTGGCGGCGGTTTCATGGTGATCTGGGACGCCGATCAGCAGAAAGCTGTGGCACTTGATTATCGAGAACGAGCGCCGGCCGGCGCGACCGCCACTGCACTGCAAGACGATGATACGTCTCCCGAACCACCAAGTGTTCGAGGTGGTAAAGCTGTGGGAGTGCCAGGGAACGTGGCTGGCTTGTGTTATGCCGCCAGGAAATACGGCACTATGCCGATAGCTCGCCTTGTGCAGCCAGCGATCGATCTCTGTAAAAATGGTGTCGCGATCGATCAGCATGATCAGGAGGTTCAGGCAACGACCCTTAACAAACTCAAAAGTCATGCTGGCTATGAAGAAAGATTCAAACTTCTGAAGAAGCTCTACCTGAATGATGGTAAGCCGTGGCAGATCGGCGACAAATTTTATTCTCCGCAACTCAAGACTCTGGAAGCCATCGCCGCAAACGGCGCGGCGGGGTTCTATGAAGGTCCGGTGGCGTCAGCAATTACGCAGACGATCACGGCAGAGTCCGGAATCTTTTCTACAGATGATCTGGCAGCGTATCAGCCGACCGAGCGTAACGCTCTTGTTTCAAAATTTCACGGCAAGCAGATCATCACGATGCCACCACCATCCAGCGGAGGAGTGGCTTTGCTGCAAACTCTGCAGGCTCTGGAAGAGTGGGAAACCCTGTCGCAAAAGAGCTTAAAATCACTGCAGCACAACAGTGCGGACTATGTCCACGTGGTAACAGAAGTTCTTAAACACGCCTTCGCTGACCGCGCGGAGTTTCTTGGAGATACGGACTTCGTTGAGGTGCCAATAGACAAACTCCTGAACCGAGATTACTCACGCGACATTGCAGAACACGTTTCAATGACGAGTACTCTGGCCCCGGAAAAATACGGTCGTTTCTTTCTCAACTCCGATGGAGGAACCAGCCATTTCTCCGTTATGGATGCGGATGGTAACGCAGTCGCCTGCACAGAGACGATCAACCTGACATTCGGCAGTTTCGTGGTGGTGCCTGAATACGGCATTGCCCTCAACAATGAACTGGATGATTTCACAGCCAATCCCGGCAAACCAAACGCCTTCGGATTGATTCAGAGTGAGGCCAATGTCATTGCCCCCGGCAAACGACCGCTCAGCAGCATGACTCCCACACTCGTCGTGGAAGATCACAAAGCCACTTATGCCTGCGGCGCTTCTGGAGGACCACGAATTATCACCGCGACACTCCAAAGCCTTCTCAATCACACTGTGTTCGAAATGTCGGCCAGCGATGCCGTCTCAGCAAGTCGCTTTCATCACCAATGGTCTCCCAATGAATTGCTGCTGGAGCCATCTCTTAAGAAAGCGGCAGGCGATTCACTGACAGCTCTTGGGCATGTCGTCAAAAGCAGCAGCTCGCTGGCAGCAACACAGGCAGCTGCGTTGGATTCCGGCAAACCATCCGGGGGCAGCGATCCTCGCAAAAACGGCCAGCCCGCCGGGTATTGATTCGTTACTGAACCAAACGTGCCCATCCGAATCAAAACGAACTTGATCCAGAGCAATATGACCTTCGCACGGCACACTTGCTGCTTACGGCTTCCGAATGAAGTGCTCCGCAAACGAACGGATGTGGTGACCATTGAGAACGTGGAACATCCTCAGCTTTTCAATCGTGGCCGCACCAAATCGATTCATGGGCACATGCACAATCTTCTTTTTGTATTTACTGGCCAGCCTTCTCCAGCCCGCGCCCGGCGGTGAATGACTCATCAGAGCGATATGCCGTTCGTTTGAGTAGTGTAGTCCGGCCGCTATCAGTCGCTCTTCCAGCGTGTCTACGAAATCGAACTGCGGATCACGCCAGATATCACGAACTGGCCGCGGTGGAAACAGAAACATACAGCCACCGTATCGCGCCAGTGCGATCCCAGGGCCGATCATGTCGTCCGTAAAGTTCGTCGCAAACAACGACAGCGTCGACTCATCGTGGTGCTCGGCATGCCAGGTAATTCGCCATGGATAATCACGAGGATCGGCGGGTGAATCAAACAGCATTACGACGCAGTCGATTTTTCCACGAGCTGGCGGGAAGACTTTGACATGCAGTTCACCCAGATGCCAGTTTCGCAGCGTTTCCCGAATATCCAGCCCGTCCTTCATGCTGGCAGAAAACTTCTCCGTCCTCGCAAGATCATTGCCGATCAAATCCAGCGCAACGTTTTTCACATGAGTTCGAAAGTTTTCAATCGCGACATCTTCCGGAGGCCAACTGCACTGACCATATGGATTCCAGGACTTCTGCCACTCCACTTTGGTGCGGCGGTCGGGACGAGCATTCAATCGACAGCTGCGCCAGACCACAGGGTGTCCCGGCAACCGGCAAACAGGTCGCAACTCTGAACCATCGGGTAAAATAGTCCGATCAATCCCGAACCGTATCTCCGGCAAATCAGAGCTTGGCGCGAAGGGATAGTCTCGCGCCGTTTCGGCAACGTGGATCGCATATTGATCGCCCGCCGTCTGCTGAGAAGCAATAACCAACGTATAGAGATCGGGCGTAAACCGTCGCTCAATCAACGACAAATTCCTAATGTACTTCAGGCAGTTCATCAGCAGTTGAGGCGTGATTCGACGAGCACGCGATTTGAATTCGTCTCGGTAACGATCCCGAGCATGAAGCAGCAACGATTTGATTCCATCAATCGACAGATTCTCATCATCATCCAGTTCAAACCGAGCTTTCTCATAGAGTCCGGTAATGAACGGAAGTTCGCCCAGCATAAACGTCAGTGTTCTGGCCGAAACACCAAACGATTCTGTCGGTGTCTCAGACCACGACGGCGGAGCAGGGCGTTCGACCGCGCTGTTAAAGGCATCACGCAGCCACGGCCAGTCCATAATATTGCAGAGGCATAAAACTGACTCATGCTGTGCCGATAAACGATGTAACTCGCTGGCCATCCAATGGATTCGCCGAAACTGATCTTCATCCTCAGGTGCAGGCAGAGCTGGTAAGACCGCGGCAGCGAATTGCTCCGGTCGCACACGCTTCAGCGCATACGGATCCGGCAAGGACGCTTCTCGAGGAATATAGTGATCCGTTTCGATGTCAATGAAGGCGCGAACCATTCGTTCCTGGCGCGCGATTCGCAACGCTGCGATCACCGGCTGGCAAGGATCAATCGGGACATAAATGGCTTCCGGCAGTTCATCGTCACCCTCTTCTTCTGCGCCCGTTTCAAAATCGGTTGTCGTCGACGAAAATGTTTGAACCGGCTGGCGTTGGATAACCACAGAAACGCAGGGCAAACGTTCGACCGCAGCCTCCACATCAGTCTGAAACGACGGCGGCAAAGGAACGGCAAGGCACGCAAATTTCTGCGCGAGCATTAAGCGACGAACTTCGACCGCAAAATCGCCGCTCCCGTGAATCACGGGAAAGAGGGTAATATTTCGCCCCAGAGTCAGGACTTCTGAAACTGCGTTCATGATTCATTCTGCAAAACTTGGAGGAACCAGACTTCGACCGGTTGATCGTACGCACTGAAAGCCGCTAAAGAAAGTCGGACGACCCCAGAGAAATTGCGTGAGCGGATGAAATCCTTATGCCCCAATATCGAGACAATCTGAATGTGCTTCGGCGAGCGTTTCCTCAGCCGGTTTCCGATCAGGAGCACGATGCGTGGTTCGTTTTTTCAGTCCTGCGAGCACTTGACCGCGTCGACGCAATGAAGTCGCAGCGTCCGATACTGGGAGAGCCTCAGGAAATCGACTTCTCAAAAGCCACAGCGGCCTGCGTTCCGGACGAGATGAGTACCGTCGAATTGGTGTCCAGAAATCTCGTCGACCATCTGGCGGGAATGTTTATCTGGGGACACCCACGATCTCAAGTGAACGTAATCAATCCTCCGTGTATCCCGGGAATTCTTGGGACGCTTCTGCCAGCAATCTACAATCCAAATTTATGTAGTGAGGAAGCCAGTCGAGGCGTGGCATTGGCCGAAGCAGAAGCCATCAGCATGACAGCTCGTCTGATGGGCTATGATCCGAATTTGTCGGGTGGGATTTTTACTTTCGGCGGCACCGGAACTTTGCTCTATGCGATCCGCCTGGGCATCGAGAAAGCTGTTCCGGGAGCCATGCAGAACGGCATCCTCGGCAATATGCTCGTTGTGGTTTGTTCAGACCAGGCTCATTACGCGAACAAGACGGCGGCATCATGGCTGGGCCTCGGTGCCAACAGCGTTGTCAAAATACCAACGGCCCCGAACAATGAAATTCGAACGTGCCTGCTGGAAAGCGAACTACGCCGTTTGCTGAAGGAAGGACGCCGTATCGCTTGTATCGTGGCCACGATGGGAACAACCGATGCCTTTGGGCTCGATCATCTTGAAAAGATCCGCGAGCTTCGCGATGAACTTGTCCACGAGTTTTCTCTCGACTACGTGCCCCATCTTCACGCTGATGCGGTGATCGGTTGGGCTTGGAGTGTTTTTCGCGACTACGACTTTACTCAAAACCCGCTTCAATTTCCTGACCGCACACTGCGAGCACTCGCCGGCGCCAATCGCCGCATCCGCCAGCTGAATATGGCCGACTCCATCGGTGTGGATTATCACAAGACAGGTTTTGCACCTTACGTCTCAAGCGCGTTCTTTGTGAAGGATGCCAGAGACCTAAAGATGTTAACTCGAGATCAGTCGACAACTCCGTACCTGTTTCAATCGGGCGATTACAACCCTGGCAAGTTTACTCTGGAGACCAGTCGATCAGGCTGTGGTCCCATGTCAGCTCTAGGGGCCTTGCAGTTGCTTGGAAAATCGGGCCTGCAAACGTTATTAGGGCACCTCGTGACGATGGCCGAAACACTCAGAAATCGGCTGACGGCTCAACCTGCCATCAGTGTCATGAACCCCGAGAACTTCGGTCCGGTGACACTGTTCCGAGTCTACCCGGACGATGTCGATACCTTTGAGATTCCAAAGCTGGAACAGACGGATGCCAGATACGCGGCTCAACTGCATCGGTTCAATGACTATAACCGACAGGTATTTCAGGCCATGCATGCCGAAGCGCTGGGAGGTGATGGCGTGGTGATCTCGATGACCGATCGGTTTCGAGAAACAGACTATGGCCAGCCCGTCGTCGCGTTGAAGTCCTACATCATGAGTCCGTTTTCCGATGAGCAGTACGTTCAGGCGGTCGTGGATTCTGTTGAACGTGCCAGAAAACAAGTAGCCGGGGTTTTCAAGTAGCCCATGGGCATTCAGAATGCGGAACCATGATGCACCCTTACTCTTCCATACCAGAGCTATCTCAGTCCGGCGATTCGTTCGGAGTGATCCGCATTCCTGTCGAACAGGATGTGCCTTTCACGCCTCGAGTGCGTGCCATTGTGGATTCTGCGGAGTTTCAGCGGCTTGCCCACGTCACGCAGCTCGCACTAGCATCACGCGTTTATCCCGGCGCTACTCATACTCGCTTTGAGCATGCTCTTGGTGTTTATCACAACGCTTTGAAATATCTGTGGCAACTTGGCAGAGATCAGCGGTTCGCAAGAACAGTTTCTGTGCGTGATGCAGAAATCCTGATCGTGACTGCGTTGCTGCATGACATCGGCCACTGGCCATTCTGTCATCCGATTGAGGATCTGGGACTGCCGCAACTTCCACCGCACGAGGACTATGCACGCGAATTCCTTCGCCCCGGAACCGAACTGGGTGACGTCCTGCGAAAAGAATGGAGGATCGAACCCTACGAAGTGCTGGATGTCCTCGTCGCACGAGACAACTCCCCAAGCAATCGACTTCGTCGTTCGATTCTCTCCGGCCCCATTGACATCGATAAGATGGATTACCTGGTTCGGGATAGCCAGCACTGCGGCGTACCGTACGGAAAACACTTCGATCGCAATCGTTTGATGAATTCGCTGATCGTAAACGAAGCCGGAGACGGCCTGGCGATTACATCCAAGGGCCGTACGGCTGCCGAGATGATGGTGTTTGCTCGGTATGTTATGTTCTCGGAGGTTTACTGGCACCATGCTGTGCGAGCCGCCACAACAATGTTCGCCCGTGCATTTTTTGAGCTGCTGCCGAAGCTGGACATCGCAACCTTGTTTCGCCTGACAGAACCAGAGTTGATCCGAATCCTGAAGCAGACCGCAGAGGGAACCGACGTCCAGACTTTAACGGATGGCCTGTTTGGAACTCGCCGAAGAATCCACAAACGCATCGCCGAGTTCAGCGTCTTCCATCAGGAACCGCTCTATCGAGCCATGCGTCAAAAGCCGTTTTCTGAGTTGGCCGTTATCTCATCAAAACTGGCGAAAGAACTGGGCCATGTCGCGGGTCTGGAAATCGGACGTCTCGACGTCCTGATCGACGCCCCGCCGCAGCATCGAGAAGTGGAGTTCAACGTTCAGGTTTACACCGTGTCTGAAAAGAAGTACCGCCCACTTCGTGAGTTGTCGCCAATTGTTGATTCGATGGCAAAAACCCAGTTCGACGACTGCGTCAAGAAAGTCCGCATCTACGGCACCGAAGAGTTGCGAAACGCCCTTCCGGAGAACTTCGACATAACAACTCTGATGCACAAAGTGCTGAACTGATTTTGCGGAGTGGCACTTTCACGCAGTGGGAGTGTCCTTGCAGGCACAGGAAGCCTCAGTGAGGACTCTCATTTGGAAACCAGCGTGCCATCAAAACTCAACCTGCAAACTTCCGTTTCTTGTTGCTTCGCAACACAGCATCTCCGGGCTGTGCCACCCAGAGTGATTCGGTACAGACTAGAGTAGCCGTCTCGCTCCGTCGAGACGAGCCTTTGATCTTTTGACTGCGATACTCAATGCAGGCCGCTTTGTGTGAACGCGTCGTGGGGGTCTACGGGGAGCCTACGGGCCAAATGGCTGAAAGCGGGGTACTGCAAGGCTCGTCTCGGCGGAGCGAGACGGCTACTTTGGTTGATCCCAGAGCTACGCTGTCACGTTCAATGAACGCTCATTCGACGACGGTTCAAGGCTCGCTCGAGAATCCTGCCTAACAATTGGGACCAACAATAAGAGGCGTGGTCTGAAGACCGGATGCAGCAGCGGAGTGGCTCGGTCAAAAGAACAGCCACAACAGCGAACGCTACGGTGAGATCGACTGGTGTTGCAAAAACTCTGGACTTTACTCTCCCATTCCGGGATGTCGGGTGGCACCTCCAAGCAGTGGGAGGGTGCCGCAGTCATAAGAAGGCTCATTGAGAACTCTCATCTGGAAGCCAGCAAGCCATCAAAACTTAATGTCCCAACGCCTTCTTCTAGTTGCTTCGCAACACAGCCCATCCGGGCTGTGCCACACCGTGGAGATTCCGTACGGCGACGTGGAGGTTATTCTAGGAAACCTCGCTAAGGACGCGACATCACTGGAGCCGCCGCGATAATTCACGCCGCGGTTCACATCGGCCTTCGTCATTCATATCCAGAAGCTGCACCGTGCCGACACCAAACGGTGTCAATCCTGCGAATCGATCCCCCAGGTGCAGTCGATCATCGACGCAACCATCGATTCGGCCTCAATCCACACAGTGCGGCGATTAACAAGGGCACGGACCAGGACGGTTCATCCGAAATCGAACGGCTCACTCCAGAACGATTCTCGCTTGCCTGGTTGCGAAGCTGGCCTTGAGGATGAGGAATCATTTGAGTCGTAATGGCGATCGCGATCTGCTGAAAGTCGATCCACATCAGAAACCTTAACCCACCGTTCGATGATCTTGTCAAGCTCACCACGATCAAGCCAAACACCAGGGCAGGACGAGCAATAGTCAATTTCAACGCCTGACCTTTCAGTCATCTGCAGGTTTGCATCGCAAACAGGGCGCTTCATCGAAACACCTTCACGTGAAGCTGAGAACCTGAACAACAATTACCACGACATGACGATCAGAGATCGCTCTCCAGCAAAACGACAAACGTCTGCAGCGAAATCCTGACGTTTCTCGCATCGCTACCTCCCGCTCAGCCCTGTCCTTATCTGCGATCTTCATGGAGCACGATTCCGGGGAACGCCAGATCGGCAACAAATTCATAGTACACGTCAACGTCATTCATTAAATCAATGCATTGACTACCGTGAAATTAACACTTGAGGCAGAAAACACCGCGCCACAAACACTTCACATAAATCAATGTTTAAAACGTTTAGTTTAGATTAGTCAATTTTCGAAACAGGGATAGAGTGTTACAGAGTTGAATTTTCAGGTGCTTGATTTCAAAACAGAAGTGGACATGGAGAGATTAACAATGGACATGCAGATACTGGATAGAAACGTAGGAATGACAGCAGACCAGCAGGAACATGTTGATCGCTGCCTGCAGTTCGCTTTCGATCGATTCTCTGCACAGATTCGAAGCGTCGAAGTCTCGCTTAATGACATCAATGGACCGAAAGGAGGCGATGATCTTCAGTGCCGAATCAAGATTGTGCTGCATGGCAAAGGAGACCTGCTGGTGGAAGGCAAGGGCGGCTCAGTCGAAGCCGTGATTGCCGAGACCGCCGATCGTGCGGCTCTTGCAATCTCGCGGCGGCTCGACCGTCTTCGTGATTCGCAGGGCACTTCAATGTCGGGGCAGTAGTCAGTGCCGGAAGGTTTTGAACAGCAAGAGATTCAGGAAATGAGCGGGAAGAAAATTGGTGTCCTCGGATGTGGAATGATTGCAGAGCTGGGGCACTTGCCAGCACTCAAGCATGTTGCTGGCATCAATCTGCATGCCATTTATGACATCAGCTGGAACCGAGCTCTGGCCATGCAGGCGAAGTTCCAGATTCCTCACGCTTTCCCCACGCAACAGGCCTTCTGGGAATCGGATATCGACGCAGTTGTCATCTGCACTCCGGCCCCGTTTCATCTGGCCAACGTGCTGGACGCCGCCAGTTATAAAAAGCATGTCCTTTGCGAAAAGCCTCTCGCCATGAATGAGGCTGACATCCTGCAGATGATCAAAGTCATGGACGAAGCAGGACTAATGCTTTGCACTGGTTTCACATACCGATTCAGTGGCTCGGCAAAGGAGATACATCGACTCATCAGAAATGGCTCGATCGGGGAAGTTCGTGCCTTGCGGCTGAACTATCTCTGGAACCTGCATGGCAAATGGAGCTGGAACGAAAAGGGCGAACGTATTGCCAGCCCACTCCGTGTTGGTCGAATGCTGGAAGGTGGGCCGATGGTCGACTGCGGCGTTCACCAGATCGACCTGGCTCGCTGGTGGCTGGGATCTGAAGTGGAATGGCAACGCGGCATCGGCGTCTGGGTCGAAGACTATCAGGCGCCCGATCATCTGTACCTGCACATGGGGCACGCCTGTGGAGCACATACGATGGTCGAGATGAGCTTTTCCTACAATGCGACATCTCGCGAGCCGCGTACGCACTTTCAGTATGAATTGATCGGGTCGGACGGAGTCATTCGCTATAACCGCGAAGAGCATTCGTTCGAGCTGCGAAACTCTCACGGCACTCAATGGCTCGCATGGCATCCGGAGAAAAACTTTTCCGGCATGCACTGGGAGTTTGCTCACGCGCTTTCGACTGGCGATCTGCGAGACATGCCGACAGCGATGGATGGTCTTCTGGCAACTCGGATTGCTCGACTGGGAACGGAGGAAGCCATTCGAGACCGCGAGCCGACAAGCTCAGGCCATCCGTCCACAATGGCACGCGCCTCCAGCGCGGGCATAGCAGACGTTGTCAGCCCACTTGACCTCAAAGAACCAGATGATGCCCCTCCTTCCACACTCTCAACACTTTTTGAACGAACTAAGCAATGATGGAATTCTTCTCACCGGAGGCGATGATCGCCTTATTCACGTTGACGTCTCTGGAAATTGTCCTGGGGATTGACAATGTGATCTTCATTGCGATTCTGGCCGGAAAACTTCCGGAATCCCAGCGCGACTATGCCCGCAAGTTCGGACTGACGCTTGCTGTTCTGTCGCGAGCGGTGCTGGTTCTGGCGATCGGTTTCGTGATGCAGTTGAACCAGCCACTCTTTACAGTGTTCGGTACAGGTTTCTCTGGCAAGGATCTCATTCTGGTTCTCGGCGGACTGTTCCTGCTAGGCAAGGCGACTTACGAGATTCATCGAAAAATTGAACACGCCGGTGACCCTGAAATGAAAACGTCGGGAGTGACAACACTGAAGGCTGTGCTGACTCAGGTACTGATCGTGGACGTTGTCTTCTCACTGGATTCTGTAATCACGGCGGTTGGCATGACTGAAGGATTGAAGAATCCAATTCCGATCATGATAGCCGCCATCATGATCTCGGTCGCAGTGATGCTGGTGTTCTCAAAAGCCATTGTCAGCTTTATCAAAAGTCATCCAGCTCTTAAGATCCTGGCATTGTCATTCCTGCTTCTTATTGGAACGCTGCTGGTGGCCGAGGGCTTTCACCAGAAAATCCCCAAGGGTTATGTCTACTTCGCGATGGCATTCTGCCTGGGTGTGGAACTCCTGCAGATGAAATCTTCGAAGCCAGTTGGGAATCAAGTTAAGAAGTCCCAGTAGCTGGGAATCAGTGCGACAAAGTCCCGTCGGCGGAGCGACGGGTGTACCGTAGACCCGTCGCTCCGCCGACGGGATTCAGGTGTATTCAATGGTTATTCTGATGTTGGTGCTGGGGCTTTTTGTCCTGACGGTGGGGGCTGAACTTCTGGTTCGCGGTGCATCTCGACTCGCGATGGCGATGGGGATCTCACCGCTGGTTGTAGGATTGACGGTCGTCGCCTACGGCACGAGTGCGCCTGAAATGGTGGTCAGTGTTCAATCGTCCCTGGCAGGTCAACCTGATGTTGCGCTCGGCAATGTGGTGGGGAGCAATATCTTCAATGTGTTGTTCATTCTTGGCGTGTCGGCCATGATTGTACCTTTGCGAGTCTCGCAGCAGCTCATCTGACCTGCCCCCAATTTCTGTCCAGGTGTTATGCGAGTAACGGTTAGGGAAGTAGTAAGGAGTCGCTGTGCTGCTGGAGGGGAGGCGCAGCCGGACCGGAAGCAGCACAGCGACGC
>Ga0255095_1000233_pt1 | contig 30657 bp, 21 predicted proteins | sample Colum_Law_RepC_8_2_FD_188435 | JGI IMG/M metagenome (GOLD analysis project Ga0255095, IMG submission 188435) | Freshwater microbial communities from Columbia River, Oregon, United States - Colum_Law_RepC_8d | ecosystem: Environmental > Aquatic > Freshwater > River | place: USA: Oregon...
CTCTTTGCAGGGCAGGGAATCTCTGGAAGAGGGCATCGGAAAAGCCATTTCTGCCGCCGAACCATATGCGAAGAGCGAGCAGGTCTTATTCTTCGAGCGACAGAAATTGAGGCGGGGTCTTCGCAGGAAACGTCATTCAGATCGTTGCGTCTATCGTGCCCGCGCACGCCGCTCTTTGCCGCTTAACGCAACGTCGTAACTAACCACCGGCGTATCAGTGGCGAAGCGGCAGGTTAGATCTGAGAGCAAAACTACCCGCTCACGACATTTGGTGCGGCTGCTGAGGAAGACGCTCTCAACTGCGGCACCAAATCCGGCTCGCCACGAGCCTTAATTAGCCACCCTTCTTCAAGTCGAAGTCGGCCTTGTTCTCGCCGTCCTTAACGACAAAGGACATCGTGCTCGAATTAGTTGACTGATACTTCTTCGGAATCGGGCCCTCGTCAGCAGTTTTCATCTTCGCACCAATTTTCATGGACGCGGCCATCTTGCTGGGGTCCACTGGGGCGGCTGGAGTCGCTGATCCGGATGCAACAATTGGTGCTGTGAACTGAACCTGGTATTCAACAGCGGGCAGCCCTCCACCGTCAGGATACTCGAGTGTATACGCGCCACCGTCACCTATCACTCCTGCTGCGGTATATCCGCCGGTGGCTGAAATGAAGATGATCTGACAACCTTTCTGCAGCGGCTGCCCATCGATGGTGACCTTACCATTGACCTGGCCTCGGGAACCCGAATAGCCATCACCGCGGCTACCACAACCAGCAATTGTCAAACAGGCAAAAGACATCACCGCAAGCAGTGTGCAGAATTTATTAGACATCATGCTTCTCAAAGGACAAATTGTATCACGATAAAAAAACCCTGGAGGCAGATTTTTGCCCCCAGGGACTCAAATAAGACAACTGCAAAATTAGTACTCGCCAACCACTTTGTCGTCATCGCGAACTGACAGAACTGTCAGGGTCAGCATGTCGATGTTGTCACTGATGAACCGTACTGAACCGTCGGTCAAAGTAACCTGTACGCCGCCAGTGTGAGTTGATGAAAGCGGGCAGTTGCTTCCGGATGCATCGTCCCAGGCACCCCAAACCAATCCGTTTGCTCCAAGTACTCGTGCATTTGGTGCGTATCGAACGCAAACATTGGAAACCTGCGGAGCCCAATCACGCCAGCCAGTGAGACCACCCATCGCCCAGCTCCAATTTCGTGAAGGGCGTCGATCATCCTTCGAGTTGCCCGTTGCGTCGAAAATGAAGTTGCTGATTTCGCCTTCGATAATCGTGTTGGAAGTCCCGTCTGTACAAGAAGAAATATTCTTTCCTCCGAACACCATCATACCTCGGTCCGACGTGTATCCCCAGTTCCCTGTTTGATCGTTAAGTCCCTTGGTGTCAGTCCAGGTACCTCGTGGCACAGCACCACCAATCCCGAAGTAATGGGAAGTCGGGAAAGCGTTTGGGCTCAGCTTAGGAAGGTTCGATGACGGACAACGGAGCATAGGCAGGTTCGCGGCTCGTGAAATTGTAAGGTTTCCATCCCAGCCTTCATTTGGAGCGTTGAAGTTCCACTGAGAATAGAGATTCGCCTGTTCCATGTAAGGCAACAAGGCAACCCACTGTGAGTGCCCCCAACTTTCATTACCGCCACGCAATGCTGAAATGCCAAACGGGCAGGGGAACTGATTGTAGACGTCGTGATAGTTGTGCAGTGCGAGGCCAATCTGCTTGAGATTGTTCTTACACTGTGTTCGCCGAGCAGCCTCACGGGCTTGCTGGACTGCTGGAAGCAGCAGGGCAATAAGAATGGCGATGATCGCAATCACTACCAATAACTCAATCAGTGTGAATGCTCTTCTTTTGCGTAAAGGCAACATGACAGACTCCAAAAAATTTCCAGACAGGAATGAAGGACAACAGCCTCGTTCGGAAGAAGTCAAAGGCCGCACTAAAGCTTTATCGGCTATGAGAACAAGTGTCAACATTTTTCATGAAAAATGCCAAGAAAAAAGGCTTCTGTGTTCTGGATTCACCAGTTAATGCACCCTGGGTGTGAATCAAAGTTGACGTATAATGCTTGTGTATTCAGAGCGCTAGTAACGGGTTGAATTCCCAACATCCCTCGCGCGAGTCTCCGAATCTTTGGTCAGGGCAAAATCTCTACGATGAAAACGAAACTCATGAGGTTCGGTCCCATGCTTGGCCGCCACACTACCGGAGAATTGTAGATCGCCTGATGGATCCGCTGCTGCGAGCTCAGCGAAACATAAGCCGGTTTATTCATCACTGATGGAACCTGAAAGAACATGTCAAGTGGCGGTCCATATCGTTGCTGCCGGCAGGGTGCCTGCAACTCTTTTCTCAGGGGTGCAGCTTCCTGAAATTGCAGCTTGTTTCCCGGCCTTGAAAGTTGTGGCGGAAGCTGTTTGACTGTATCCGATTGGTCGCAATTCGCCGCGTCCGCCGCGGTGCTGTCGAAATCCGTTATTGTCCGAGCCAGAACCGGATTCCGCTCTCCAGGGAACTCGGGCTGGCAGGCGGAGATCGGACGCCTTGAACAGCTTGGCTCTATCTTACTTTTTCTAAGTTTCCCGTGAGTCAATCATCACCCAAACTCAAAATCCCGGGCTCCCGCAGACCCCTGTTATGGAAGTGGGGTTGCGGCATGACGGTTCTTGTTTTGATTTGGTATTTCACGCAGCACAACTCAAGAGTTGTGCAGGCAGAGCGGGCTTATGCTAATGGAAACCTGGAAGAGGCGATGCTGTTGGCCTCTGAGGAGCTGGAGGTCCGCCCCGATTCAGACCGAGCTAGAGTTGTTACGTCGTTGGTGTACATGGCGATCAAAGACTATGCGAATGCCAAGGGTGAATTGGAGAAAATCTCACCTCAGGTTCCTGAACGATATTCAATCGCGCGGAGAGAATTGGGACGAATCGCATTTGAGTTTGGGCAAGCCGGAGCTGCCGAGAAATACTATCGCGAGTCGATCGAAGCGAACCCGCAGGAATCTGAGTCGATCGACAAGCTGATCTTTCTCCTGACTCTGGAGGGCCGCTCAGGCGAGGCGCAGAAGTGGGCCGGGGAACGAGTTCTGGATGGAGTCGCTTCACCCAATTACCTCACGATTCTGGGGGTGCCAAAGCCAAGTCTCGACGCCTCCACTGAGTTTGCACAGCGCTGCCTTGAAGCAAACCCCGGTGACTCGTTGCCAAGACTGGGCCTGGCTTACAAGGCGTGGCGTGATGATCAGCTCAATGAGGTTCGCGAGCAGCTCCAGCCTGTTATTGCGCAATACCCGGAGCTTGTGGAGGCTCAGGCACTTTGGTGCCGGCTACTCGTTGAGGTCGATGATTTCGACGGATTTGTGGCTGCGAATGACAGTTTGCAGGATGAAGCGGAAGCCAACTCGGAGATTTGGCTCTCACGAGGGATTTGGGCCGAGAAAAAGGGCCAGCTTTCGGCGGCAGTGCGTTGTCTGGGCGAATCGATTCGTCGCAACCCGAATTCGCAGCCTGCGCATTACCGGCTCTCCCAGGTTCTGGCCGCGCTTGGCGATCCGGAACTGGCGCGGGCATTTGCGGAACGATCTCAACAGTTAACCGAGCTCGTGCTGGCCATCGGACAGCTTTCGCGACAAGCTCCCCCTGAAAAGTACCGGCCCATCATTGAGCTGCTTGAGCAAATGGGGCGTTACAGGGAGGCCGCTGCGTGGTGTCAGCAGATCGCAGCGAAGTCCAGCCCGCTGACTGCATGGGCCACAAAGACTCAGGCCCAACTGACGAAACAGTTCCAGGAGAATGATCTCCTGATGTCACCGGCGTTCGACTTATCAAAGCAGCTCACGCTGAATGATTACGTTTTGCCGGACTATCAACGATCCCCGGAGAATCCTGCGGAGAAATCTGAGGTTGCAGACGATCACGACATTCATTTTGTGGATGAAGCGGAGCAACAGGGGCTGGTGTTCACCTACCTGAATGGCGAAGGTCGTGGAGATACGGAAGCAATCATGCAGATGAACGGCGGCGGTGTGGCGGTCATCGACTACGACCACGATTCTCTGCCTGATCTCTTCTTTACGCAGGGAGGCGAATTGCCGCCAAAAGAGATCTCACCGAGCCATCTCGATCAGCTTTTCCGAAATCGTGGAGCAGCCGCCGGGTTTTCAAGGACCACAGACTTTGCCGGGCTGCATGACATCGACTACGGGCAAGGGGTGACCGTCGGAGATTTTGATAACGACGGTTTTGCGGATCTCTATGTGGGTAACATCGGTACCAATCGACTCTATCGAAATCATGGAGACGGGACATTCAGCGAAGTATCGGTTGCCGCTAACAAGGACACTGCAGTATGGACTTCCAGCACCGTGATGGCTGATCTCAATCTGGATGGAGCTCCAGATCTCTATTCCGTGACGTATCTTGGCGGAAATGCATTAACCCGAGTCTGCTTCAAGACGTCAAACCCAAGATGCAGCCCACTGCAGTTTGACGCGGAACCGGATCGCGTATATCTCAATACAGGCGATGGACAGTTCCGCGATGTGACGGGACAGTTCGGACTTGAGGCTCCCAATGGTCGTGGGCTGGGGATCGTGGCAGGAGATTTTGATGGTTCGCGAAGGCTGAGCCTGTTTGTCGCCAATGACATGAGTGCAAACTTCTTTTTTCGTAACCAAACGGAGGCTGCGGACGCCCCATCGTTTCAGGAGCAGGCGGTGCTCTCAGGCCTGGCGTACGACAGCGAAGGTCGGGTCAAGGGCAGCATGGGAGTTGCAGCAGGGGATTCGAATCGCGATGGGCTTCTTGATCTCTTCGTGACGAACTTCCATCGGGAATCGAACGACCTCTTTCTGCAGCAGGAAGGAGGATTGTTCCGAGAGAACTCTCGAGGAGCTGAACTTTATCATCCAAGTTTTGAACCCCTCGGATGGGGCACACAGTTCCTGGATGCGGACCTTGATGGCGAACTGGATTTAATCGTCACCAATGGGCACGTTTATGACCCGCGGGATCCGCGCATCCCATTCGCGATGTATCCTCAATTCTTCCGCAATACGGGACACGGACAATACCGCGAGATTGACTCTGCGAAACTGGGGCCTTTCTTCCAGCAGGCGCGACACGGCAGGGCTCTGGCTCGACTCGATTGGAACAAGGATGGGCGTGAAGATGCCTGCATTTCTCACATGAACCAGCCTGCCACTCTGCTGACAAACCGCACCGCTCATACAGGACATTGGATCGCCTTTCGTCTGGTAGCAATCGACAGTGCCCGAGACGCCATCGGGACAACCATTCAACTGAACACTGGCGATAAAACCTGGACGAGAACACTGACCGCTGGGGACGGATTTCACGCCAGCAATGAACGACGCATTGTCGTGGGGGTGGGGGACGACGTAATTATTGATTCAATGCAGGTCATCTGGCCATCAGGAAAACGTCAGCAATTTCTGGGGCTGGTAACCGACCGGGATTGGGTGTTGGTCGAATCCAGGGAACCTCTGCAAGTTGCGTCTGAAACTCGTCATCAGTAGCGACTCCATTTGTGGTCGCTGGTGGCTCTGAACGACGCGACAGCATTACGCAGCGGGCGTCCGGCTATTTAGCTATTCCGTCCTTCCCGCTTTTCTGCCCCAAAACAGAACACTAGACTTCAGGCAAGTTGTCCCGTCTTTCAACGAGTTTCAATAAGGATCAAGTACGGCTCATGTCCGCAAAGCGATTGTCCCACGTCGTGTTTTTTACTCTGAAGGATTCCTCAGACGCAGCCATTCAGACATTATTGGACGCCTGCCATAAATATCTGAAAGACCACCCAGGGGTTGTCTACTTTGGTGCTGGTACGCTCGCCAAAGAGTATGCTCGCCCGGTCAACGACCATGCCTTTCATGTGTGTCTGAACGTCGTCTTTGATTCCCGCGCGTCGCATGATATTTATCAGACGGCTCCGGATCATTTGAAGTTTATCGCGGATCACAAAGAGAGCTGGGAAAAAGTTCGCGTCTTTGATGCGGACGTGACATGAGTCGACCGGCCACAGCGAATTGCCACGAAACGTCGTGGCGCGAATGGCTGGTTGCTTTGGTGATCGGCTGCGGACTTTCGCTGTACGTCTGGAGAGGATTTCTTGCGGGGGGCGGACTCGTCGGTGGCGACACGTACCCCTACTTTTTTCCTCAGAAGCAAGTGCTGGCCGGATCGTTTGCTCGCGGGGAAATCCCGTTGTGGCATGACCGCACTTCGCTGGGATATCCGCTGCTGGCAGAAAGTCAGGCTGGTGTTTTCTATCCGACCAATCAGGTTCTCTATCGCCTGCTGGATATTCATTCGGCGTACCACGCCAGCATCCTGCTGCACTATGCGGCTGCATTTGTTTTTGCCTGGCGATTCTGTCGTAGTCAACAGCTGAGTGCTACGTCTGCGTTGTTGGCGGCGATGGTTTTTGTGTATGGCTGGTTTCCCGTCCGAGTCTCTCTCGAGTGGAGCATCATCGGCGGCGTCTGGTTTCCGTTCTGCCTGTGGATGACCGAGCGATTTCTGCAGAAGCCGAACCGGCGACGACTGGCCTGCCTTTCTCTCGGACTTGCCACACACCTTCTCGCGGGCCACTTTACGCTGGCGTTTATTACTCAGCTGACTTGTCTGGGTTACGCGTTGCTTAGTCGTCCTCGGCATAGCATTGCTTATGTGGCAACTGGATTGGGTACTGAGTCGCCTCCAGCGGAATTCGTTCCGACGATGATTCTGAATCGATGGCGTGCTGCCGCCGGAGTGGTTGCTGCAATCGGGGTTGCTGTTACTCTCGCTGCCGTGCAGCTTGTGCCAACATATGAGCTAAGGCAGTTGAGCCAGCGCGATGGAAATCATGCGGTGTTCAACCCGTCCGATGGTCACATGCCACCCATGTATCTGACTCAGCTTGTCGCGTCATGGTGGTATTGGCATACGCCGGAAATGGCAGCGTCCCGCGAAAGTCTCAAGCACCCTTTTCTGCTCAGCGCGGGAGATACGAACCCTGTCGAAGCCCATTTGTATGTGGGACTAATTCCGCTATTGCTGCTGATGTCCTTGATGAGTACTCCCGTGCGAAAGTTTGTGCGAACGACGAACTGGAAGGCGTGGGGAATTCTGGCCGTGGCTGGAATTCTGTATGCGTTTGGTTGGTTCGTGCCGATCTTTCGACACCTGCCCGGTTTTGGATTTTTCATCGGACCTGGACGTTACACGATCATCACGACTTTGGGCTTTGCGATCATCGCCGGACTAGGGCTCGACGGGCTTTTGCGTCGACGTAGTTCAACAGTCAGGATCGTACTCACGACGTTGATCGGTGTGATCACATTGCCCGATCTGTTGAAGTCAGCCGAGTACCCCGTTTGTGATGCTCAGGTGGTTGAGTATCCGCCCTTGAGAGGTCTTAACGAAAGCTGGCTGGCAAAGACGTTGCAGGAGGAAGATGCTAAATCGCCTGTGCGGCTTCTGTCAGGCGGGCCGAACATCGGGAACTTGTTTGGCGTAAGCAGTGTGCCTCAGTATTTGGGCTTGGGACCAGCTGAGTACTTCTCAAAGGAAGTTGCGGTCGATGCACAACCGAAGTCTGCGGACTCTGTCTTCCCGACACTCGAACAATTGCAGCGATTGAAGTCACTTGCGGTGACTCATGTGCTGACGACAGAACCGGTGCAGAATCTTTCGGAAGAGTGTGAGTTGCTCGGCTCCGGCCCCGATGCATTTCTCAATCGCGTTTGGGGGCGAGGAACTGCCGATTGCTTCTTGTATCGATTGAAGAACGCTGCCGGACGCGTGGCTGTCGAACCAATCTCCGCTTTAACTCAGTTGCATTTTCTGCGTCGCAGCTCGGGCGATGTTGAGTTTGAAGTCGATGTCCGTGACGCAGCGGAGGTGCATTTGGTCGAGCTGATGTTTCCCGGCTGGGAGGTTGCCGTCGACGGCAATCGGGCAGAAGCTTTGCAATCGTCCGGAATCAGTCGCAGCGTGAGTGTTCCCGCAGGCAAGCACGTGATCCGATGGCGTTACCGGCCGCAGTCATTTCAATGGGGGGCGATCGTTAGCCTGCTGTCGGCTGGAGTTCTGGGGATCTGCTGCATAGGACGTCGAGACAACAGTCGCGGCTGCTCGCTCTGAATCACACCAAGTGCTCTGTCAGCGCAGGTCCGGTCCACGAACCTGCAAAACATGCAAGTGACGAGTGCTGCGTTAAGATTCAATCTTCAAACAGGATTGACATTCTTGCCTAAGAAAACGCAGTCGGACAAGAATGTCCAACCTGCATTTCAGGGTTTGGCAATGCACTAATACTCACGCCGCTGGCGGGAGCTGGGGATCTGCATCTGCTTGCGGTACTTTGTGATCGTGCGGCGGGCCAGAGTAATTCCCTGGGCGGCCAAAGAATCGACAAGGGCGTCGTCGCTCAGAGGATCCTTCTTGTCTTCTTTGTCGATCAATTCCTGCAGCTTGATGCGGATCGTGTCCCACGCCACATCTTCGCCTGTGGACGACTGAGTTCCCCCGCCAAAGAAACGCTTCAGCGGAAACAATCCGCGAGCTGTCTGGATCCATTTTTCGTCAACAGCTCGCGACACGGTTGTTACGTGAACCCCGACGCGGTCCGCAATCTGCTGCATCTTCAGCGGCTGGATAAACTCCGGACCTTTGTCCAGAAACTCGTGCTGGTGATCAATGATCTCCTGAGCCACTTTGCGAAGAGTATTGTAACGCTGTTCGATGGATTCGATGAGCCACCGAGCAGACTCAATCTTGCGACGAATCCAGTCCCGAGTTTCCGGCGTTGGATTCTCTTTCAGCATTTTGGCATAACGTGGACTGATGCGGAGTTCCGGTACGTATTCGTCGAGCAGACGCACGACGTACCGACCGGTATCATCTTGCTCCAGGGCAAGATCCGGGGTGACTCGCTGAACCGGACGCTGTTCAAAGCCACGTCCTGGATACGGATTCAAAGTCTGCATCTGTTCGATGCCGACTTTGATCAGATCCAGAGAATACCCGGTCGCCTTCTGAATCAATGGCAATCGATTAAACGCCACGTCTTCCAGGTGGTCGCGAATCAGTGTTTCGACGACTTCATGAAACGGCAAGTGCTCATCGACCTGCAATAACAGCATCTCGCGATGATCTCTCGCGCCGACGCCGGGCGGATCGAGATGCTGAATCATCTTCAGCACTTCGTCGGCTTGTTCGTTGGTCAACTGATGCTCGTACAGGCGATTAAACTGCTGAGCAATCTCGGGCAACATGCTCTGCAGTCGGCCGTTGTGATCCAGGTGCTGAATCAGATATTCGCCAAACTGTCGCTGCACAGGATCGATGCTGAAAAACGAAAATTGTTCCAGCAGATATTCGTGAAGTGACTGCGGACGAGCTGTCATGTTGGACATGACGTCGTGCTGGCGGTCCATGTCGTCGCTGATTTGGTTCGACGAACGCTGTAAGCCGCCGAAGCCGACGTTGTCTTCGGGCCACTCCGAAGAGATCTCCAGTAATCGCTCGAAATCAGACTCGTTGTTCTTTTCGTTCCCAGCAACCAGTTCGCGGTTTTCGACATCCTTCCGCAATTCTCTGGCTTCACGGTCGTCAACCGGCGCTGAAAAATCAGCAGCATCAGGTTCGGCAACCGGAGTGTCCCGCTCCTTCTCGACTCGTTCGAGCGTGACGTTCTCAACCAGCTCCTGCTCGATACGTTCGTTCAGTGCCATCATGTTCAGCTGCAGAATCTCCATTGACTGGATCATCCGCGGAGCCAGCTTCATCTGCTGGCTCATCTTCATCTGCTGGGAAATGTTCAGATGCATGATTTGGACCGAAACACACCAAAATTACAATTTGTGGGAGCTGACCTACTGAAATCTACTCTATTACGTCCGTCTAAGTCGACGGGATTGCCCGCCATGCCTCACATTGTCGAAGCTGATACCAGAAAAATCGCTACACGCGACAGTGGCTGTACACCAGTCAGAACTGTTGACGGCCTCTCAAAGCGTCCGCCAGCATCTCACGATTCGCAAATTCCAGCACACTTCCCGAAGCAATTCCACGAGCCAGTCTGGTAATTCGGACTTTGTCATTCTGCAGGAGATTGGTGATATACAGAGCCGTGCCGTCCCCTTCCAGAGTCGGATTTGTCGCCATCACCAGTTCCGTGATCCCTTGTTTCCGAATGCGATGCACCAATTGGTGAATCGTCAGATCCTCCGGGCCAACGCCTTCCAAAGGCGCAATTCGGCCGCCAAGCACGTGATAAAGACCGGAAAAGGCACCGGATGATTCCAGAGCAACCACGTCTTTCGGCTGCTCAACCACGCAAACTACATGCTGATCCCGGCGAGGATCCCGGCAAATGCGACACAGCGTGTCCTCCGTCAGATTGAAGCACATGCTGCATCGTTTGACGCTGGTCTTCACGTTCCGAATAGCATCCGCCAGTGCATTCGCTTCCGCCACGGTACACGCGAGAATGTGATTAGCCAGCCGTTCAGCCGACTTACGGCCGATTCCGGGCAAATGTCCAAATTCTTCGATAAGCGTAGCCACGGCCTTGCCGTAGGGATGCTCCTGTGTCTCCATCTTCATCCTGTTACTTTCCAGCGACATCCTTGATTTCCAATGCGACTCTCCGCGATTTAACGCGATCGCGTACTGAGCGTTTTCGTTGAACGGCCAGCCGCAGGCGTAGGCGAAATCGGGCGACGACGCCTGCGGCTTGCCGTTCAACGATTAAATCAACAGTCCGTTTGTGCCTCACTTCTCACAGAGTAAGTCTTCAGTCCACGCCAATGTAGTTTAGGCGTTGGGAGTCGCGACAACCAGCGGGCGATCAAAACGATTTCGAAGGATAAGCGCTGATCACTTCGTTTTCATTTTCCAGAACAATCCTCACAAAACGACAATCCGGATGGCCTTGACGTTCTCCCTCGCTTCCGCCGACCTGACCAATTCGTCTGCGAAGATTCACGGTGAATATGCGACGGCCATTTTGTTTTTCGCTGCGAACGTCTGATCCGCCTTTTTTTGCCTTCATGAACGCTTCATCGATCATCGCGAGAATTTCATCGCGATCGCCATCGAAAACGCCATGAACCGGCTTAGACGGGTTATCTTTCGCGTGCTGCATGACATGTTTGAGTCGATGGCCTTCGGCTCCGCCCGGAACATACAACAACCCAGCCGTCGATTCGAAAACGTTGTCATCGACCTCTTTCAGTTTTCCTAAATCAGAAGACTTCTCCTTGCCCTGATCTTCGGGAGGAGGATTGTTCTTTTCCGGTGCTGAAAGTTCCGGCCGCTTTTTTTCGGACGTGCGTTCCATCTTCTTGATGGGAGAACCACCGCTGCTTTTCTTCTTTGGAGCGGCGGGCTTAGATTCTGTCGTCGCTGGCTTTTGCTCTTCGGCCGATGCGACAATCACCGGCTCAGAGCTTTTCGGCGATGATTCTGAGTCTGATGCGGCCTCGGCACCGGTGACTGAAGCTGAAGAAGTCTCTTCAGTCGAGTTTGCTGCCTGTCCAGCATCTTCAGCCCCCGTCGTCCAATCATCTGCTGTTGATTCTGCAGAGACCGGCCCGCGTTGCTGTGCCTGCACCCACGATTCGATACGAGGCTTCAAATAGAACAACAACGCCAAGGCCGCGAATGCCAGCAGTTGCACCCAGAACTTGCGGCTGGCATTCGAAGAGGTTTTTTGTCGAAGTTGCGTCATGAAAAAATGATCTCGCCAGCAAACAACAAAGGAAGTGCCTTTACTTGAGATGGTATGAATTGAGGCACGGGCTTCGCGGGGACTTCTCTGCGGGATACCTCGTTGTCGTCGCGAACTGAATAAACAACAGTCTGCACAAACCAAAAGCCCGACGCCAGTGAGACGTCGGGCTTTGATTGTACTTACGGAAACCGGTGAAGCATAAATGACTCCGGCAACAAAGTGTCACCCGGAAATCACTTTTGGTCCTGCATTCCCGAACTACTTGCTGTTGATCGTTACGCCTGGCCAGTCATCCGTGCGGAACGGAGTCAACGGCAGGCCCGCAGCGCTGAACATGTTGCAGACAGGATTGTCAGCCCATGCGTACCGTACGGAGACAGGATTCTGCACGTCTTTGCTGGAGACTTCAATCTTGCCGTCGGGCAGGATCTTTGCTTCCGCCCAAACGAACTTCTTGTCTTCACCGGCAATGGCGAACCCGACAGGAGCAGCCACATCAAATGGACGCCAGCCCTTGTCGTTCTGGGCGACGTAATCAAACGTCAGCACGATCTTTGCGTCCTGCTTTTCCATGCTCTTGTACTGAGGACTATGGAACGGAACATCAATGCCGTATTCATTTGCCAGTGCCCAGCGTGCCAGACGACGACCGACGTCAAGTTTATTCTTCGGATGAATATCCTTGCCTTCGCCGATGTCGATAATGACAGCTTCGCCGGTGTGAGCCAGTTTGCTCATCGTCATCGTCTGAGCTTCACGCAGTTCCGCCCAGTCGCTTTCGTCCGGGAGAGCTTTCTCCGCCCTGAAGTCGGCCAATTGGACCCAGTAGAACGGGAAGTCACCCTGGCCCCATTCGCTTCGCCAGTTGGAGATCATCAATGGGAACAGATCGCGATACTGATATGCTCGGCTGGCATTGCTTTCTCCCTGATACCAGATCGCTCCTTTGATCGTGTATCCCAGATGAGACTTCAGGACGCCATTGTAAATGTTTGCAGGACGGCTGTTGCCACCCATTTGACCCTTGAGCTGCTGCAGGGCTTTCTTTTCGTCTTCGGTCAGCTCTGTCTTCGCTGATAATTCTGCAAATTTTGCTTCCATGCCGGCCCAGCGTTCAAGAAGTGGTGCGTACTTCTCGTCAGCCTTCAGGACATCACGATTGATCCACGCTTCACAGGCTGATCCGCCCCAGGCGTTGTTAATCATGCCCACAGGAACGCCGGTGGTTTCCTGAACCTGGCGAGCAAAGAAGTATCCAACAGCCGAGAATGAACCGACAGTTTCCGGGCTCGTGACCTGCCACTGACGATCATGAGTCAGGATTGGTTCCTGTGTACCCACCTGAGGAAAATTGATCATGCGAATGTTGGTGTTCTTCGCCGTCAGTTTTTCCAGATCGGGATCATTGGATGCATTAACGCTCCATTGCATATTGGACTGTCCGGAACAGATCCAGACTTCGCCAACCAGAACATCTTCAAAGGTGACAGTTTCATCGGCCTTGATTGTCAGTTGGTGAGGCCCACCTGCGGTCAGCTCAGGCAGAGATACGTCGAATCGCCCATCGGCATTTGCTTTTCCTGAAACCGACTTATCGGCCAGCGAAACGGTGACTTCCTGGCCGGGATTCGTCCAGCCCCAGACTTTGATCGGGGCCTTCTGCTGGACAACCATGTGATTGCCGAACACGTTAGGAACCTTGAGAGCCGCCTGAGCATTGATCGCGGCGGTCAGCACGGCCAACACTGTGAATAACCGAATTTTCACTGTAATCCTCCAATGGTGAGAAATGGGAAGGTGGGACCGAGACGCACTGTCACAAAGCCAGCAGATTGAAGTGCGACCTCCGGACGCTGGCTGCCTGAGACGGCTCGGCAGAATGACATCTGTCAGAATTAAAGCAATCCTCCGTGAAGATTGCATCCGAACAGTGCCTGACGCAACCTTGAAGCCGGCCGTCGAGGTTTCCGGGAAGTCGGGGTAGTGATCTCTTTGTGACCAGTGTTCGCCGAATGGAGTCGCAAAGTTGTCCACAGATGAACGCAGATAAACACGGATGTAATGGCACAGGCGGCGAGAGTTGGGGCGACTCTCCGAAGGCCAGGCAGAATACATCATGTTCAGGATTCGCCTCGTTTTGAGTTCCTGTGACGCTGAGTTACCATTCGCCAATGGCAGGACACGCTTCGATGACCTTGAGTAGGGCGGGGCAGAATCCGATGGCCATTTCTCATGACTCTGTCACAGGTGAGGCGGCTTGATATGGCCAAAAGTCACGGCGTTCAGTTTGTCAATATTGTGGATTCAGTGCGTCCCCTGATCAAAGAGTGTACGATTCCGGATGTGGTGCGACGACAGGCCCTGGGGGATGCATTTGTCCTGATTGATGTCCGCGAGGAAAGTGAATTCGGCGCGGGGCGAATTCCCGGGGCAAAACACATCGGCAAGGGTGTCATTGAGCGTGATATCGAAGAAATCATTCCCGATCCGGCGACTCCGCTGGTCCTTTACTGCGGAGGTGGCTATCGCTCTGCACTGGCTGCCCATAACCTGCAACTGATGGGATATACCAATGTTATTTCCATGGATGGAGGATTTCGAGGCTGGAAGGAAAGCGGCCTTGAGATTGACTCCGCCCCAGTGTAATCCTGCGTGCTGAGAATTTGTCTAACCCTGACCGACCCATTGCCGTTCGCTGTCTGAAGTTTTTCCTCCACCGATCCAGATCCAATCCAGAGAGTGCTGTTTTTCTCAGAGCTTCCTGGAAACCCGCCACCGCATTTTGTGTCCCTCCTGTTTTTCAGCCTCCGTTTCGTGTGACAAGAATAACATGCCGCAGACTGCCCCCAATTTTTCTATCCATTTCGATCACGAAGATCGTTCCAATTCTGTCCGTGACGTCATCGCGACTCGTGAGCCGCACTCGCTGCGAACGTTCACACCAAGCCAGGCGGTTTTGGCGAAGTCCGCCGGTGTTTTCCACTGGACTCCGGAAGGTCGACGATTATTCGACTTCACTTCCGGTGTGCTGGTGGCCAATCTCGGCCATAACCCCAAACGCTGGATGGCTCGCTTCACGGAGTATCTCGGCTGGAACCCGTCGCACTTCAATTCCCACGAAGACGGCTTCTTTCAGGCGGTCTCTCTGACGGCCTACAATGCCATCACCGAATTGGAAGCCGAAGCCAGTCGACGGCTGGTTGCCAATCTTCAGGCCAGCGAAGGCGGCAATCGACTCGAAACCGTGATTTGGTCAGCATCAGGTTCTGAGGCTGTCCAGAAAGCGCTTTGGGCCTGTATGAAGCGTGACCCAAAACGCGAAGGCATCCTGGCGACTCGCTTTGGCTTCCACGGCAAGAAAGGTCTTAGCGGCGCGGTGACGGGATCAGAATCTGATCCGGATCGTGATCCCCGAGTTCATTTCATTACTTTTCCACGCGAAGAATGTTCCGACATCGACAACCCGAAAAAGGCATTTGATCCGGCTCCGTATCGAGCCGAGCTGGAACGAATCTGGGCCGAGTCGAAAGGCACGATTGGTTGCCTGATCACGGAACCGTATCTCGGTGGCGGCGGCAGTTTTCATCCGCCCAAAGATTATCTGCCATTGCTGCAGCAGTTCTGCCGTGAGCATGACATTCTCTTTATTCTTGATGAGGTGCAGGCCAACTTCGGGCGAACCGGCAAGATGTATGCCTTCGAAGCCTACGGGATCGAACCGGATTTCGTCTGTCTCGGCAAAGGTCTTGGTAACGGTGTTCCGGTCAGTGCGGCGGTTGGCCGTCGCGATGTGTGTGACCCGATGGGTTACGGGGCAACCTCTGACACCTGGAGTGCGAATCCTCTGTCTTCAGCGGCAGTGCTGGCGACATTGGATGAGTTCGAAACGACTGACATCATCGCGAGAACTCAGCACCTGAACAAAATCTTTGTTGAAGGCCTGCGCCGCTTGAAGCAGACCGGGCTGATCGTCAACGTGCGTGGCGAAGGCATGGTGTTCGGCATTGAGTGTGGCCCGCATGGCGACAAAACGCCGAATCAAGTGGCCAATGCGATCGTCGAACGCTGCTATCGAGGCAACTCAGACAACGATGGCATCCATCTGCTGGGACCTTTGGCAAACTGTGTGATCCGCATCAGTCCGCCAATGTGCATGACGGACGAAGATGCGAAGCATTCGTTGCAGTTGTTGTTTGATTTTGTGAGTGATGTGGCGAAGGGATAGTCTCCCGGAACGATGCTCCCATGTTTCGCCTTCTGGCTTTTCATCATGGACGACGACTGGATCGCGAGTTTCTGCTGGTCAGTGACAGCAGTTATGTGCTGGGTCGCGCGGATGATGCGGGACTTCAGACGACGTGGGATGATCGGATTTCCCGGAGACACGTTGAGATCACCGTCGATGCGACTGGCGTTCGGTTGACTCGGCTTTCTGATGCCTCGAACCCGATTTTTGTCGATGGTGCGGAAGTCAGCAACTCTTCGTTGTCGTCCGGACAGTCGTTTGTAATTGGTTCGTCGCGGTTTGAACTGCAACAGGTGACTCAGACGGATTCACCGGGCCATCAGATCGTGCAGCAATTGGCGATTGATCGTCAGCAGCTTCAGCGAGTTCGCTACGATGACGCGGCCAAGCGTATTGAGGTGCTGACCAGTCTTCCGGCGGTCATTCGAGAATCGGGGATTGAGCGCGATCTGCACGTTCGGCTGGCGAGTTTGTTGCTGGCCGGAGTGCAGAATGCAGATGGCGTTGCCATCGTGGGGCTGTCGGAGAATCTGCGGCCGCGCGTGTTCCATCAGGAGCAACGATTCGAAACCGGAATTCTGATGCAGCCTAGTGTGCGTCTGATCTCCAATGCGATGGAGCAGCAAACGACAGTGCTTCATGTGTGGGACAAAAACACCGGAGCGGATTCGCAGTATACTCAGGTCGCTGGCTTTGGCTGGGCGTATTGCACTCCCTTTGTAGATCTCAGCGGCGATCGCGCGCTGTATATCACCGGACGAAGTGAACCCGACAATCCGGAGGCCGGTGAGCGACGACTGCACGCCGACATCAAGTTCACAGAATTCATCGCGGACATCGTCGGGTCATTACAAAGGCAACGACGACTGGAACGACAGCAGTCCGGGTTGCGTCAGTTTTTCTCGCCGCCCATTCTGGAAGCACTTGGCCGTGATCTGGACACATCATTGCTGGAGCCGCGTGAATGTGATGTCACTGTTTTGTTTTGTGACCTCCGCGGGTTCAGCCATCGGGCGGAAGAGGAATCAGACAATCTGACCGGATTGTTGGAGCGTGTCAGTCTGGCTCTGGAAGTCATGACCAGTCAGATTCTGCGATTTGGCGGTGTCACCGGCGATTTCCAGGGAGACGCCGCATTGGGATTCTGGGGCTGGCCGATCAGCTCAGAGGAGAGTCCACTGAATGCTTGCCGAGCAGCGTTGGCGATTCGCGAAGAATTCAGCAAAGCTCAGGCGGATCCCGATAATCCTCTGAAAGATTTCGAAACCAGCATCGGGATCGCTCATGGTCGAGCGGTCGCGGGGAAGATTGGAACTCGCGAACAGGTCAAAGTCACGGTTTTTGGGCCGGTTGTGAACCTGGCGAGTCGTCTGGAAAGCATGACTCGCGAGCTGCATGTGTCTGTTTTGATCGACGAGTTTCTGGATCAACAGATCCGCCAAAAGATGTCGCCAACGGAAGGGCGTGTGCGCCGACTGTTGCAAGTGCTACCATACGGCATGGATCGCCCGCTGCTTGTCAGTGAGTTGGTTCCGGCAGAACATCGGTCGCCGCTGCTGACTGATCAGCATCTGGCGGACTTTGAAAAAGGTGTCACATCATTTATCGCCGGGCAATGGGGGGATGCATGGAAGTTTCTGCATCGCATGCCGGCCGAGGACAGGGCTCAGGATTACCTGTCCATGTTGATTACGCAGCATGATCGCAAGTCACCTGCAGATTGGGACGGAATCGTTCGCATGAAAAAGAAATCGAGCTGATGGTTCATTGCAATCTTGATCAGGCTGATGCAGAGACGGAACTTCTGCTGCGACTGAAGGCGACACCAGAGATCTTTAAGATGATCTCCGATTGTTCGGCCGCAGAACTCTCTGGCCAACGAAAACTGCGTGAGCATTTTGATCAGGAACTGGTCCGTGCCGCGCTGTCGCTGCATGAAGCCAGAACGAAGGCCATGGGTTCGCTGCCGCAGGCGGAACAATTGTGGCTTACGCGAGTGGGGCTGGAACAATCAACGGCCTGGGAGGTTGCTCGACACAAGGCACAGCGATTTGCCGGAGCCAATCAGGTCTTTGATTTGTGTTGCGGTGTCGGAGTCGATGCCGGGAGCATCGCGGCTCATACAAATGTCGTCGCAGTCGATAATGAGCCTTCGATGTGTCTGCGAACCACATGGAACGCTGACGTGTGGGGACATGCCGGTCGCATGGAATCTCGCTGTCAGGATGTGTCGGGCGATTTATGGGCCGATAAGATTGTGCATGTTGATCCGGATCGGCGAGCAGGCAGTGATCGGCCCACGAAACGATTGGAACTGTATCAGCCGAATCTGGAGTGGATGCAGAAGTTGACTCGCACGGCGGCGGGTGGCGGCATCAAGATTGGTCCCGCCAGCAACTTCTTGCAGAAGTTTCCCGGATGCGAAATCGAGCTGATTAGTCTCCATGGAGAATGCCGCGAAGCCACGGTCTGGTTTGGCTCTATGTCCGGCCCGCACACTTTTCGTGCGACCGTGCTGCCCGCCGGAGAATCGTTAAGTGAAGATCCGCTGTCGGCCTGGACCAATACGACTCCCACGCCCGGCGCTTATCTGTACGATCCGGATCCGGCCATTGTGCGATCGGGATTGCTGGATGTCATGGCGGAGCGGAACAATCTGATGCGACTGGATGCGGAAGAGGAGTATCTCACGGCGGACCAGATTCCTTCTACCGCGTTTGTGACAGCTTTCAGGATTGAAGTCGTTCTTTCCAACAGCGTGAAAGAACTAAAACACTATCTTCGCAAGAGTCCATCGCAGCACTACGAAGTCAAATGTCGCCGCATTTCGGTCGAAGCTGATGTCGTCCGACGGCAGCTTCCGACGGGTTCAGAACCGCCTCGAGTGATCATCTTTGCAAAAGTCGCGGGCCGTGGTGCCATTGTTGTGGCTCATCGGGTAACAGGAGCTTCCTGATGACTATGTTTCGTGCGTTCGTGCTCTGCGTTCTCCTTGCGCCGAGTGCTGTTCTCGGGCAGGTTGAAGACTGGCCGGACTATCGAACTGTGGCGGCAGACCTCCAGGTTCCACAGATGATGAAAGCAGAGCCCGCGGCCGGTCACCGTGTTCGTCGCAACCTGCCGCAGTACGAGTCGAAGGTGTATTACGCTCTCTACTTGCCGGCCGACTGGCAGCCCGGTCAATCGTATCCGGTGATCGTTGAGTATGCAGGCAACGGCGGCTACCGAGATGCGTTGGGAGATGAATGCAGCGGCCGGCCTGAAGACTGCAATCTGGGTTACGGGATGTCGGCTGGCAAGGGATTGATCTGGATCTGTCTGCCGTATCTCAACGACGATGGCAGCGATCTTGCCCTGACATGGTGGGGCGATGCGCCAGGCTATGATCCACAGCCAACGCTGAAGTACTGTCGAGCGGCCGTGGCGGATGTTTGTGCAAACTTCAGCGGCGATTCAGAGCGAGTCATCCTTGCCGGGTTTTCTCGCGGTGCGATCGCGTGCAATTATCTGGGACTGTTTGATGACGAGACTTCTCGTCTGTGGCGAGCATTTGTTCCGTGCAGTCATTACGACGGAGTGCGTCGCTGGCCGTATCTTGACAGTGATTCAGCGGCGGCTGCGATGCGTCTCCAAAGACTGCAGGACAGACCGCAGTTTATCTGTGGTGAACGAGATCAGATTGAGGAGACTCGGAAGTATCTGGCATCATTTGATTTGCAACAAATAACGTTTGCATCGACGGGATTTCGCAACCATTCTGACCAGTGGATTTTGCGACCTTCAGCGACTCGCGATCGATTGAGAAATTGGCTGGATGACGTGATCCGACCTTCGGTGGCGGTGAAGAAAGAATCTGAGTAGTGGGCTGTTGACTTAATCGCAACCCGACGCGTGAGTTTTGAAGTTGTGCACTTTCAGGCCCGGAGGGTCGACAAATCCATTGCCGGTGGCGTGAGCCACCGGTATGCAAACATAAGGAATCTGAGGCCCGGAGGGCCGACACAAGGGCGGATGTGTCGGCCCTTCAGGCCTGAAACGCACTGTCTTTTGCAGTCCGGTGGCTCACGCCACCGGCAGAGGATGTGCCGGGCTTCCAGCCCTAACGAAAATTCGCAACTCCAAAACGCGTGAGCCAGGGATTTACGGAGACATTGGTAAACCCCGACAGCTCAATCCCTCACTAACGTTTCGGGTTATGAATTCGTAGTAGATCAGTAGGCCGATAACGCCAGGCAGATAAGATTGACGATGGCTGCATGTGACTTTAACGATCCTCGCATCGACGAAGGCATTCGTCTGTTTAATGCGGGCGAGTACTTTGCCTGTCATGATGTGCTGGAAGATTTCTGGAGCGAACTGACCTGTCCGGAGAAGCCATTCTTTCAGGGCTTGATTCAGACGGCTGTTGCTCTGTTTCATTTTGAAGAAGGAAATCTTGGCGGCGCGCGTCGCATGAGTATTTCAGCACGCGGCTATATGAGCAGCTTTGCTCCTTCACTGGGCGGAATTGATGTCGAGCGACTGTTGAGCGATCTTGAAGTCTGCTTCTACGAGTTGTGCTTGCCGCATTCATCCTACCCCACCGAAATTCAGTTAAGACCGGAGTTGATTCCGAAGATTCATCGTCAGATCGACTGAGTGACGTTCTATTTGCACATTTCAATCTGGTGTGCAGCACACCGCCAGACGGCCGACCTTCAGGGCATGCTTCCTTGCTGAGAAGAAAAACGCGACGCGCCGTATTGCTGGACCTCCGGGCCATTTCAACAGCTGCTTCTATGGTGTGCCTCATCTCTTCAGGCAGCCAATGCCGGAAGGCGTCATCGCGGTTCTCGCAAGCATTTGAAATCTTGATAAAGATCGAACGCAAGTTTTTCACGGTCAACAGGACATGAATTTCCTGCTGTCGCGCGATGGTCTTGTGATGTTTGCTACGGGTTGGTTTCGTAAGTGACAGATTGACTCACTTATGTGACGTGATGTCACAGTGTCCTTGGTTGAAAAGAGCATCACCGAGAAATGATGCGGGTATGCCAGCATTGCATACTGATGGCAGGTTCAGGGCGGGTAGGTTCTCATGGATTGTTCACCCAATGGTTTTTGTTGCTAGTCTCAGCAGGATCATCTTCTACAGAAAGCACGCTCTTCCCAATCAGATGCGGAAGTCCTCTGTACATTAACATTTGTCAGCAAGCTTTACCGGATCGCTCCGATCAGGAGAGCCAGTTATTCACAACAAGATCAGCACCCTGACGCTCAGCAAGAACTTGTGAAATGAAATTCTGTGCGATTGAAGTTCAGGGGTGCACAAATGAGCGAGATCGAACTGGTACTTGAAGAGTCCCCGTCGCATTCGGGTTGTTGTCTTCGCCTCAGCGGTGATCTGAATGTTGTGAATGCCCAGGCCCTGCATCAACATGTGCTGTCGGTCTGCGAGAAGTTCCCGGAAGTCGTGTTTCACTTCTGTAACGTCACAGCCTTTGACGTTTCGGGAATGCAAATCCTCCTGTCCGCCGGAAAACAAGCGGCGACTCGAGTGACCTATCGCATCGGAGATAGTGCCGATTGCATTACTCATTGGCTTGAGATTGCCGGCCTTTCATCAGCGTTCGCAGATCAGACCGCCTGAATCATTTCGCTGAATGCGGCATTCCGGTTCCCTTCTCTCCGAACTCTCGGGCTACCATGAACACTCTGACCAAAAAACTGACTTCCAGCATTTCATCGCTATTGATCCGGCGGGAAAATGGTTCGGAACATGTCAGAATAGACGACGCTGCTGGTGAAGAGGCTGCCGATTCTGCCTTCTCCTCCCCACGCCGAACACATTCCAATCAGGAACGTCCTCGACTCGCTCGCAAAGCGGATCCCACCGAAGTGGCGGCGATGCTGCCAATTCTGGATTCTCTGTCCAAGCATGTTCACGAGACTGCAGAAGATTTGCAGCATTCAGTGCTGGAAATCAGCACCGGCTTTGGAGGTATGGCTGCGCGTGTTCGCGAAACCGTCGAGACGGCTCACAGCGGCTTGAAGTCCGACAGCGGTCTCAACACAGACGATACGATTCACGAAATTCGCAGCGTTTTAGGCAGTTTGTTGTCCGCAGTTCAGGAATCAACTGACTCATCTCAGCAGCTCTCTCTGCGAATTCAGAAGCTTGAACAGGTTCTTGGCGAAGTCAACGCTAGCCTCCGTCAGGTCGAAACGATTGCCGAAGAGGCGAGAATCGTAGGTTTGAATGGTCGCCTGGAAGCAGCTCGGGCCGGAAGCCACGGAGCGGCTTTCAATGTCGTTGCCAACGAAACAAAGAATCTCGGCGTCCACGCCGCGGAAACGAGTGCTTCCATCCGCAGCCAGGTCGAACAGCTGAATCGTTCTCTCCATAAGGTTTCGACAGAGCTTCAGGAACGAATCTCCATCGACGCGGAGGTAGCTCGCGACAGTCAGATCAAGGTTACCAATCTGCTGGATCAATTGGGAATCATGCATCACGGACTGACAACCTCATTGCAGCGAACAGAGTCGCTGAGTGAAGGTGTTTCACGTGATATCACGAAATCCATTATGGCCCTGCAGTTTCAGGATCGAGTCAACCAGCGACTGGATCATGTTGCCGAAGCGTTGCAGGCTCTGAAAGAAAACTTGTCTCCGTTTCAAGATGTTGCTTGTGCGGGTAAAGCGAGCTCACGATCCGCCGACTGGCGAGCGTGGCTGAATTCTCGCAGCACGATGAACTCGGAGCGTCAGGTCATCGGACAGGATTCGCGAACGAATCAGTCGGCCCCGGCATCGGATTTTGGCAGTGTTGAATTGTTCTAAGACCCCGTAAGCAAACCGTAGCTGAACTCGTGAGAGTTCAGAAACCGCTCTGAATTCTCACGAATGCGGCTACGTACGCATGGTGCCGGTTCATAGCCCATCGTTTCCCAAACCTTGTGTTTTCTCTACTACATTGATTCTGCAGGAGTGTTATTCGTCATGTCAAAGATGGCTCTCGTCGTTGATGACTCCACATCGATGCGTCAAATGGTTGCATTCACTTTGCAGCAGGCGGGGTTTTCCGTGATCGAAGGATCCGACGGCAAGGATGCGCTCGGAAAAGTGAATGGCAAGAGCGTCAATCTTGTCGTTACCGACCTGAACATGCCGGTGATGGACGGAATCTCGATGATCAAGGAACTCCGAAAGCTTCCGAACTTCAAGTTCACACCCATCCTGATGCTCACAACAGAATCGACGGACGCCAAGAAGCAGGAAGGCAAGTCTGCTGGTGCCACCGGCTGGCTGGTCAAGCCGTTTAATCCTGATCAACTCCTGCAGGTTGTGGCCAAAGTCGTTCACTAGAACAACGGCCCATTTTTGCCCCCCGTGTTTGCTCTGCGCTCCCGTTGCGCGCTGAGCGGTTAACGATTATGCACAACTGACGATTCGTTCGTCGTGACTTTTCCCCCCGGAAGTCTCCCCATGCAAATTGACCTGAATCGTTTTCGAGCCGCATTCTACGAAGAAGCGGGTGAACATCTTGAGAACATGGAAGCCGGACTTCTGGCGCTGGAAACCTCCGGCGGCGACAGTGAAGTGCTGAACACGATTTTTCGCGCGGCCCACAGCATCAAGGGTGCAAGTGCTACATTTGGGATGGATGAGGTCGCTCGGTTTACGCATGTTCTGGAGAACCTCCTGGATCGCATGCGTGAGGGAGAGATTCTGCCGTCGATTGATCTATGCGAGTTGTTGCTGAAGTCTACGGATGTTCTGTCCGGACTGATTCAGGCTGAGAAAAACAACCTCTCTCCTCCTCCGCAGGTGGAAGACACCTTTCGAGCATTGCAACAATATTCATCGGTCTCCGCTGCGACGCAGACGAAGTCTCTCGTTTCCGCAGTGGTCGCTGCTCCAGCCGGACAAGCCTACGAGATTCGATTCCGTCCATCGGCGTCGTTCTTTCATTCCGGCCAGAATCCTCTGTTCCTGGTCGATGAGCTTCGTCAGCTCAGCACGGCCTTTGAAGTGAAGGCGGATATCTCCAGGATTCCGTCGCTGTCGGAAATGGACGCCGAGATTTGTTACATCGGCTGGAACATTCGACTGACGACAGCGAGCTCGGAGAGTGCTCTGCGAGACGTCTTCATGTTCGTCGACGACGATAGCACACCAACGATTCAGCAGGCTGAAAAGTCGATTGCGCCATCAACCAGCGCCGTGTCAAAGACCGAAACAAAAACTGCAGCAGTTACGGCAGCCGTCGAATCGCAGTCTGTCGCCGCTGCTCCATCGCCAGCGATGACTGCAGGCACAGAAGTGACAGAGCCTGCTGCCGAAACCATCGCCACCGAGCGACGATCGGGTGATGACCGACGAGTCGAAAAGAAAAGCTCAGGAGCCGCCACGTCGGGCACGCCCGCTTCAACATCAAGCGAAACGGTGCGTGTAGATCGCGATCGGCTCGACAAGATGATCAATCAGATTGGCGAGCTGGTGATCGGCACGTCGATGGTCGAGCAGGACTGGTCGAGGTTCCATCCGGATATGGAATCGGCAGCACTGGTTCAACTGGGCAAAATCGTTCGCGATCTGCAGGAAATGAGTCTCTCTCTGCGAATGGTGCCGATTGCTGCCTCGTTCCAGAAGATGACTCGCATCGTAAGAGATCTCAGCCATCGACTTGGCAAGCAGATTCATCTGGAAACAGAAGGGGAAGACACGGAGCTCGACAAAACTGTTGTCGATCAGATTGGCGATCCGCTGCTGCACATGGTTCGCAATTCCGTGGATCACGGCATTGAACTTCCGGAAGAGCGAATTGCCGCTGGAAAATCTCCGGAAGGTACGATCTGCCTGAAGGCTTATCACCAGGGTGGTAACTTCATTATTGAAATTCAGGATGACGGCAAGGGGCTCGATCGAGACCGGATTCTTCGCAAGGCGATTGAACGCGGGATTGTTTCGGAACACGACAATCTGTCAGACGAAGATATTTATGGTCTGATCTTCGAGGCAGGGTTCTCAACGGCTGAACAAGTGACGGATGTTTCCGGACGCGGCGTTGGGATGGATGTGGTTCGTCGAAACGTCGAAGCTCTGCAGGGCAGCATTTCAATTCGCTCACAAAAGGGCAAGGGCTGCCGGATGATCGTCCGTCTGCCGCTGACACTTGCAATTCTGGATGGTCTGCTGGTTCGAGTGGCCAATGACAGTTACGTCATTCCACTGCTGTCTGTGGTGGAATCGATCAATCAGAAAGATCGAGACATTAAGGCGGTGCTCTCCAAAGGGGAAGTCATCACGCTCCGCGGTGAGATTGTACCTTTGCTGCGTCTTGATCGCATTCTGAATCTGCGTCAGAGCCATGATAACACGGACAGCAATCTGCTTGTGATCGTAGAAGACCAGGGACGCAAGTATTCGCTGGCCGTCGACGAGCTTCTCGGTCAGCAACAGGTCGTCATCAAGAATCTGGAAGCCAACTTCCAGAAAGTTCCCGGCGTTGCCGGAGCGACGATTCTGGGTGACGGTCGTGTGGCTCTGATTCTGGATATCAACGGAATCAGTGCTCTCGCATCAAGGCATGGTTCGTCGCCAGCGTCTTCTTCGCATTCCTCGGATCTGGCTTTGGCCTGATCCTGCAAATGGACCCTATCGGCGTCTGTTCGACGCTTACACCCTGACTTTGTCTTTCTTCAAGCATCATCCCTTCGCCACTCACATAAAAAGGTGCCCTCCATGAACGTGATCCGCAACTTCAGCATTCGAACAAAACTGTCCTTACTCACGGCCTTCCTTCTGACCCTGATCTTTGTGAACTCCCTGTTTAATCGAAAGACCCTGAACGAAGTTCGCGTTCTGGGGCCTCTTTATTCGGAGATCGCTTCTGGCAAAGATCTGGTCGCTGACATCCTGCCGCCACCGGCCTACATCATCGAGACGTACCTGACTTCTCACGCACTGGCAGATGCTGAAGATCTTGCGGAATCCAATCGACTCATCGAAGTTCTGGATGCTCATAAGACTGCCTTTGAGCAGCGAATGGACCATTGGGGCAAAGTGCTTCCAGAAGGCACGTTGCGAGAATCTCTGTTGGGCGAGGCTCGCACTACTGCGGAAGACTGTTACAAGATTGCGGAACAGAAGCTGGTTCCGTTGGTCCGCGAGAAAAAGTTTGACGAAGCTCGCACAATCGTCGGAGGCGAGTTGAAGACGAAATACGAAGAGCACTATCAGGCCATCGGTAAAGTCGTCAAGCTGGCGGAAGAATACAATAAGACCCTGGAAGCTTCAGCGCAGGAGACTCTTAATGCCTCTGCGTGGTGGACCAACATTCTGGCTGTCTTCGTCTGCGGCACAATCGGATGCGTGATCTGGTTTACCAGCCGTAACGCCACTCGACGCCTTGCAGCGACTCGCCAATTAGCCAAAGCACTTGCCGCGGGCGATTTCTCTCAGCGGCTTGAAATTCACGGTGGCGATGAAATCGACCAGATGGGCGCGGAATTGAGCGACGCTTCCAGGAAGCTGAATGGATCGATTTCGCAGATGATTCATTCGATGGAGGCCGCCGCTAATAAGGACTACACAAAGGTTCTGGTCGACGATGCTCCAGGTGACCTGAATCGCGGCAAAGTTGCATTGAATTCAATGCTTAACGCGCTGGTTGAGCTCAATGCAGAGAACGCCGAAAGCAAAGAGGCTCAGAAAGAGCTGCTGAATCGTGTCGCCAGTGCGATCATGGTTGTCGACATGAACTTCATTGTGCAGTACGTGAATAAAGCCACGATGAATCTATTTGCTCACCATGCGGACAGCTTCCGAAAGCTTTGGCCGGATTTTGATGCATCGAAGATTGTCGGCACCTGTATCGACAAGTTCCATAAGGTTCCTTCTCATCAGCGAAAGCTGCTGTCGGACCCTCGGAATCTGCCTCTGAAGACAGACATCACGGTTGGAAACGCAAAGATCCAGTTGCATGTCACACCGGTGACCGACATCTCCGGCAAGCCAACAGGCTTCTCTCTGGAATGGAGCGATGTAACCGCTCTGCGAGACAGCACTGGACAGCTGGAAGCGATCAACAAATCACAGGCTGTCATCGAATTCCAGATGGACGGTACTGTACTGCATGCCAACGAGAATTTCCTGAAGGCACTCGGCTACACAATGGATGAAATTCGTGGCAAGCACCATAGCTTGTTTGTTTCTCCGGAAGTCACCACAACTGCAGAGTATCGACAGTTCTGGGCAAATCTGAACGACGGCAAGTATGATGCCGGTGAGTATAAACGCATCGCAAAAGGTGGGCGAGAAGTCTGGATTCAGGCTTCGTACAACCCGATTGTTGATGGCAACGGTAAGCCGTTCAAGGTCGTCAAGTACGCTACCGACATTACAGCCTCAAAACTTCGCAATGCCGACTACGAAGGTCAGTTGGCAGCCATCGATAAGGCTCAGGCCACTATCGAGTTTGATCTGAATGGCAACATCCTGAAGGTCAACGATAACTTCCTGAACGCCGTCGGATATTCACGGGAAGAAGTGGTCGGCAAACATCACTCGATATTCGTGGACTCCGAGACGGTTTCCGGCAACGAGTATCGCCAGTTCTGGAACAGCCTGAAAGCTGGCCAGTATCAGGCCTCTACTAATCGAAGAGTTGGGAAGGCTGGACGCGAAGTGTGGATTCAGGCTTCATACAACCCGATCTACGACGTCAACGGTAAGCTGCAGAAGATCGTCAAGTACGCCGCGGACATCACCGAAGCGAAACAGCGTCAGATGAAGCTGGAGTCTGACATCGCGGAACGTCACCGTCAGGATGCTCGAGCTGCCGAAGAAATGAAGGCCAAAGTGGCTCAGGTTCTGGAAGTCGTTAACGCGGTTGCCGATGGTAACTTCGATCTGACAGTACCGGATCTGGGAGACGATGCGGTCGGTCAGGTCGCCCGGGCATTGGACGTCGCCGTTGCTTCAATTCGAACAGCCCTGTTGTCCGTACAAAGTGTTTCCGAGACTGTCGCTTCGGCGGCATCTCAGATGACATCTGCCTCGAATGAAATCTCGAAGGGTGCTCAGCATCAGGCTTCCAGCCTGGAAGAGACGGCTTCGAGTCTTGAGCAGATCACATCGACGGTTAAGCAGAATACGGATAATGCTCAACAGGCACGTCAATTGGCCAATGGCTCACGTGATGTGGCTGAAAAGGGTGGTGCTGTGCTGACCGATGCAATCAAGGCGATGGGTGAGATCAATCAGTCGTCCACAAAGATTGCAGACATCATCACGACGATCGACGAGATCGCGTTCCAGACAAACCTGCTGGCTTTGAATGCTGCGGTCGAAGCGGCAAGAGCCGGCGAACAAGGGCGAGGTTTCGCGGTGGTGGCTGCAGAAGTTCGCAACCTGTCGCAGCGTAGTGCTTTGGCCGCTAAGGAGATCAAATCGCTGATTCAGGATTCGGTCCGCAAGGTCGAAAACGGAACAGCTCTGGTGAACCAGTCTGGCAAGACGCTGGAAGAGATCGTGGGCTCTGTGAAACGAGTAACGGACATCGTGGCCGAGATCGCTGCTGCTTCGAAAGAGCAGCTGACCGGGATCGAACAGGTCAACAAGGCTGTCGCTCAGATGGACCGAGTCACTCAGAACAACGCGTCGCAGACCGAAGAAATGGCCGGGACAGCCGAGTCATTGCTCGGGCATTCTTCAGATCTCCGAGATCTCGTCGGCAAGTTCCGCCTGGAGAAGCAAAACGCTGGCAGCACAAACTCCTCATCGCGTCGTGCTGACGGCATGAAGCCATTGAAAGCCCGGCTAGTAGAAACGGACATCGAAAAAGTTACTAGCAAATTGAGCCAGATGGCAGGGACCGGTGCAGGTTACGTCGAGTTCTAGCGACTTCGAATGACAACGGGCCACAGAGCACTCGTGCTCTGTGGCTAACCGGCTTTCGCCGAAGTTCAGAATTATCAAGTTCTCTGCATTTTGTTTCAAAGAAAAAATCAGCGGCTCGTCCTGGGCCGCCTTGCAATCCCCTGGAGATTTTTATGTCATCAACCAAGCAAACGGCTACTGTCCTGAATGGCATCGCTGAAAGCGGTAACCAGTATCTGACATTCCAGCTGGCTGAAGAACAGTTCGGCATCGATATTCTGCGAGTTCAGGAGATCAAAGGTCTGGCTCATTTGACGCAGATTCCCAATGTTCCGCCGTACATCAAGGGTGTTATGAATCTTCGAGGAACTGTGGTTCCCGTCGTGGATCTGCGTCATCGATTCAGCATGCCAGCGGCTACTTACAATCAGTTCACCGTGATTATCATTGTGACTGTTGGTGCCAAGGTGATGGGGCTTGTTGTCGATGCCGTTTCCGACGTACTGAATGTTGGAGACTCCGAACTGGAACAGCTTCCGGAGCTCGGTGGCGGAATCGATACCAGTTTTATCACAGGCATGGCGAAATCCAGCGACAACCTCATCACTCTGCTGGATATCGATCGTCTGCTCGGCAATACGCTGGCTGCCTGACCGGACAGCCAGTGGAATCTGTTGACGGTAACCGGATTCATCAGAATCCGGCTACTGGCAAAGACCTTGCCCCGCCCCGCGTGAAAAATTAACAGCTGTCGCTGCAGAAACACGGCTTCATCAGCACTCATTTGTGTTCCGCAGTGCATTCGAGAAACCTCAAACCTCGTTCCCTGGATTTCAGTTAACCATGTCGGATAACGCCACAATTTCGCTCACCGAGAAAGAGTTCAGCCTCTTTCGGGAGCTGATCTACAAGGAAGCCGGCATCTCGCTTGGCAACGGCAAGCAGCAGCTCGTGGAGTCTAGGCTTTCAAAGCGTCTCCGACTCTGCAATCTGACTTCGTTCACTCAGTACTACAAATACCTGAATGAGAACGATCGGAATGGTGAAGAGCGATTGAAGATGATCAATGCTCTGACGACGAACAAGACCGATTTCTTCCGCGAGCAGCATCATTTCGACTATTTGAAATCCACCGTATTCCCCATGCTTGAGCAAAAAGCCAGGGAAACGGGTGAACGCAAAATTCGCATTTGGAGTGCAGCGTGCTCAACGGGCGAAGAACCTTACACGTTGGCCATGACGGTGGTTGATCATTTCGGCCCAATCGCATTTCATGGCTGGGATATTCGTATCCTGGCGTCAGACGTCGATACCGATGTGCTCAACCACGCACAGAAGGGTGTTTATGCGGCCGATCGCGTCTCCGATGTTTCTCCAGAAATCCTCAAACGGCATTTTCTGAAGACATCGAAAGATCCCGAAGCTCCTGTTCAGATCCGCCCTGAACTCCAGGAACTGATTACCTTTCGACGAATCAACTTCATCGAACCACAGTGGCCAATCAACACGTATTTCGACATCATTTTCTGTCGCAACGTGATGATCTATTTTGACGAAGCCACACAGGATCGTTTGCTGAGTCGTTTTGCAGATCAGCTTGTCCCCAGAGGCCACCTCTTCATCGGGCACAGTGAATCCATCCTGCGTCTGGATCAGATCTATACGTCACTCGGCACCACAATGTACAGGCTCAATTCCGGCGTCGGGGCTGCAGCCAAAAAGGCTCCACCGACAGCTTCGAAGACTGAGGTATCGCCAGAGAAAGAAAGCAGGCCACAGAAGACGGATTCAAAACTC
>Ga0255095_1000239_pt1 | contig 30358 bp, 25 predicted proteins | sample Colum_Law_RepC_8_2_FD_188435 | JGI IMG/M metagenome (GOLD analysis project Ga0255095, IMG submission 188435) | Freshwater microbial communities from Columbia River, Oregon, United States - Colum_Law_RepC_8d | ecosystem: Environmental > Aquatic > Freshwater > River | place: USA: Oregon...
GTGCTGAAGGGCCCCGCCAGAAAATGCGTGAAATCGAGCACCCGCACACCCGCAAAGGGCTTGGAGCCGGGCTCGGAGTGGGCGGGTGAGGCAGCCGGGCCGCTCGAACCTGAGAAGGCCTGGGACGGGGCGGAGGGTGGGGCTTGGTTCACTCGGTGTCTCTCTTGTCTTGATGGAGCCAATGCATGCCGCCAACCGGGGGGCGACGGCGTCATTCAAGCCGGGCGCAGGCTCGAAAGCCCCGCGCCGGCCTTCAACTGCCTTATCCGGCGAGCGTGCTGTCGCGCACCCCTTGCGCCACGGCCTTGATCTGATCGTTGGCCGCGCGCCGCGCCGCGATCTCCTCGGCCGAGAGCCGGCCCAGGTCGAGGTAATCCTGCTTCCAGGTGGTGCTGCCCTGCCAGCGCAGGGGGTTCTGGACGGTGCTGCGGGGGGCAACGGCGTGTTCGAGCAGATCCAGAGCCAGGGCCAGCGTGCTGTCCTGCGAGGCTTCATCCCAGGGCCGGGCTGCGGCATTGCCCAGCGGAAAATCGCTGAACAGAAAGCGTGGCACACCGCAATGCTCGACGATGTCCTTGGCCGCACCCATGACCACGGTGGGAATGCCGGCAGCTTCAAGGTGGCGTGCGGTCAGACTCATGGTCTGATGACACACCGGGCAGTTGGCCACCAGCACGGCAGCCTGCACCCCATCGGCCCGGCAACTGGCCAGAATCTCGGGACAGTCGATCTCGATGGTGTGACGCTGGCTGCGGTTGGTCGGCACTCCGAAGAAGCGGGGCGCAAGGCTGCCGATGCGGCCCGCAGCCTGGGCCCGGCGCAGGGCGGCCAGCGGAAACCAGGTATTGCTGTCATCGGTGGTGTTGGCGCGGTCGATGCCGACATGCGAGATGCGCAGGTCATGATCGATGGAGGTGTCGCCGCTGTAGACCTTGTAGAACTTGGCTGCAGCGTTGTAGGGCGCCCCGGCGCCCTGAGGCCCCTTGTCGGGCTGATAGGGCGCAGCCGTGGTCAGCAGCGCCACACGGGACCGGCTCAGGCCCTGGCCGAGCCGGGCAAATGGCACCTGCTCGAAATGCGCGTAGCGATACGGGTTGCCGTAGCCCAGGGCGTTGTACCAGTCGTGGGTACGACGGATGTAGGGGACCGGGGCGTCCCAGTCGGGCAGGGCGGTCAGGGCCTCGAGGTCGCTGGGGGTTGATGCGCTCATGGGGGTCTCCGGTTCCGGGCGGCACTCCAGGCGACCCCAGGTGATCGGGCCCTGCCTGCTGCCACACGCTACTGCATTCTGGCCCAATCCGGGGTGCCCTGCGAGCCCTGCCTGATGATTGTCGGAATGCTGCGTTTCGGGTGTCGCGATGGCGTGCATGCGGAACGCCCGCGCTGCGCTCAAGGCCTCAATGAGGGAGAATCGGGTTTCCGAGGAGCGGCATGAAGATCTTTCACGGCTGGCGGGTGGCCAGCGCTGGAGCCGGCCTGCAGTTCATGCAGGCGGGCCTGAACCATCAGTCGTTCGGCGCCTACATCGCGGTTCTGGCCGCCGAGCAGGGCTGGAGCAAGACCGCCCTGTCCGGGGCGGCCGCGCTCCAATCCATGGAAACCGCGGTCATCGGCCCCCTGCTCGGTTGGCTCGTGGATCGCTTCGGTCCCGGCATCATGATTCGCATCGGCGTGGTGCTCTTTGCGCTCGGCCTGGTGATTCTGAGCCAGATCGATACGCTCACCGGGTTCTATGTGGCTGCCCTGATCATTGCAGCTGGCGTGAGCCTGTGCGGCTACTTTCCCATCAATGTGGCCATCATTCACTGGTTTGAACGCAAGCGCGCCCGGGCCATGGCCACCTCCAGCCTGGGCCTGGCCCTGGGCGGGCTGATCGTGCCGTTGGTGGCCGGTTCGATTGCGGCCTTTGGCTGGCGGGCCACGGCGCTCGGGTCAGCGGCCGCGGTGTTGCTGATGGGATGGCCCCTGGCCAGCGTGTTCAAGGGCAAGCCCTCCGAGATGGGGCAGACCATCGATGGTGAGCCGGAAAAAACCGCCCCACCGACACCGGGGGCCACCTCCGGCTCAAGCGTCGAGCCTGCGTCCGCCGTCCACACCGCCGGGCCTGAGTTCACCGCGCGCGAGGCGCTTCGAACATCGGCCTTCTGGTTGCTGGCCCTGGGCCATGGTGCGGCATTGCTGGTGGTGACCTCGGTCAATGTGCATGCCATCTCGCACATGAAGGAAGGCCTGGGTTACAGCCTGGCCCAGGCTTCGCTCATCATTTCGCTCATGACCGTGGGCCAGCTGGGCGGTGTGGGCATCGGCATGTGGGTGGGCGATCGATACAACAAGCGCATGATGGCCGCCGCCTGCATGATCATGCATGCCGCAGGCCTGCTGCTGCTTACCTGGGCCACTAACATCGTCATGCTGGTTGGTTTTGCCCTGGTGCATGGATTGGCCTGGGGTTTGCGTGGCCCCTTCATGCAAGCCATTCGGGCCGACTACTTCGGACGAAGGGCCATTGGCATGATCATGGGCATCTCGTCGCTGGTGATTGCCATCGGACAGATCAGTGGCCCCCTGGTGGCCGGCGCCATGGCCGACTGGACCGGCGACTATCGCGCGGGCTTCACCCTGCTGGCGCTTCTCGCCGGTGCGGGAGGCATGTTCTTCGTGATGGCCACGCCCCCTCGGCCCCCCCTGCGGACCCACTCCGGCGCAAGCACCGACTGAGATCGCGAGGTCCGCAGGACAACCCTGCGATCGCCCGGCCAATCGTCGATGACCTGGCCGGAGGGGCGATGGCCTGGCCAAAAGGGGGATCGCCTGGCACGGCATAATCCAGTCCACACGAACCGCCCCGCTTTCATCCGAGACCCCCATGCTGCAAGCCACCGACTTTCCCGACATCCGTGACGGCGTGCGCGCCCTGTGCGCCGAGTTTCCTGACGAATACTTTCGCAAGGTCGACCATGAGCGGGCCTACCCGGAAGCCTTCGTCGATGCCCTGACCAAGGCCGGCTGGATGGCTGCGCTGATTCCCCAGGAATACGGTGGTTCAGGCCTGAGCCTGGTCGAGGCCTCGGTCATCATGGAAGAAATCAACCGGTGTGGTGGCAACTCCGGCGCCTGCCACGGCCAGATGTACAACATGGGCACGCTGCTGCGGCATGGCTCGCTGGAGCAAAAGCAGCGCTGGTTGCCGCGCATTGCCACGGGTGAGTTGCGCCTGCAGTCCATGGGCGTCACTGAACCCACCACCGGCACCGACACCACCCGCATCAAGACCAGTGCCGTGCGCAAGGGCGATCGCTATGTGGTCAATGGCCAGAAGGTCTGGATCTCGCGCATTCAGCACTCCGATCTCATGATCCTGCTGGCTCGTACCACGCCGCTCGATCAGGTCAAGCGCAAGTCCGAAGGGATGTCGATCTTCGTGGTCGATCTGCATCAGGCCATCGGTCATGGCCTGACCGTGCGTCCGATCCCCAATCTCGTCAACCACGAGACCAACGAACTCTTCTTCGAGAATCTGGAGATTCCTGCCGAAAACCTCATCGGCGAAGAAGGCCAGGGCTTCAAGTACATCCTCGATGGCCTCAATGCCGAGCGGGCCCTGATCGCCGCGGAGTGCATTGGTGATGGCTACTGGTTCATCGAGCGGGTGGCCAAGTACACCAAGGAGCGGGTGGTCTTCGGGCGGCCGATCGGCCAGAACCAGGGTGTGCAGTTCCCGATTGCCGACGCCTACATTGAGGTGGAGGCGGCCAACCTCATGCGCTGGAAGGCCTGTCAGCTCTTCGATGAGCGCAAGCCCTGTGGTGCCGAGGCGAACATGGCCAAATACCTGGCGGCCAAAGCCTCCTGGGAAGCCGCCAACGTCTGCCTGCAGTTCCACGGCGGATTCGGATTTGCCTGCGAGTACGACGTGGAGCGCAAGTTTCGCGAGACTCGTCTGTATCAGGTGGCGCCGATTTCAACCAACCTGATCTACTCCTACATCGCCGAGCATGTGCTCGGCATGCCGCGCTCCTTCTGATCGTCGGTCCTGGTCGGCCGGCTCGTCCTGAACCCGCCTGCTGCACGCGCCGTATCCCCCTTGGGTCATGCTTCAGGCTGCCTGCCGGGGGCGGCCGTCCAGCGTGGGAGCGAGGTAGCGCTGCGCGAGCATGACGGCCTCATCGACCAGTTTTCGTGCGCGACGCGAGTCGCTGCAGGCCATATCCAGCAAGGCCATGACAGCGCCCAGAGTGGTCAGTGCAATGCGTTGAGCGCAATCAGAAGACAAGTCGGGCGAACGCTTGCGCAGTGACTGGCCCAGACCCCGGGCCAGCGACATCTCCTGCTCCCGGTCCCATGCCCGCAATGCTGCAGAAGCATGCAGGGTCCGTCGGGCGATTCGCCCGCCAGGCTGACTCAGACGCAATTCATAGGTCTGGCGGATCAGACTCTCGATCGGAGCGCGCCAGTCCCGCTCCTGCTCAAGCCTTCGAAAGATGGCACGCGCTGCGGTGCGATGTTCTTCATGCAGACCCTCGAGCAGCTGTTGCAGGATCTGTTGCTTGTCTTCGAAGTAGCGATAGAGCGTGGCCGTGCTGACCCCGGCCTGACGCGCGATCTCGGTGGTTCCGAGGGCGTCATAGCTCGAATCGTCGAGCAGCTCACCCGCAGCTCTCAGAATGGATTGGATTTTGTCGGTATCGGACATGACCCGGACACTGTAGCGCCGGGCTGACTCTTTCGAGTGAGAACCCTGTCACGCTTCGTGCGCGAGGCTTCCGGGTGTGTCGATCTCCGACGGTCGTGGGTGGGCTCAGGCGGTTTTTTGCTCAGCCAGCCCAAGTTCCTCGATGGTCTGCTGGCGCATCAGGTATTTCTGGATCTTGCCGGTGATGGTCATGGGGTACTCGGATACGAACTTGATGTGTCGCGGCACCTTGTAATGCGCAATCTGGCCCTTGCAGAAATCGCGAATCTCGTCGGCGCTGACGCTTTCGCCATCTCGCAGCTTGATCCAGGCGCAGAGCTCCTCGCCGTATTTCACATCGGGCACCCCCACCACCTGAACATCCTGAACCTTGGGATGGCGATAGAGAAATTCCTCGATCTCGCGCGGATAGATGTTCTCGCCCCCGCGGATCACCATGTCCTTCAGACGCCCGACGATGTTCACATAGCCCTCGTCATCCATGGTGGCCAGATCCCCGGTATGCATCCAGCCCGCGGCATCAACGGCTTCAGCGGTTTTTTCGGGGTCGTTCCAGTAGCCCCGCATCACGGAATAGCCCCGCGTGCACAACTCGCCCGTGATACCGCGCGGCACGATCCGGCCCTCGGCGTCCACGATCTTGACTTCGATGTGGGGCTGCACGCGCCCCACGGTGGAGACACGTCGCTCCAGTGGGTCGGTCGTGGAGCTCTGGGTGGAGACCGGCGAGGTTTCGGTCATGCCATAGGCGATGGTGACCTCGGTCATGTTCATCTGCGACTGCACCCGCTTCATGACCTCGATTGGGCAGGGCGAGCCGGCCATGATGCCGGTGCGCAGGCTCGACAGATCGAACTCGGCAAAGCGCGGATGATCGAGTTCGGCGATGAACATGGTGGGCACCCCGTAGAGCCCCGTGCAGCGCTCGGCCTGCACGGTCTGCAGCACCGACAGCGGATCGAAGGCATCGGCCGGATAGACCATGGTGGCGCCATGCGTCATGCAGCCCAGATTGCCCATGACCATGCCAAAGCAGTGATAGAGCGGCACCGGGATGCACAGCCTGTCCTGTTCGGTGAGACGGATGGCTTCGGCCACAAAGTAGCCGTTGTTCAGAATGTTCTGATGGGTGAGGGTGGCGCCCTTGGGAAAGCCGGTGGTGCCCGAGGTGAACTGGATGTTGATCGGGTCATCGAACTGCAGGGTCTGGGCCAGCGCCCTGATGCGCTCGCGCTCGGTATCGCCGCCCAGTGTCAGCAGTTCATCGAAGTTGCGCATGCCAGCGCTGGGCTCGGTGCCCAGCCGCACCACATGACGCAGATGCGGCAGGGTGGCCGCGTGCAGTGCCCCGGGTTGCGCCGTGGCGAGCTCAGGCGCGAGGTCATTCACGATGGCGAGGTAGTCGCTGGTCTTGAGCGCGGGTGCCAGGATGAGCGCCTTGCACTCGACCTTGTTGAGCGCATATTCGAGTTCGGCCCGTCGGTAGGCCGGATTGATGTTGACCAGGATCAGCCCGGCCTTGGCGGTTGCGAACTGGGTGAGGGCCCATTCCGAACAGTTGGGGGCCCAGATGCCCACCCGGTCTCCGGGCTCCAGACCCAGGGCGAGCAGGCCCGCCGCCAGAGCCTGCACGCGTTCGGCGAGTTGTGACCAGGTCCAGCGCACCTGCTGGTGGATCACCACCAGGGCTTCACGATCACCGTGTTGCGCGACCGTGCGGTCAAAGGCGCTGCCAATGGTTTGGCCAATCAGCTTGCGATCGGAGGTGCCGTGGTCGTAGGAGGGGCGGGTTTGGCTCATGGTGGTGGCTCGATGGTGCTGGTCCGGATACGGTTCAGGTCAGGATCGGAATGCAGATACAACCCTGATGCTAACGCCGAAGCGTCGCAATGCCCCTGGCTGGCCCAGCACTCAGTCCGGCCCGAACGGTCGATATCCGGGCGCGCAGACTGGCCAGGGCGATGCCTGCTCATAGGCGAGGGCCAGCCCCCAGGCCAGCCGGTCCTGCCAGCGAGGAGCTGCGATCTGCAGCCCCATCGGCACTCCCTGAGGATCGAGGCCCATCGGAACGCTCAGAGCCGGAGTGCCGGTCATGTTGAAGTCCATCGTGTTGGTGATGCCGTCGATTTCGGCCTGCAGAGCGGCTGAGTTGTCCTGGGACGGCCGGTCGGAGAGCGCGGGGGCAAGCCGATTGCGTACGGGCGTGAGCAGTACCGCGTCACTTCCCAGCAGCGACGCCAGGGTGGCGGCATAGTCATGACGTCGCCGCAGGGCGAGCGCATAGGTCAGAACATCCGTTGCAGCACCTTGGTCGCAAACCTGCCGCAGCGAGGGTTCGAACTGCGGCCAGTGCTCGCGCAGTCCCGACAGGCGTTGCGCGGTCTCGACGTCATAGAGGGTTTCGAAATCGGGCAGCAGGGTATCGGGGAAAGGCCGGTCAATCCACTCGATCGGCAATCTCAGGTCCCGCTCGATCACACGACACGCCTGCTCGAATGCCCGACGAATGACAGGGTCGACGGATCGCCGCAGCGTGGGGCAGGCGAGGACGCGGGTTGGCAGAACGGGTTCGAGGTCGATGGCACCGAGAGGCAGGCTCGCGATGTCACCAGGCGTCGGCCCCGTAAGCACCCGGGCCTCGAGCAGAGCATCGCTCACGGTCGCATTCATCGTGCCCACACTTGAGACGCAAATCGCACCCAGAGGGGTTCCGCGCCCGAACAGTCCGAGTGTCGGCTTGTAGCCGACCAGTCCGCACATCGAGGCCGGACTGCGTGTGGACCCGCCACCGTCGCTGGACGTGGCGAGGGCTGTCAGACCCGCCGCCAGTGCAGCGGCCGATCCGCCACTGGAGCCCCCGGGGGAGCGGTCGAGATTCCAGGGGTTGCGGGTCGTGCCGTACAGGGGACTGGAGGTCAGTCCGGTGTGCCCGAAGCTGGGTGCATTGGTCCGTCCGACCAAGATCGCGCCCGCGGCACGCAGCCGCTCCACGGCCGGGTCATCGCGGGTTTCGGGAGGCGCATCGGCCCAGAGTGGATGACCCCCCTGCGTGCAGCGCGTGCCCGCGACGGCCATGGTGTCCTTGACCAGAACCGGCAGGCCTGCGAGAGGAAGAGTACTCACCTGGGCCCCGTCGCGCTTCAGTATGTCCACCAGTCGATCGGCCTGAGCCAGGGCCTCATCTGCATGCATGGCACAAACCGCGTTGATCGCCGGATCCAGCGCTTCGATGCGACGCAGGGCCGACCGCACGAGATCACGCGGATGAAGGCGCCCGTTGCGGACCTCAGCAGCCAGGCGGGCAAGCATGGCCAGCGTCCTCAGGTGCGGGGATCGATCGGTGTCCGAGGCCCCTCGTGCGCCTCGATGATGGCACCTGCGTCGAGCAACACATCCTCTCGCCAGCGTGCACCGAAAATCTGGATGCCTTGCGGCATCGGCGTGCCGACATCGATCGGCATGGCCAATCCGGGCAGGCCCAGAGCAGGCAGCATCAGCTGGAAGTAAAGCGCATCGATCATGGCGCGTGCGCCCTCAGGACCCTGGACGTCAATACCCGCTGCAGGGGGTGCGCCCGTTGATGCCGGCATGATCACAATCGGCCAGGCCTCGAAGAACCGGTTCCATTGATGCAGCAGAGCGTCTCGCTCGACATAGGCCTGCAGATAGCCCTGCAGGTCTCTGGGGGGCTGCAGGGCCCACCAATGGGAAAGAAAGGCGGCGATGCCCGGATCGCCCGACTGTGCGAGCTTCGGGCCCAGAAAAACGCTCTGTTCGGTGGTTCCGAAGGCTGCCCAGAGTTCGCTTACCGCACGCATGCCGGGAGGCTGAATTTCTTCAACACGATAGCCCGCAGCAGCCAGATGTCGTCCGGCCTTGCGGACGGCCTCCCAGCAGGAAGGGTCAACCCGGGGACCCTCACTCTCAGTGACCAGGGCCACGTGGCGTGCTGGCCTCGGTCCGGGCAACTGAAGCGGAACGGGCGTCCAGCGGTTGTCCCGCGAATCGGCGCGGGACGCCATCACCTCAAAGCCCAGCCTGACATCTGCGATCGTGCGCCCCAGGGGGCCGTCGACCGACATCATCTGGGACGACATGGGTCGACCGGGTGGCGCGGAGTCGTTGATGCGGGCAACCCGACCCGGACTCGGGCGCAGTCCGATGACGCCGTTGCAGTAGGCGGGCCAGCGAATCGATCCACCGATATCGTTGCCCTGGGCGATGCAGCCGATGCCACTGGCCACAGCGGCTCCCGCACCCCCCGATGAACCGCCAGGTGTCAAGGCCCGATTCCAGGGGTTGAACGTCGGCCCGTGCAGGGCATTGTCGGTATGGCCCCGCATGGAAAAGCCCGGCGTGTTGGTACGACCGATGATGACCGCACCGGCCTCGCGAAGGGCGGCCACGACGGGCGAGTCGGTCGTGGCAATCAGATCCTTGAGCGCCGGAACGCCGTTGTCGGTGGGCAGTCCCCGCTGATCGACATTGACTTTGGTGGTCACGGGCACCCCGGCCAGCGGGCCGAGGCGCTCCCCCCGGGCCCGTGCCGCATCGATGCGATCGGCTGCCTCCAGAGCTTCGGCATCGAGTGCCCTGACGACGGCATTGATTGCCGGATTGACCTGATGCAGCCGGGTCAATACGGACTCGATCACCTCGCGGGCGCTGATCGCTCCCTGTGTGACGGCACGGGCTGTCTGTGCGCAGTCCCATTGCCACGGGCTCGAAGCGTTTGAAGTCATACGCATCAGTCCAGGTAGAGGGCCAGATAGGCATCGCGCGCAGCGATCAGTTCCGTGACGATCGCTTTTTCACGCCGGGGTTCGAGGTTGGCCAGATCGAACAGCGAAATGGTCAGTGTGAGACTCACCATGGCGATCAGCTCGGACCGGGCGGGAGAGAGGGCTGGCTTGCGCTGGCGCAGCGCCTTCGCCATGCGTCGGGCCAGTGAATGGGTGTGATCGAGATCCCATTGCCAGAGTTCCGGCGAGGTTTGCAGAGCGCGTCGGGTCGAGCGTCCACCGGGTCGTTGCGCGCGAAGCGCGTACGCCCGACGGGTGGCCTCGGCCAGCACGCTTCGCCAGTCGGGCGCCTGTGCAAGCACCTCGTAATACCGGCTGACGGTATCACCCCGTTCGGTCATGAGTGACTGGGTCAGCGCCCGCAGGATCTCCTGTTTGTCCTTGAACTCCCGATACACGGTGCCCGTGCTGACATTGGCACGCCGGGCCACCGCCGTCGTATTCAGACCGTCCGTGCCGACCTCATCCAGGATTTCTCCAGCCGCGCGCAGGATGGCTGCGCGCGGGTCAATCGGCGCGGGTGAGCGTCGTCGCCTTACAGGTTGGGCGTCATTCACCGTTTTTTTCGCGCTGCGGAAGGATTGAATCGTCTGGCCAGACGGGATCGGCCCGGTCGGGCCGGATTTGCTTGGGGCAACCCTGCGGCTTGGGGCAACCCTGCGCACGCCGGCCACTGGAGTTCGGGCGGTTTCAGGGGCAGGTCGTTTGGGCATATTCCGAATCCTATGCGATTGAAGGGCGCTCCTGAGCAAGAAAATAGTTTTTCTTTGACAAATATGAAACGACGGGCCTACAGTCGAACAGAGATGCAGGATGAGGGGACTGCCTGCAAGCCTGATTTCTCGAGGAGACCTACCATGAAGCGCCCGATCTTCGGGGCGGCGCTCGCCCTTGCGGCAGTGACCGGCCTCACCTCCATTCCTGCGGCTGCTCTGGCTCAAAATCGCACGCTGGTGTTCTGCGCGGCCTCCGACCCTGAGGGATTCGACATGGCCCGCTGGGTGGCGACCCAGACGATTGACGCTGCCGGCATGGCCCTCTACAACCGCCTGGTCGAGTTCGAAGCGGGCACCCTCAAGCTCAGGCCAGGCCTGGCCGAGCGATGGGAGGTGAGCAACGACGAGCGCAGCTATACCTTCCATCTGCGCAGAGGGGTCCGGTTTCACACAACCGAGTGGTTCAAGCCCACGCGGGATTTCAATGCCGACGACGTGATGCTCTCGCTGGAGCGGTACCGAGATCGCAACAGCGCCTTCAACAAGGCTTACGGGGTCAACAGTTACCCCTATAACAACACCTGGGCCGCCAATGTGGTGTCGGTAACCAAGGTCGACCCGCAGACCGTCCGGGTGTCACTCAAGGCGCCCGACTCCACCTTCATCGCCAACATGGCGATGGTCACTTCCCACATCATCTCGGCGGAGTACGCGGGGCAATTGCAGCAGGCCAATCGTCTGGCCGAACTCGATACCCGCCCTGTCGGAACGGGCCCCTGGGTCATGCGCCGCTACGACAAGGATACGGCGGTGCGCTATGACGCACACCCCCAGTACTGGGGCGGACGGGCCAAGACCGACCGGCTGATCATCCAGACCGTGAAGGACAGCGCCGTAAGAGCCCAGAAGATCCGGGCGGGCGAATGCCACATTTCCTCAGACCCCAAACCGCAGGAAGTCCAGGCCATGCGCTCGGACAGCAACATCACGTTGCCCGAAGTGGCGGGCCTGAATATCGGCTACGTCGGATTCAATGTCACCCGCGCCCCGCTCGACAAGCGGGAAGTCCGCGAGGCTCTGGTGCTGGCCACCAACCGGCAGGCCATCATCGATGCGGTGTATCAGGGCACGGGCATCGCAGCATCCCAGCTGGTGCCCCCTGGCATGCTGGGTCACGACCCTGCACTCAAGCCCACGCCGCATGACCCTGACAAGGCTCGCAAGTTGCTGGCCGCTGCAGGCCTTGCCAACGGGTTCGAGATTGATGTCTGGGTACCGCCCATCAGCCGCCAGTACAACCCCGACATGCGCAAGACAGCCGAGATCCTGCAGGCCGACTGGGCCCGTATCGGGGTCAAGGTGAAGATCGTGTCCTACGAGTGGGGCGACTTCCTCAAGCGCTTGAGGGCCGGCGAGCACACCATCGCACTCATCGGGTGGGCGGCCGATATTGCAGACCCCGACAACTTCTATGTGCCTCTGGTGACCTGCTCGCGCCCCACGGCCTCCCGCTGGTGCACCCCGGGCGTGGACGCCATGCTCGAGACCGCTCGTCGCACCACCGATGCCGAGCAGCGCCAGAAAGCCTACCAGCAGGTCAACGCCATGATCGCCCGCGAGAACCCCTATCTGCTCCTGGCGCACGGCAAACGCTGGCAGCCGGTCCGACGCGAGGTGCAGGGCTTTCGGGTGGATCCGCTCACCCGGACCATCCTGCATGAGGTCAGCCTGCGCTGATGCGCTGGCTGCTCGGTCGCCTGTTGAGGGTGGTACCCACGATCCTGGGGATTACCCTGCTGGCCTTCGCGTTGGCCCGGTTGCTGCCAGGCGACCCGGTGGAGGTCATGCTCGGTGAACGCATCACCGATGCCGAGCAGCATCGCGAGCAACTGGTTCGTCTGGGGCTGGATCAGCCGCTGTGGGTTCAGTATTTCTCCTACCTCGGGCGGCTGCTGGCGGGGGATCTCGGGCGATCGCTGGTTCATGGCCGACCGGTCATGGATGAATTCCTGACCTTGTTTCCGGCCACGCTCGAACTGGCGCTGGTCGCGCTCGTCATCTCCGTGGTGGGCGGCGTGACGCTCGGCACGATCGCAGCACTGCGTCGAGGCAGCCTTGCCGACCAGGGACTGATGGCGCTGTCGGTGCTGGGCCACTCCATGCCGATCTACTGGTGGGGGCTGCTGCTGATCATGCTGTGTTCGGTTTGGTTGCGTGATGTTGCTCCGGCCTGGGCCCTGCCGGTTTCCGGCCGGATCGCCGTGTTGTTTGATGTGCCGCCGCGTACGGGATTCATGTTGATCGATTCGGCGCTTTCGGGTGAGCCCGGCGCATTCACCTCGGCACTGCGCCATCTGGTCCTGCCCGGGGTGGTGCTGGGGACCTACGGGTTGGCGGTGATCGCCCGCATGACCCGCTCCTCCCTGCTGGAAACCCTGAACCAGGATTTTGTGCGGGCCGCTCGCGCGAGGGCACTTTCGCCGTGGCGGGTCGTCGGTCTGCATGCCCTGCGCAGCGCCCTGATTCCGGTACTCACCGTGATCGGGATGCAGGTGGGCGCCTTGATGGGAGGTGCCGTGCTGACCGAGACCATTTTTTCCTGGCCCGGTATCGGTCGCTGGCTGGTCGATGCCATCTATCGTCGGGACTACGCCGTGCTTCAGGGGGGGCTGATGCTGACCTCGTTGATGGTGGTCGGGGTCAACCTGGCAGTCGATCTGCTCTATGGCCTCATCGATCCTCGCATCCGCCATCCCAGAACCTGACATGGGCGCGAATTTCATCGAACTCGGGGCTGGTCTGAGGCAGCGGCCTGCAGCCCTCGCTGGCCTCATGATCGTCCTGCTCCTCGCCCTGCTTGCCATCGCAGCGCCCTGGATCGCCCCGCACGATCCAGTCGAGCAGTTCCGCGATGCCCTGCTCTCACCCCCCTGGTGGGCGGGAGGCGATTCTCGATTCCTTCTGGGCACCGATGATCTGGGACGCGATGTGGCCTCGCGCCTCTTGTGGGGTGCGCGGGTGTCCCTGGCGGTTGGACTGGCTGCGGTGCTGCTGGCCATGGTGCCAGGGACCTTGCTGGGGCTCCTGGCCGCCTTCATGCCGGGCTGGCCCGCCTTGCTGATCAATCGGATCGCCGATGTCCTGGTGGCGATCCCCGGTCTGCTGCTGGCGATTGCCGTGGTGGCGGTGCTGGGCCCAGGTCTGGTGAACACCGTGATTGCCATTGCACTCGTCATGATGCCGCCCTTCGTGCGTCTGGTTCGTGCTGCGGCCTTGGTTGAACAGTCGCGCGACTATGTCACGGCCTCCCGCATTGCTGGGGCGAGTCGCCTGCGCCTGATGTTCGATACGGTGCTGCCCAACTGTGCCGCGCCGATCATCGTGCAGGCCACGCTCGGATTTTCGAGTGCGGTGCTGGAGGCTGCTGCGCTTGGCTTTCTGGGCTTGGGCGCACAGCCACCGATGCCGGAGTGGGGGTCGATGCTGGCCGCCTCGCGCGACGACATGGAGCGGGCAGCCTGGCTGGTGACTCTGCCGGGCCTGGCCATCCTGGTCACGGTGATCGCCATCAACGTGCTCGGCGACGGCCTGCGCGATGCACTCGACCCCAGGTTGAAAGATCGTGCCTGAGCCGCTGTTGAGCATTCGGGGTTTGCGCGTGCGCTTCGGTCGCGGACCCGCGGCGGTGATGGCGGTCGATGGCCTGGACCTGGACATGAATCCGGGTGAGGTGGTCGCGATCGTGGGGGAATCGGGTTCGGGCAAGAGCGTGTCGATGCTGGCCACCTTGGGGCTGGTGGATCCACCCGGTATCACCGAATGTGAGCAGATGCGCTTTGATGGCATCGACCTGCTGAAACTGTCGGCCGGGGAGCGACGTCGAAGGATCGGGCGGCGAATCTCGATGATCTTCCAGGACCCAGTGGCCAGCCTGGATCCGTGCTGGACGATCGGCGCACAACTGATTGAAGTGCTGGCGGCCCAGTACGGTGGTCCACGGTCGGCGCTTGAGTCCCGGGCCATCGAGCTGCTGCAGCAGGTTGAAATTCCCGACCCGAAGGCGCGCTTGTCGGCCTGGCCTCATCAGCTTTCGGGAGGCATGTGTCAGCGGGTGATGATTGCGATGGCCCTCGCAGGTGATCCCGATCTGCTGATTGCCGATGAGCCCACGACGGCGCTCGATGTCACCCTGCAGGCTCAGGTGATGGCCTTGCTCAGGCGGCTGCAGCGTGAGCGCGGCATGGCCATGGTGCTCGTCAGTCACGATCTGGCGCTGGTCAGTGGCATTGCAGACCGGGTGCATGTGCTGTACGCGGGGCGGGTGATGGAATCGGGGCCGCCTGCGGCGGTCTTTGGCTCGCCGTCTCATCCGTACACCCGCGCGCTCATCGATGCCCTGCCGCAGGCCAATCGAGGACGCAAGCGGCTGGTGGCGTTACCGGGGTCGGTCATGGTGCTCACTGCGCAGCAGCGCGGTTGCACGCTGGCGCCCCGTTGCCCGCAGGTGGCGGATCGGTGTCGCCAGGAGTTGCCCACCCTTCGCAGGGTCAGCACGGGCGCCACGCTCGCCTGTCATCAGGTCGAGCCCGGTAGTGCTCTACGGAATGATCCATGAGCTCGAACGCCAGCGCTCATCCGGATGTGATGCCGGCCACCAATCCGCGCGCGATTCAGGGCGCGGGTGCTGAGCCGAGCTTGCACGATCCGGCGGGCGCGCCCGGTCCTGCGGCGCTGCAGGCCGAGTCGGTCAGCAAGCACTACCAAGTCCGGCCTGCAGGATGGTTGGCTCGACCGCAGACCCTGCATGCGCTCAGGCCCGTGAGCCTGCGACTCGATCCGGGCCGAACGCTGGCCGTCGTGGGGGAGTCGGGCAGTGGCAAGACCACACTGGCCCGACTGCTCACCCTGATCGAGCAACCCGCATCGGGGAGAATCGCCCTCGCAGGCCAATGGACCGATGACCCTTCCGTGCCTCGCAAGGCCTTGCAGGCCCGTGTCCAGATGGTCTTTCAGAATCCTTTCGCCTCACTCAACCCGCGCAAGACCGTTGCCGCCATTCTTGAGGAGCCGCTGCAAATTCAGGGCAGACTGGGTGCCGTGCAGCGCCGCGATCGGGTCATGGATCTGCTGGATCGGGTCGGCCTGTCGCCTACCCACGCCGCACGCTACCCCCACATGTTTTCTGGCGGACAGCGTCAGAGGATTGCGATCGCACGTGCGCTCATGCTGGAGCCTTCGGTGGTGGTTGCCGATGAGCCCGTCTCGGCGCTCGATGTGTCTGTCCAGGCTCAGATCCTGAATCTGTTCATGGATCTGCAGGGCCAGCTGGGCACCGCCTGGGTGTTCATCTCGCACAACCTGGCGGTTGTGGAGCAGCTCGCCCACGACGTGCTGGTGTTGCTGATGGGCCGCCCGGTCGAGATGGCACCCGCTGCCCGACTGTTTGCTGCGCCGGCTCATCCCTACACCCAGGCCCTGCTGCAGGCGAGCCCGCAACTGCAGACCGGTGGTCAGGTTGTTCCAGTGGCTGTGCTGCGTGGTGAGCCGCCCTCGGCGCTCTCTCCCCCTGCTGGATGCCCCTTTCATACCCGCTGCCCCGAGGCGCGCACGGTCTGTGCCGAGTCGGTCCCCGACCTGAAGGACGTAGGGGAGACCCGGGTGGCCTGTCATGCTCGTTGATGGATGGAGAAACCGATGAATTCCCTTGCTGCCCGTCGTGTCGTGCCTGCCACCCCTACCCCTGACCATGCCGATCTGCTCGCCCGAAGGGACCGGTTTCTGAGTGGCTCCCTGCGCACCTTTCCGATCTATCCCGGTGATCCGATGGTGCTCACGAAGGCGCAGGGCCGTCATGTGTGGGATGACACCGGAAAGCGCTACATCGATTGCACCGCTCAGAATGTGTGCATCAGCCTGGGTTTCGGTCATCCCGTCACACTGGACCTGGTGCAGACGCAGATGCAGCGCATGCAGCATTGCACGACCCTGTTCTACAACGAAGAGCCTGCAGCCTACGCCGAAGAGCTGGTGGCGCGCATGCCCGCCGGCGTGGATTGGGTCGTGCATCTGGTCAATAGCGGTGCCGAGGCCATCGACCTTGCGTTTGCGATGGCTCGCGCTCACACCGGGCACTTCGAGCTGGTCGCTCTGCGCAATGCCTATCACGGACTGCACTTTGGCGCATCGGGCAGTGCAGCCTTTGCCAGTTGCAGGCCGGTGACCGCCGCCATGCAGGGCTTCGTGCATGCGATGCATCCCGATCAGTACAAGGGCGCCTTCGGTCCGGATGCGGGGACCGAGCCTTACCTGAAAGAGCTTGAGCGCACGATCTTTGCATCGACCTGCGGACGCATCGCCGGTCTGATCGTCGAGCCGATTCAGGGTTTTGGCGGGGTGGTGCCGATGCCCGAGGGCTATCTGCGCGAAGCCTTCCGGATCGCCCGTGCGGCGGGAGGGGTTGCGATCTGCGATGAAGTCCAGACGGGCTTTGGCCGGATGGGAACGCACTACTGGGGCTTTGAGGCCCATGACGCAATGCCGGACATTGTGGTGATCGGCAAGGGCATGGGTAACGGGTTCCCGGTCGCGGGTGTGATCTGTCGGCGCGAGATTGCCGAATCGTTTGCCCAGGTGCGTTTTTTCAATACCTTTGGCGGCAATCCGGTGGCCGCCGCGGCAGCCCGGTCGGTGTTACGCGTGATCGACGACGAGGATCTGATGGGCAATGCATATCGACGCGGTGAGCAGCTGAAGCATGGATTGGCGAAGTTGCAGGCACGTCATGCGCTCATCGGCGATGTGCGCGGCACGGGGCTGATTCTGGGTATCGAACTGGTCAGTGATCGCAAGCAGCGGCTGCCTGCAGCCGAGGCGGCTGACCGAGTCCAGCGACGCCTGCGTGCAATGGGCGTGATCATGGTCAAGGGCAGTGCCACTCGCAACGTGTTTCGCATCAATCCACCGCTCTCGATCACCGAGTCTGAATGTGATGAGGTGCTGCAGGCCTTCGATGAGGCGCTGGCTGCGCAGGGGCAATCATGAGTGCACCGACCGGCAACTGGATCGATTCCGCCCTGCTGAGAACCTGGCTCGCCGATGACGAGGAGCTCGCCTTGCTCGATGTGCGCGATGGCGGCCCTTTTGCGCGGGAACATCTGCTGACGGCAAGCAGCGTACCGCTCGCCTGGATCGAGGTGCGAATGCCCCTGCTGGTCCCCAGACGCGCCACTCGGATCGTGTTGTGTGATGCGCGCGGCGAGACTTCAGGTGAGGCGGATCGTGCGGCCCGCCTGCTCGGGGCCTCGGGCTATGACCGGGTGTTCTGTCTGGCGGGTGGTGTCCAGGCCTGGAAAACAGCGGGCCATGAAGTCTTCTCGGGCACGAATGTGCCCTCCAAGGCCTTTGGCGAGTACATCGAGCACCACCATGACACGCCTCGCATTGGTCCCGAGGAACTGCGACGCTGGGTCGACGAGGGGCGCGATGTCATCGTGATTGATTCGCGGCCCCTCGAGGAGTTCCGCATGGTGAGCATTCCGGGTGCCGACAACTGTCCCGGGGCCGAACTCGCCCTGCGCGTACCTGCGCTCGTGAAGTCCGAACAGACAACGGTGGTGGTGAATTGCGCCGGCCGAACCCGTTCGATCATTGGCGCGCAGAGCCTGCGCAACGCCGGTCTGAAGAACCCGGTCTATGCCCTGCGTAACGGGACCATGGGCTGGCATCTGGCGGGCTTGAAAACAGACCAGGGACAGGAGCGAAGCGTGCCCCTGCCACCGCCCGAGGCGGCGGCTGAGGCATGCGAGCGCGCACGCGAGTTGGCCTTGCGTCATGGCGTTCGCTTCACGGATGCCGCGCAACTCGCCCGGTGGCAAAGCGACCCTTCACGTACAACCTATGTCTTCGATGTCCGTCAGGCCCCGGCCTATGCGGCTGGACATCTTGCAGGCAGTCTTCATGCCCCCGGCGGGCAACTGGTGCAGGCGACCGACACCTTCGCAGCGGTGCGGCATGCCCGCATCGTGCTGGTCGATGAGCATGGCGTGCAGGCCCCCATGACGGGTCACTGGCTGCGGCAGATGGGCTGGTCGGAGGTCTATTTGCTGGAGGGGTTCAATTCGCTCGAGAAGGTGCAGGGCGACTCGGCCGCACCTGCCCTGGGTGCCGAGCGCCTTCAGGCTCCGGGCATCACACCCGCCGAACTGGCAGACCAGCTGAAATCCACCTCGGTGTGCATGATCGATGTGGGCGAGAGCTTTGGCTGGCGGCGCGAGCGGATTGCAGGGTCGCGGTATGCGATGCGCTCGCACCTGAAATCGGCCTTGCAGGCGGTGGATCCTGCGCTGCCACTGGTGTTTGTCTGCGGCGATGGTCGGCTCTCGCCGTTTGCGGCTCAGGATGCGATCGATGCCGGCCGTACGCAGGTGTCGTGGCTCGTGGGCGGGCGAGCCGGCTGGCGGCGGGCAGGCCTGCCCATGGAGCCCGGCCGTATCGAGAATGATCCTCTGCAACTGACCCCCACGGATGACATGTGGTATCCCCCGTGGGCACGAGCCGATCATGTGGAGCAGGCGATGCGCGAATACCTCACCTGGGAGGTCGATCTGCTCGACCAGCTTGCCCGCGAGCCCTATCTTCAATTCGTGCAAGACCCCACAACAAGGAGACCCTGATGAAAGCGACAATGCCCCGATCACTGCGGATCCTGTTGGCCGGCGTGAGGCCTGGTCTGGCTGCGCTGGTCGCTCAGGTCATGCTGGCCCTGGCTGCGGTGGGCCTGGTCGCGCTGATCGCCTGGCCAACCGCGGTGATTGCACAGACGCTCAAGGTCGTCATGCACTCCGACCTCAAGACGGTCGACCCGCTCGTCAGCACGCAGTACATCGTGCGCAACCACGGCTATCTCGTCTGGGATCAGCTCGTCGCTCTCGATGCCAAGGGTCAGATCCGCCCTCAGATGGCCGAGAAGTGGGAAATCAGCAAGGACGAGCGTACCTACACCTTCCGCCTGCGGGCCGGGCTGGAGTGGCATGACGGTACGCCCGTGACGGCGGAGGACTGTATTGCCTCGATCCAGCGGTTTGTGCGCCGTGATCCCACCGGCATGCGCCTGGGTGCCTTCATCGCATCGATGGATGCTATCGACGCCAGAACTTTTCGGCTGGTGCTCAAGGAGCCCTTCGGCATGGTGCTCGATGCACTGGCCAAGCCCAGCCTCGCGCCCATGCTGATCATGCCCAAGGCGGTGGCACAAACCCCACCGACCGAGCCGATTCGTCCGGAGCAGGTGATTGGCTCGGGGCCGTTCATCTTCAAGCGTGATGAGTGGAAGCCCGGCGAGAAGGTGGTCTATGTCCGCAATCCGAAGTACAAGCCGCGTGCCGAACCGCCATCGGGCTTTGCAGGCGGCAAGGTCGCGATGGTTGAGCGGATCGAGTGGCTCGCGGTCTCGGATCCGCAGACCGCCGTGTCGGCGCTGGTCCGTGGCGAGGTCGATCTGGTCGAGACCATTCCAGCCGATCTGCTGCCTCTGGTCGAAAAGGAAAAGCAGCTCATCGTGTTGCCCTTTGCCAGCGGTCAGTACTTTGCGCGGATGAACCATGCGCATCCCCCCTTTGACAATCCGAAGATCCGGCAGGCCGCGATGGTGGCTTTCGGCCAGGAACAGATTCTCAAGGGCGCCGTGGGCGATTCGCGCTACTTCAAGGTGTGCCGCTCGATGTATGCCTGCGGCTCGCCTCTGGCCAGCGAAGTGGGCATGAAGGATCTGGTGCGAGGTGATGCCAAGCGCGCCCAGGCCATGCTGAAGGAAGCTGGCTACGACGGTACGCCGGTGGTCCTGCCGTATCCGACGGACCTCGCACCGCTGGCCCCGCTGGGACCACTGCTCAGGCAACAGCTCGAGCGCGCCGGGTTCAAGGTGCAACTCGTGCCCATGGACTGGCAGTCCATGGGGCCGCGCCTGCGCAAGAAAGACAAACCTTCCGAGGGCGGCTGGAGTCTGTTCGCTTCGTTCTATGACACCCGGGACTCGCTCGATCCGATTGGCCGCACGGTGCTCAACACCAACTGCAAAACTTCGTTTCTGGGTTGGCCCTGCGACGAGAAGTTCGAGTTGCTGCGCGAGGCCTATTCCCGGGTGACCGATCCTCAGGGCCGCATCGACCTCGCCCGCCAGATTCAGGAGCGCAACACCGAGATCGTGGCCTTTGTGCCGCTGGGCGAGGCGCGTTTTGTGGGCGCCATGAACCGGCGACTCGAGCAGACCTTCGAAGCGCCGATCACCCTGTTCTGGGGCCTGCGCAAGAAGTGACCGGCTTTCTCGTCAAGCGGGTGCTGTCCGTCGTACCGGTCCTGGCGGTGGTGGCGGTTGTGGTGTTCCTGATGCTGCGACTGGTGCCGGGTGATCCGGCAGCCGTGCTCGCTGGCGATACCGCTACACCCGATCAGGTCCAGGCCCTGCGCGAGCGCATGGGCCTTGAGCGTCCGATTGCGGTGCAGTTCGGCATCTGGCTGGGCCAGTTGCTGCAGGGCGATCTGGGGGAGAGCTATTTCCTGCGCAAGCCGGTGGTCGAGCTGATTGCCCAACGGCTGGAGCCCACGCTCGCACTGGGCGCTGTTGCACTGGTGATCTCGGTGCTGGTGGCTGTGCCTTTGGGGGTGTTGGCGGCCTATCGCCAGGGCCACTGGATCGATCGTGCGGTGATGGGGGTGTCCGTCGCGGGGTTCTCGGTGCCGGTCTTCGTGATGGGCTACCTGCTCGTCTACATCTTCTCGGTGCAGCTCGAATGGTTGCCCGTACAGGGCTACGCAAGGCTATCCGAGGGCCTGGGAGCCTGGTTTGAGCGGATCATCCTGCCTGCGTGCACGCTGTCGATTGCCTATGTGGCCCTCATTGCCCGCATCACCCGCACCAGCGTGCTTGAGGTACTGGGTGAGGACTACATCCGCACGGCCCGTGCCAAGGGGCTGACCGACCGCGAAGTGCTCTCGGCGCATGCCTTGCGCAATGCAGCTGTTCCCATTCTCACCATCATCGGGATTGGCCTGGCGGTGCTGATTGGTGGCGCGGTGGTCACCGAGAGTGTCTACGCGATTCCGGGTCTGGGGCGTCTCACGGTGGAGGCGGTGCTGGCCCGGGACTTTCCGGTGATCCAGGCGTTGATTCTGCTTTTCTCCTGTGCATATGTGTTCGTGAACCTGATGATTGATCTGGGCTATGCCCTGCTGGATCCCCGCATCCGGTACTGACACCGAAGGCATGAGCCCTACGACGTTCTGATCCGGATGCAATGAGCACGAGTTCATCCCTTGCGAGCAGAGCACTGCGCAATCCGACCGTCAGGATTGGTGGCGCCATCTTGCTGCTGGTGTTTTTTGTCGCCTTGCTGGCTCCCTGGCTCCATACGGTCGATCCCTCCGAGATCGACCCTTCGATCCGCAACGCCCGGCCGGGCGACCGGGTGCAGATGACCGATGCGCAAGGGCAATCGATCGAGCGACATGCCCTCTTTGGCACGGACAACCTCGGACGGGATCTGTTCAGCCGGGTGATCTATGGCGCTCGGGTCTCGCTGGTCGTGGGCGTGAGCGTGGCGGTGGTTTCGGTGGCGATCGGACTATTCATCGGTCTGGCCGCCGGTTTTTTTCGGCGGCTCGATGGCCCGGTCATGCGAGTGATGGACGGGCTCATGGCGATACCCGGCATTTTGCTGGCGATCGCCCTGGTGGCCGTGTGGGGTGGCGGCCTGGTAACCGTGATTCTGGCCATCGTGATTTCCGATGTGCCCCGTGTGGTGCGGTTGGTGCGTTCGGTGGTGCTCACAGTGCGGGAGGAGCCCTATGTGGAAGCGGCACGCACCTTGGGGGCGCCGGCCTGGGCACTCATGCTGCGTCATGTCTTGCCCAACACCGTGGCCCCTCTGATCGTGCAGGGTACCTTCCTGTGCGCCTCGGCCATGCTGTCCGAAGCCGCGCTGTCGTTTCTTGGGGTCGGCGTGCCGCCAGAGATTCCGAGCTGGGGCAACATCATTGCCGAAGGTCGTTCGTTGTTCCGGATTCATCCGCACAACATCCTGTTTCCCGGGCTGTTCCTCGCTTTCACCGTCCTGGCCGTCAACCTGCTGGGCGATGGGCTGAGGGACACCCTGGATCCGCGCATGAGGCGACGGGTATGAGCGCGGTGCCAGCCCTGAGCATTCAGGACCTGAGCATCGCTCTGCCCTCAGGTGCCGACCGTGTACATGCCGTGCATTGCGTCGATCTGGAGGTGCCGCGCGGCGAGGTGCTCTGCGTGGTGGGGGAGTCGGGCTCCGGCAAGTCCGTCATCGCGCAGGCGGTCATGGGCCTGTTGCCTGCCGCGCTGCCCGTGACCGGGGGACGCATCCTGCTCGCGGGCAGTGATCTGCTGCGCGCTTCGCCACAGGAGATCCGTGCGGCACGCAGTGCGCGCATGGCAATGATCTTTCAGGAGCCCATGACCGCGCTCAATCCGGTCATGCGCTGCGGCGCGCAGATCGATGAGGTGCTGCGTCGGCATAGCAACCTCGATGCGCAGCAACGCCGTCAGCGTGTGCTGCAGATGCTCGAACAGGTCGGGCTCGATGACCCGGTGCGCATCGATGCGTCCTATCCGCACCAGCTCTCGGGCGGCCAGCGCCAGCGGATCATGATCGCGATGGCGCTCATTCTCAAGCCCGCGCTGCTGATTGCCGACGAACCCACCACGGCACTCGATGTGACCACGCAGGCGCAGATCCTGCGGCTGATCCGCGAGTTGCAGCGCGAGCAGGGCACGGGGGTGCTGTTCATCACGCACGACTTCGGTGTGGTGGCCGAGATCGCGGACCGGGTTGCGGTGTTGCGTCAGGGCGAGTGTGTCGAGGCGGGGCCCGTGAATCAGGTGCTTCGCGCACCGCGCCATGGGTACACTCGCATGCTGATCGGGTCGGTGCCGTCAGGCGTTCCGCCCCTGGCGCGCCCTCAGCGGTCCGATGAGGTTGTGCTGCGCTTCGAAGGGCTGTCCAAGACCTATCGGCAAGGGGGGTGGTGGCAAAGAAAGGATCCGGTGCGGGCCGTGCAGCAGGTGAGCATCGAGCTGCATCGCGGCGAGACGGTGGGCATCGTGGGTGAATCGGGCTCGGGCAAGTCGACGCTGGCACGCTGTGCCGTTCGGCTGATCGAGCCCAGCGCAGGACGCATCCTGCTGCATGGCCGCGATGTAGCCGAACCTTCGCGAGACGCCCTGCGCGAGATGCGACGCAGCATTCAGATCGTGTTCCAGGACCCCTACCGATCGCTCAATCCGAGGCGCACGGTGGGTGACTCCGTCATCGAGGGGCCGATGTATTTCGGTGTGTCGCATCAGGAGGCTGTGGCGCGCGCCCGCGAGTTGATGACCCTGGTGAGCCTGGACCCGGATGCGCTTGAGCGCTATCCCCACGAGTTTTCGGGCGGGCAACGTCAGCGCATCTGCATCGCCCGTGCCCTGGCCATGCAACCCGAGGTACTGATTGCCGATGAGGCCGTGTCAGCCCTCGATGTGTCCGTCCAGAAGCAGGTGCTCGAGTTGCTCGCCGAAATTCGCGAACGTCTGCGGCTGGTGGTGTTGTTCATCACCCATGACCTTCGTGTGGCCGCCCAGGTCTGCGACCGGATCGGCGTGATGCATCGTGGGCAACTGGTGGAATTTGGTGCGGCGGCTCAGGTGCTGGGTGCACCTGAGCATCCGTATACCCGCGCCCTGATCGAGGCGGCGCCCGGTCGAGACTGGGATTTCAGCCAGGCCCAATGAGCATTCAGCCCTGCAGCCCCTGCAGGAAGGCGCCCAGGTTCGCGCCCAGGCAATCAATCGCATAGCCGCCTTCCTGGATCAGCACACACGGCAGCTTGTGGGCGGCCAGCACGGCACCGATCGATCGGCCTGCGCTGCGAAAGCCCTCGGTACTGACGGACAGCAGGGCGGAGGGATCTCGTTCATGCGCATCGAAACCCAGCGAAATCACCAGCGCCGCCGGCGCAAACTCGCCGATGCGCTGCAAACCGCGGTCGATTGCAGGCAGCCAGCCTGCATCACGTGTGCCGAGCGCCAGGGGCAGATTGAGGGTGTAGCCCGCGCCGATGCCCGTGCCGGTCTCATCCGCCCGCCCGGCATAGAAGGGATAGCCGTGGTCGGGGTCGGCATGAACCGAGACGAACAGCACATCGCTGCGGTCATAGAACAAGCCCTGCGTGCCATTGCCATGATGGACATCGATGTCGAGCACGGCCACACGCCCCAGCCTTGAGGCCAGGTGGTGGGCAGCGAGAGCTGCGTTGTTGACATAGCAAAAGCCAGCCCCCACATCGCGGTAGGCGTGATGCCCCGGCGGGCGACACAGCGCGTAGGCGGTGCGATCCCCGTCAAGAACAGCTTGTGCCGCATCGAGTGCGCAATGCGCTGCGCCGAGGATGGCCGGCCAGGTACCGGCTCCGATCGGCGAGGTGGTGCTGCTCAGGTAGTGGCCCGCCTGGCCCACCACCGAGGCTGGTCTTGCACCCATGTGCCGGTTCTGAAAGGCCATGGGTACCACCCACTCGGCCCGCGCCGTGCCTGCAAACTGTTCGCTCCACCGGGTATGGGCTGTGCGCAGGAACTCCAGATAGTCATCGCTGTGCAGGCTTCGCAGGGGGGCGATGCCCTGGTCGTGAGGTTTCAGAACCGTATGCCCCGACGCCTGCAGGATGGCCAGCAGTTCATCGACCCGTGCCGGCACTTCTCGTGCGGGCATCACGTCCTGGCCGATGGCGTAGCGGGTCGGCGCATGACCGGCCTGCGCCGGGCTGTGAAAGACCTTCATGGGCTCAACCCCTTGGCTTTGGATGGGCCTCGAATTCAGGCGACCTCAGCGCGCAGGCTGCGCTGCTTCAGGCCACCAGTCCCTTGCCGCGCGCAAACGCAAGCGTGTCGGCCAGCGCACGCTCGAGCTTGTCGAACATCTCGTGGATCTGTGGCTCAGTGATGATGAGCGGTGGGCACAGGGCCATGGTGTCGCGCAGCGCCCGGGTGATCAGGCCATGTTCGAGCACGGCTGCCGACAGGCGCGCCAACACACCACTGGAGGCCTCGAAGGTTTTCTTCGAAGCCTTGTCCTGTGCGATCTCGATGGCACCGATCAGGCCAACCCCACGGGTGCCCGCCACCAGCGGATGCGCACCCAGGGCAGCCAGCCTGGCCTGGAAGGTCGGGGCCATGCGTTGCACATGCTCCACGATCCGGGACTCTTCGTAGATCTTGAGGGTTTCAAGGGCTACGGCGGAGGCCACCGGGTGGCCTGCATAGGTGACGCCATGTGAGAAGGCGCCGTTGCGCTCGCTGCCTTTGACCAGACCCTCGTAGATGGGAGCCGACACCAGCGTGGCCGAGATCGGCAGGTAGGAGCTCGACAGGGCCTTGGCCACGGTCATGATGTCGGGCTTGATGCCGTAGGTGTCGCAGCCAAACATCTGGCCTGTGCGGCCAAAGCCGCAGATCACTTCATCGGCCACCATCAGGATGTCGTGCTTGCGCAGCACGGCCTGGATCTTCGGGAAGTAGCTCATCGGCGGCACGATCACGCCGCCCGCGCCCTGCACGGGCTCGGCAAAGAAGGCGGCAATGGTGTCAGCCCCTTCGCGCACGATCAGGGCCTCAAGGTCCGCCACCAGACGATCGACCAGTTGCTCTTCGGTCTCACCCGGCTTGCCGTAGTGATACAGGCTCGGGCAGCCCGTACGCAGCACGCGCTGCACCGGCAGATCGAAATCGGCATGATTGCCCGGAATGCCGGTGAGGCTGCCCGCCATCACGGTCACGCCATGGTAACCACGCTCGCGCGCAATGAGTTTTTTCTTCTCGGGCTTGCCGATGGCATTGAAGTAGTACCAGATCAACTTGACGGCCGCGTCATTGGCTTCGGAGCCCGAGTTGGCGTAGAGCGCCTTGTCCATGCCCAGATGCCGGGTCATGGACAGCAGCTTTTCGGACAGGGCAATCGAGGGCTCGTTGGAGCGGCCTGCGAAGATCTGGTAGTAGGGCAGATCGCGCATCTGGCGGATGGCTGCCTCAACCAGTCGCTGTTCGGAGAAGCCCAGGGCGGTGCACCAAAGCCCTGCCATGCCCTCGAGGTAGCGGCGGCCCTGGTCATCCTCGACATACACGCCGTCGCCTTTTCGGATCACCATCGGCCCGGTGACCGCGTGGGTGTTGAGCGGTGTGTAGGGATGGATCAGGTTGCGGATGTCATCGCGAACATTGTCGTCATGGGTACGGGTCATGGTCACTCCACCTTGATGCCCAGGGTCTGGATGAGGGCTTTGTAGCGCGCGTCGTCGGCGCGGATCTGCGCAGCAAACTGCGCGGGATTTCGATAGTCGGGATACTGACTCATCTTGAGCAGGGTTTCACGCATGCCGGGCGCATTCATGGCCTTGCCGGATTCCACGGCGATCCGATCGATCACCTCGGCGGGCGTGCCGCGCGGGGCAAAGAGCGCAAACCAGCTGCCTACGTCCACATCGATGCCCTGCTCCTTGAGCGTGGGTACCTGGGGCAGCTCGGGATGGCGAGTGGCCGCCGTGGTGGCCAGCACCTTGATGCGGCCGGCTTTGACCTGAGGCAGAGCAACCGGGTCGTAGATGAGATCGATCCGGCCACCCACCAGATCATTGAGCGATTCGGCTGAACCCTTGTAGGGTACATGCAGGATCTTGATGCCGGCCTTCTGATGCACGATCTCGCCCGACAGGTGGGTGGCCGTGGCCGTTCCCGCCGAGCCGAAGGTGAGCTTGCCCGGTTGCTGGCGGGCCAGGGCGATCAGCTCGGCCATATTGCCTGCGGGCAGGTCGCCGCGCGCTGCCACCAGTCCGTAGCTGCTCGACAGGCTTGCGATCGGCACGAAATCGGCCTCGGGGTCGTAGGGCACCTTGCGCAGATGATGGGTGATCACCATGACGGCCGACGGCGCCAGCAGCAGGGTGTAACCATCGGCGGGCGCGCGGGCCACGGCCTGTGCACCGATGGTGGCCCCGGCGCCGGCCCGGTTCTCGACCACCACCTGCTGACCCAGGGCACCCGAGAGCTTGTCGGCAATCAATCGGCCGATCTGGTCGGCGTTGCCACCGGCGGGGTAGGGCACGATCAGCTTGATGGGTCGGCTCGGCCAGGCCTGCGCGCTGGCGTCACCCAGGCCCAGCAGCAGGCTGCAGGCCAGCACGGCGAGGAGCACAAGGGCTCGAAGGGGTTTGCGGTCCATGCAGTGTTCTCCTGGAAGGCAGGGTGGCGCCTGTGTACCCCGCGTCATGACAAACAGTGCTTAACGGCCTTTCCACTGCGGCTTGCGCTTTTCCTTGAAAGCGCGCGCGCCTTCCTGGCCGTCTTCGCTCTCACGCACCTTGCCCAACTCGCGCATGGCCCGGCCCATCTTCTCGGACGGGCCCTGTGGCAGGACATCGTTGATGACGAAACGCTTGATGGTGTGCAGTACCAGCGGCGCGAAGGTGGCGAGTTCGCGGGCCATGGCGAGCGCCGCCTCGACCTGCTGCCCGGTGGGCACCACCTCATTGACCAGCCCGATGTCGTAGGCGCGCCTGGCGTCCACCGTCCGGCACAGCAGCATCATCTCCATGGCGATCTTGTGCGGAATGCGTACCGGCAGGCCTGCGATCAGCCCACCCGTAAAGCCGAGCTTGGCCTCGGGATAGGAGAACTTGGCATTGTCGGCCGCGACCATCAGGTCGCACATCATGGCGACCACCAGCGCGCCGCCCACGCACCAGCCGCCAATGGCGGCGATCACGGGTTTTTCGGTTTCGATGCCCACGGTCGGCACACAGCGCCAGAGCTCGGGCAGGTTGGTCACATCGGCCCCGGCCGAGAAGGCATCGTTGCCCGCACCGGTGATCACGGCCGCCCGCTGCGTGGGCGAGGCATCAAACTCGCGAAAGGCCTGCTGCAGCTCGAGAGCCGTAACCGCACAGATGGCGTTCTTGCGCTCGGCCCGGTTGATGGTGATCAGGGTTGTGCCATCTTCAAAATTCTTGACATCCACCATCTTCATCGTCTGTCTCCTTATGCCTCTGGGGCTCGGTGGGTTGAGTGTGTCTTCAGGTTTTCCTGGCCGCCCGTGTTCGTGCACTGTAGGCCGCAATGCGATCTTTCAGTCCGGGGCGGGCCGCCGAGCGAACCAGCGCGGCCAGATCGGCATCGGCTGCCTGCGCGGCTTGGGGGTTGCTGGCCTTGCGCAGCGCGCTCTGCGTGAGGCGGTCGACTGCCGGTGCCTCCGCGGCCAGATCCAGTGCCTGCTCGCGCATGGGCCGCTCGGATGCGGGCAGGCGATGCGTGGCCAGGCCAGCTGCGAGAGCGATCTCGGCATCAATGTCCCGGCCCATGCCCACCCAGTCGCGGGCCGTGGCCAGTCCGACACGCTCGCTCAGGCGGCGGGTGCCAAGCACCAGACCAAATCCCGCACCCGGAAATCGAAAGCTCGCATCGGATGCAACCCAGCGCACATCGCAGGCGGCAAAGAGATCGGCGCCTGCACCCCAGGTGCGGCCCTGGGCACAGGCCAACGTGCGCATCGGCGCGCGCCACAGGGCGTCAAGCACCTGTTCGATGCGAACGAAGCGCAGCAGCAGATCGCCTTCGGTCTGGGACTCGAGATCGGACAGATCAAAGCCGGTGCACAGATGGCGGCCTTCGCCGCTCAGCGCCAGGGTATGGAGGCTTTCATCGGCGCTGGCGGTCTGTACGGCCTTGAGCAGGTCATCGACCATGGGCGCCGAGAGCGCATTGCCGCGCGCCGGCGCCTGCAGGTGCAGGTTTGCCACACCGTCGCGACAGGTGAATTCGATCATTGGGCCCGGGCCTTGAGGCTGGCCGAGCGGTCCCAGAGGTTGGGCACGCTGCTGCCCGTATAGCCCGAGATGAACTCGCGCAGCTCGCCACTGGCTTCGTCATACACGCTGCGCCGCACCGCACCGATGTTGCCGCCATAGACATGGATGCTGATCGAGGGCTGATCGGGCACGGCGTTAGCCACCACATGCCAGTCGCCCACCGTGGGCGAGACGGCTTCGATCATGCCCTGGCGCAGGGTGTGCTCCAGGCCCTGAGGCACCACGCGAGTGGGAAGCGGTTCGTATTCCCGGCAGAGTTCAGCGCCTCGCAGCATGCCGATCAGGCCCCAGACCGTGTGGTTGTGAATCGGTGTGCGCGCGCCCGGGCCCCACACAAAGCTCACCACGCTGAAGCGCTCGAGTGGATCGCAGTGCAGCAGGTACTGCCGATAGGCGCCGTCCTGGGCCTGGGCGCAGGCCTCGGGCAGCCAGCGGTCATCGGCAATCAGCGCGGCCAGCAGCTCGCGGCCGCGGGCGAGCAGGGTGGGCTCATCCTGGGTCTGGCTCACCAGATCGGTCATCTGCTGCACGAACTGTCGCAGCGGTGCGATCGGGTCGTTGGGGTCATGGGGCTGGAGCTTGGCAGTCATGGTGGCGTGCATTCGGGCGATGAGGGGATCAACAGGGCGGCTTCAATGCTAGGCGTTCAGTGCGATGCGCTCAGTTTCCTGCGCTCAGGATTTCGCGTGGAGTGTCGCCAGCACCGATGTCGTGTGCTCGCCCAGCGCCGGCGGCGTGGTGTTGACCGGAATCACCTGGCCGTCGATTCGCACCGGACAGGCGACCGTGCGAGTGTGAACGCCGTTGGGCAGTACGGCAGGCTGCACCAGCTGCAGATGTACCGCCTGGGGATCGGCAAGCGCCTCGGCATAGCCATTGATGGGGGCGCAGGGCACGCCCGCCGGCGCGAAGCGGCCCAGCCACTCAGCCGTACTGTGCTTGACGAACTCCACCTCCAGCAGATCGCGCAGCACCTCCTGGTGAGCGGCCCGCTGCGTGGGCGTGGTGAATCTTGGGTCGGCGAGCAACTCGGGGGTACCTGAAATCTCGCAGACCTGTTGCCAGAGCTTGTTGTTGCCCGCTGCAATTGCAAACCAGCCATCGCTCGAGCGATAGGCCTGGTAGGGTGCATTGCGCGGATGGGCCGATCCCAGCTTGCGCGGATTGCGTCCGGTGCCAAAGTATTCGCTGGTCTGCAGGGCCGACATGCCGATGGTAGTGGCAAACATGGGGAC
>Ga0255095_1000247_pt1 | contig 29989 bp, 18 predicted proteins | sample Colum_Law_RepC_8_2_FD_188435 | JGI IMG/M metagenome (GOLD analysis project Ga0255095, IMG submission 188435) | Freshwater microbial communities from Columbia River, Oregon, United States - Colum_Law_RepC_8d | ecosystem: Environmental > Aquatic > Freshwater > River | place: USA: Oregon...
CACATCGCTGCGTTCATCTGTGAAGCCACGCAACGCTTCCGGCGACATATATCGTGGTGTACCAATCGTATCGCCGGTACGACTGAGATTACTGTCCTCGTCGCGAATCTTGGCTAGCCCAAAGTCGGCGATATGCAAATTCGCCTGACGGTCCAGCAGCAGATTGGCTGGCTTGATGTCTCGATGAATCATGCCATGCTGATGTGCATGCTGCAGACCGGACGCGACCTGAGCTCCCAGACGAGCAATCTTCTCCCATGAATCGACTGCCGCCAGACATTCGTCAGGCGCGGCATTGGCTTTCGGAACGCTGACACCGGACTTTTTCAGGATCAGGTGGCGAATGACCTGCTCCAGATTGCACCCGTCGATATAGGGCATGGCCAGGAACTGCAGTCCCTGAAACTCGCCATAATCGAAGACTGGAACGATATTGGGATGATGCAGCCGAGAAGCTGCTTCTGCTTCCAGAGCAAATCGTTTGGGCAATGAACGCGATGTTGACACCTGATCGGCAAGGACTTTAATCGCCAAACGACGGCTCAACCCGGACTTGCTGGCTTCGTAGACAAAGCCCATACCACCGCGACCAATCAGCCGATGAATTTCATAGTCATCAAGCCGCATCAACGATGGCGGTTCCCGAAATCTGGCGGCGATCGGATGAGGATTCGTTCCCAACCGCTCGGCAAACATCATCATGCGACACTGGCGACGAACCTGCTCCGCATGGTCCGGAAATCGCATCACCAATTCATCAATCGACGGACGTTCGCCGCGTCGTACCTGCGACAGAAACGCATCCGTTTCCGCATCAGGCAGACACCAGTCAATGTCCGGATCAATTTCATGGCCAAGTTTCATTAGGCAGTCTCAATACAGACTTGTCGTGCCAGCCAGTTCATGGAGCCGCTCGAGGGCTCGAATGTAACGTTTACTGGCCCCGGACGTTGTCAGATTCAGTCGTTCCGCGCACTCCTGATTGGTAAGATTCTCAACATGCCGCAGCAGCAGAATTTCCCGATCAGCCTCATCCATACGGCAGATCAGCGAGTGGATTCGCTGCTGAGCTTCCTGGCGAACGAGCTGTGATGCCGGCCCGGCCATGGAGGCTGACAAAGCTTCGACAAGGCGAGAAACGGTGGACTCATTGTCCGTGCCCTGAAATCTGGGGCGTTGCTCGCGATCGACCGTGCGTTTGTCAGCTCCCAGATGAAAACGACGCAAACGATTCACACTCTGGCGAACAACAAACTTCAGCCAGGCACTCAGGGACATGTCCGTCGTGTGTTCCTTATCGCCAAAACGCGCGACGGCTTCGACCCAGGCGTCCTGCACGACGTCGGAAGGGCTGACTCGCGCACGGAGCTTCTTGTCCAGATTCGCATCAGCGACACGATGCAGCAACGGATACTCGCGCAGAAACGCGGCTTCGAGATCTTCAGTTTCAATGGTGGTCATGTTCAACATCTCCCCACAGCGCAGGATTCTTCAGTGTGGTCTGATGCAAACGTAGCTCAAGGATTTCGGCTGCGATTTCAGAGTCATCCGCTTTTGCTGGAATTTGTCGAGTTCTGAGGACGGCCGTTGGTTCGTTCAGTAGTCGTTGTTGGCCTGCTCACGTTGCGATTAAATCGATTCTGTAGAATTGTCCACTTTGCTTTTGAGGTCAGATTCACGTTTTCCACGCCGCTGCAGGCTTTGCGAGCTATGAGTTTCCTTGGGACATTCTGGATATTTCCCTGCGATCGTTGTTTAGCGGCGTTCCTGGTGTTTTGTGTGATGAGAACGCTTCCGACCACACCGCCGTGTCTCGCAGGCATCGGCAGCGAGGTCTGTTGATGTGATTGTTGAACGGCAAGCCGCAGGTGTCGTTTCCACTTTTGCCTACGCCTGAGGCTCGCCGTTAAACGAAAACGCTCAATACATGACTAAAGCCTGATGAAGTTCAATCGTCTGATATCGCCTGCAAAGTCGACACCGCCCGGTGTTAAGGGGATGCCTGCGCGCGACAGACTTGAGCAACTCGAACCTCTCCTGCTGATGTCGGCCTCTGCGCATGATCTCGACCTCGCCGAAGACATAAATCCCGATGAACTAAGCACAGTCGCCTCTGGACTTGAAGCGGGGGCTGCCGAGGCTCTGACAGAATTCGCCACATTGTCAGATATGGATCTGTTTGACCTGGCCGCCACCGGATGGCCAGGTCAACTGACCACGGATATTTCTGACCGTAATTCGGACATCGCTGACGGTCATGTGGAACCTGTACTGGACACGGAACCGTTACGGGAGGTGGTGTTTATTGATTCAAGTACTCCCGATCTCAACGCGTTGCTGGTTGATTTACAAAACGAGTCGGATCCGAATCGAGAATTCATCGCAATCCTGCTGGACCCCGACCGCGGCGGCATTGATCAGATTACGGCCGCTTTGAGCAACCTGGATAACGTCGCGGCGGTGCATATCGTCTCGCACGGGTCTGAAGGTCGTGTTGAACTGGGTAATGAGATTCTGGATGTCGGCACCGTTTCCAATCATTTGAGCGCGATTGAGTGCTGGGCGAATGCACTGACTTCGGATGCCGACATACTGATCTACGGCTGCGATCTGGCGGCTGCGGAGTCGGGCCGAGCCCTGATGCAGGTCATTGCCGAGGCCTCTGGAGGCGATGTGGCGGCCAGTGATGACGCGACTGGGGCTACAACGCAGGGCGGCGACTGGATTCTGGAAGAACAGGTTGGCAGCGTTTCGACAAAGGTCGCGTTCTCTGAAGAACTCTGGTCCACATGGGACCATATCCTCGCAAACTACACAGGCACTGAAGGCGCCGATTTGATCGAGGCCACGAATGGCAATGATTTCATCGATGGGCTGGGTGGCATCGATACCGTTGTCTATTCTGGCAACTATGCCGACTACGCCATCAGTGGCACTCCCGACAAAGTCATTGACGATCAAACTCCGGGGCGTGACGGGACAGACACGCTGACCAATATTGAACGTGCGGAGTTTCTGGATGGCATCTACGATCTGACGAACGATACGTTCAGTCCGTTCGTGGCTCCATCACTGACGACCAGCGGCCTGACGCTGACTTACACCGAGAACAGTGGTCCGATCGCGATTGATGACCAACTGACTCTGACTGATGCGGACAGCGCCACGCTGATCTCCGCCACGGTCAGAATCACCGGCAACTATGATTCGACGCAGGATGTGCTCACCTTTACCAATCAATCGGGCATCAGCGGAAGCTGGGATTCCTCAACCGGCACGCTGACACTGACCGGTTCGACCAGCGTCGCTAACTACGAAGCAGCGTTGCGATCTGTCACGTATTCGAACACCAGTAACGCACCATCGACCAGCAATCGGACGATCTCAATCACAGCCAGTGACGCTCATCTGTCCAGCACCGCGGCTGTGAGATCGATCGCCGTAGTCGCCACAAACGACGCGCCGGCCGGAATTCCCACCATCACGGGGTTAGTTCGTGAAAATCAGACGCTGACAGCCAACACGGCCGCAATCAGCGATGCAGATGGTCTGGGCGCTTTCAGTTACCAGTGGCTTCGCAACGGAACAGACATCGCTGGAGCAACATCCTCGACATATGCGGCAGTCGATGCCGACGTGGATGGACAGCTGTCTGTGCGTATTCGTTACACCGACGCGTTTGGAACTCTCGAGACTTTGACTTCAGCCCAGACCGCAGCCGTACAGAATATCAATGATGTTCCCACCGGATTGCCTTTAATCACGGGTACAGCGACAGAGAATCAAACGTTGACGGCCGACGTGTCTGCATTGGCCGACATTGATGGACTCGGAACCATCAGTTATCAATGGCTGCGAGACGGCGTAGCAATTTCCGGGGCGACGAACGACTCTTATCGGCTTAGCGACGCCGATGTTGACGCGCAGATTCGTATCCGGGTCACATATACGGATGCATTGGGCTCGACCGAGGTGATCACATCCAGTGCGACGGATGCTGTTGCGAATATCAATGATGCCCTGACGGGGCAGGTCTTTCTGGTCGGCAATGCCGAACAGAATTCGACTTTAACAGTTGATAGTTCCGGACTGCGGGATGATGACGGGGTGGGGACGCTGCAGTATCGCTGGTTCCGTGACGGCGAAGAAATTGCGGGAGCCACATCGGCGTCTTACACACTTGTCGAGAACGACGTCAACGCACGAATCAGCGCCAAGGTCGAATACACAGACGATCATGGCACGGATGAGTCAGCAAACTCTGATTCGACCGGACGAGTTCTGAATGTGAACGACAATCCCGTCGGACTGCCTTCAATCACAGGTGTCACGACAGAGGATCAGACACTGACTGCCAACACGGACGGGATCAGAGATGATGACGAAACAGGGGAATATCGCTTTCAGTGGTTACGAGACGGCGTCGCTGTTGACGGGGCCGAGGACGCAACATATCGGCTGAGAGATGAAGACGTTGGTTCCATGATCAGCCTGCGAGTCACCTACACAGACGGGCACGGAAAGATCGAGCAACTGGATTCGGTTGCAACGGCTGCTATCGCCAATGTCGAAGACGCTCCGTCAGTCACCATCGTCAGCAATCAGCAGATCGACCAGTTGCGTGGAACCGGTTCCCTGCAGTTTCAGGTCTCCGACGTGGATACCCAGTCCCGGTTTCTGATCGTCACTGCGACGTCCAGCGATCTACATGTTGTTCCAATCGAGAATATTGTTCTCGGAGGAATCGGCCAGTTCCGCACAATCGAGATTCTGCCAACATCAACGGATACTCAGGCTCAGACGGTGATCACCGTAACCGTATCTGACGGAACCACAACGACCACGATGTCATTCACTGTCACGGCACGAGGTGTTCTGACCCCGAACAATAACAATGGAAACGGAAGTGGAAACTCTGGCAAAGGGAATGGAAATGGTGCGAGCTACGCTCGTGGCAACGAAGGAAATCAGGATGAAGTCGACGCACTGATCCACGCCAACTCCGTCAAAGACCAGAAAAAGTCGTCAGACGACGATAGTGTGCAAGAGCAAAAGGTGGAGTCAGAGCGAGACAAAAACTTCACCGAACGGCCCACAGAGACGACCGTCCAATCAGGCAAAAGCAATCGTGACGAAGCAGCGGCACCTGGCCAGCAGCTTGATTCAGAGTCACAGAATGAAACCGTGATCAGAACCGAAGATTCGGCAACACCTCCCGCCGCTCCTCGTGAAACAGGTTCACAGTCGCCTGACGTGATACTGACAGGCGTCGATGAACTTTCACTTGTCCCCAACGAAGTTCACTCGGCAGCTCCCACCGATGTGGAAATCGCAGTGGAACAATCACTGACAGCAGACTCCATCGAAGATGCGTCTTCAGCAGTGCTGACCAGCGTCGTCGCCGTCGGAGCCATGTCCGCGATCGGCAAAGGCTCGGCCGTCGGAGTGCTGGGCACAAGCACCACCACGAATACGTATCTTTACGTGACCTCCAAAGGACAACTGGCGGCCGCAAAGACATTCGAAACCATCGTGGGCCACATGTCGAACCTCGGAGGCACCACGTCGAGCGGTGCTCTGATGGCTCAACACATCCAATCGTCCGGTGCAATCAGTTCCGGGGTGGTGACAGGCAGCAGCGCGGCTCTGGCGACTATCGCGTCGACGATTCCCATCTGGTACTCATTCGATCCGATCGTAATTCTCGACCGTTTCGCCACCGAGTACGCACCTCTCGACGCAGCGGAAAACAGTGGACTGCTTTCCCTGTTGAGCAAGCCAGTTTAGGGTCCGCGCCAAAACACTCTCCGCTTGATCCGGCCTGCGTTCACCAGATGATCACAGTGAGACGTCAGGCCGCTCGGCGAATCTGCGATCGCTGGCGAGCAACAAAGGCGGCGTAGTCTTCCGGCGTGTCGATTCCCACGGCCGCATGATTCACCACGGCCACCGCCATTGATGCACCGGACTGCAGGGCTCGCAACTGTTCGAGTTTCTCAAGTTGCTCCAACGGAGAAGGCGGCATGGTGGTCAGCTTCAGCAGAAAGTCACGACGGAAGGCATAGAGCCCGACGTGCAACAGCCACGGCGAAGGCTCCCCTTCTCGAAAGTGATCTTCAATCGCAAGATCTCGACTGAACGGTATTGGCGAACGGCTGAAGTACATGGCTCGGCCATTCACATCCATCACGACTTTGACGCAACTGGGATCACGCACAACGGCTGGCGAAGTGATCGGAGCAGCAACGGTCGCCATTTGACAGCCAGAAGTTCGCATCTCACGAACCAAAGCCGCGACAACCTGTGGATCCAGTTCGGGCTCATCACCCTGCAAATTTACAATCACATCGGCATCGGAAAAACAGCGGCGAGTCACCTCGGCAATCCGATCAGTTCCGCTGTTATGTGGCCCGGTCATTTCGGCCCGACCGCCGAACGAATGAACCACGCGAGCAATTTCTTCACTGTCGGTCGCAATCACGACGTCATGGAACTCAGGGCATTCGCAGGCCGTTTCCCAGACGTATTGAATCAGTGGCTTACCGGTGACGTTTAGCAGCAGCTTGCGAGGTAGTCGAGTGGACTGGAGACGAGCAGGAATAATGCCGACAGTTTTCATTTCTCACATCCTTGCTGAGCGACGGATTCGATTAAACCGCCGATTGACGAGCCACTAACGGTGACCGGTAAACTGCGGCAAATCCCCCGCCGCGCGACGCAGTCTAGACCGAATCATGGTTTCATGTCAAAATGAACTGCAGGCAAGGCATGGAGGCAGTCAGTGGGAGGCCAGCCATTTGAATTGCTCGTTTAACGGCAAGCCGCAGGCGAAGTGGCCCCATTTCGCCACGCCTGCGGCTCGCCGTTAACCGAGAATGCTCAGTTTTCCACAAGACCGATAGACCACTAGCGACTCAGGCTCAAATAGTGTTCTTGTTTTTTTCATTCGTCTGACCGCGCGTCTTCGTTGATTGACGACATCAGAAACGGATTTCTTCGATGAGAATTTTCTTTTCCGCCGGTGAACCCAGTGGCGACCAACATAGTGCTCGATTGATTCGCGAACTACAGTCGCGGCATCCCGAATTTCAGGCGGAAGGCTTCGGCGGTCCGAACATGCGAGACGCCGGGTGTCAGTTGCATTTTGAGCTGACGGAATTGGCCGTGATGGGTTTTTTGCGAGTCGTCCCGTTGCTGGCAAAGTTTCGCCGTTTAGTGAAGCAGGCCGAAGCGTATTTCGACACCAATCCGCCTGATGCCGTGGTGCTCGTCGATTTCCCCGGCTTCAACTGGTGGATCGCTCGCGCGGCAAAGACGCGCGGTATTCCGGTTTACTATTATCTGCCACCACAACTTTGGGGTTGGGCTGGCTGGCGAGTTAAACGTGTGCGCAAATGGGTCGACCATGTGCTCTGTGCTCTGCCGTTCGAGTATGACTGGTATAAAGCTCGCGGTGTGAATGCGACGTGGGTCGGACATCCGTTCTTTGATCAGGTCGCTGAACGCCAGATCGATACAGACGCCATCGCTGATATGCGAGGAACTGCGAAACAGACCGTCGTGACTCTATTGCCAGGTTCTCGAAATCATGAGATCGAAAAGAACTGGCCAGTGATGCTGGAAGTTGTGCGGCGAGTTCAGTCTGTGGTTTCCAACGTTCGCTGGGTCGTTGGAAGTTATCGCGAGCGTCAGATGCAGCGGTGCCAGGAACTGCAGGCCACGGCTGGTCTGTCCACGCCTCTGCATTACTTTGTGAACCAGACTCCCGAAGCGATTGAAGCGGGCGATTGCTGTTACATGGTCAGCGGGTCGATCAGCCTCGAACTGCTGGGACGTCGCAAGCCCGGCATGGTGATCTATCGAGTGCCCACGATCGGGCGGTTCTTCTCAAAGTTTCTGATGAAATGCCGATTTATCACGCTGCCAAACCTGATCGCTGACGACGAAGTGATGCCCGAGTTTATCTCTAACGGCGATCCGGAGAATGACATTCAGAAGATGACAGCAACACTCACGGACTGGCTGCAGAACCCGCAATCTCTGGCGCAACGTCGAGCCGTGATGAGTGACCTGGCCGACAAAGCCACCGACACCGGGGCAACTCGGCGCGCGGCCGATTTCCTGATGAATGCGATGGTGGGCAAGGGTGCCGTTAACAAGCCTGCTCGCAAAGTGGCGTGAATCACTTGTTTAACTGCGAGGTACGGGCGACTGCGATACTTGAAGCTGTCGCCTGCGGCTTGCCGTTAAACGAAAACGCGACTTGAGAAACCTGAACTGATCGATTGCATGTCGACGGTTTTTGAAATCGTCGCGCCTGCTATTCAACTCTTAATCTTCTTCAGCAGGCTGATCATCTCAATCGCCGCCAGAGTGGCTTCGTGACCTTTGTTGCCGACCTTGCCACCAGCACGATCGAGAGCCTGGTCCATGGATTCACAGGTAATCACGCCAAAAGTCACCGGGATTCCTGTTTCCCGAGTAATACTCATGATCCCGGCCGCGACCTGGCTGTTGATGTACTCGTGGTGACTGGTCGATCCTTGAATCACGGCTCCTAAGCAGATCACGGCACTGTACTTGCCGGTCTTCGCGAGCGTTGATGCGGCGAGCGGGATCTCAAACGAACCGGGAACCCACACCACCGTTACTTTGTCGGCACTTCCGCCGTGACGGACGACGGTATCAATCGCACCTTCAAGGAGTCGTTTTGTGATCAGATCGTTGAAGCGACTGACAACAACAGCAAAGGACGCATCAGCAGCGGTAAGCTGGCCATGAAGTTCGGTGGGCATGGAAAAGCCTGAAATCTAAAGTCGTCAACAAGTCCCGTCGGCGGAGCGACGGGCGTACCGTACACCCGTCGCTCCGCCGACGGGATATTCGTTACTGGCTCAAATTGACCACAATCAAGCCAGGCTGGTTCAATCATCAGCCAAGATTCATCGACAGCAAAAACTCTTCGTTCGACTTGGTGCGTTTCATTCGATTAATCAACAGTTCCATCGCCTCAGACGGATTCATGTCGTTGAGAACTCGACGGAGCACCCAAACCAGTTTCAGCTCATCTTCGTTCAGCAAAAGCTCTTCGCGGCGAGTTCCCGAGCGATTCACGTCGATCGCCGGCCAGATTCGTTTCTCCACGAGCCGACGATCCAGGTGAAGTTCGGTGTTACCAGTGCCTTTGAACTCTTCAAAAATCACTTCATCCATGCGACTTCCGGTATCCACCAGAGCCGTTGCGATGATCGTCAGGCTGCCGCCTTCTTCGACGCAGCGAGCGGCCCCGAAGAATCGCTTGGGGTGTTGCAGAGCATTCGCGTCAACACCGCCCGAAAGCGTCTTACCGGAGTTTGGGATTTCCGTGTTCCAGGCACGAGCCAGGCGAGTAATACTGTCCAGAAAGATGATCACATCCTGGCCATATTCGACCATGCGTTTGGCTTTTTCGATGACCATTTCCGCCACCTGGATATGCCGCGACGTGGATTCATCGAACGTACTGCTGACGACTTCGCAATTGCGACCCTTCAGCTTCCGCTCCATGTCGGTCACTTCTTCGGGTCGCTCATCAATCAACAGCACGATCACGTAGGCGTCCGGATGATTCTGCAGAGTCGCCTTCGCCATCTGCTGCAGCAGCACGGTCTTGCCCGCGCGAGGAGGCGACACGATGAGACCTCGCTGCCCAAGGCCGATCGGTGCAATCAGATCAACAACGCGAGTACTCATGAATTCCGCGTTGTCGGCGAGTCGCAGACGCTGTTCGGGATGCAGCGGGGTCAGGTCATCAAAGAAGACTTTGTTCGTCAGCAGGTTCGGGTCTTCGCCATTGATCGCAGCGACTCGCAGCAACGCGAAGTAGCGTTCATTTTCCTTGGGCGGACGAATCTGCCCGGCGACCGTGGCCCCCGTACGCAAACCGAAACGACGAATCTGACTGGGGCTGACATAGATGTCATCGGGGCAGGGCAGATAGTGATAATCGGGACTGCGGAGAAATCCAAAACCGTCCGGCAGAATCTCCAGCGTGCCTTCGCCGAACATCAGACCGTGCATCCGAGTTCGTTCTTTGAGGATCTTGAAAATCAGATCCTGTTTTTTGAGCCCGTGGTACTCAGTCAGCTTTTCCTGTTCCGCGATCGCCAGCAGATCCTTCATCGACATTCGCTGAAGTTCAGCGATATTGATCTCATTGCCCTCCGGCGGAGCGAAGGTTTCGGAAACCGGTTTTTCTACTTCGTCGGCAACTGAATTCTCGTCAGATCGCGGCGAGTCAGAACGGCGAAGAAGGCGAGGATTTCCCGGGGGGCGTGATTCGTCAGGGCGTGGTGTTCGAGAAGACATGGCCGCTTAGGGCCTCCAGACAGGCAGTTTTGGAAGGTGGACCGGCAAAACAAAGAAGGGAGAGATCTTGTGAAAGTTCAAACGCCGGTAAGGTTTGAACATGTCGCCGTGGTGTCGAGGAGTGTCGAACAGCTCTGACAGAGGCCTGCGGAAAATTCCGTTCGACAACTTCAGATTTCACGGATCAGGATCTACGATGGGAATCAAAAAACGAAGAATTATCAGAGAAATACAGAGTTGGGAAACTTTTTCGTACGCGGCAAAAACTGAGGCTATGGCCTGAACGATGCGTCTCGCAAAAACCAGGCCTCATTTTGTACCGTGCAAAGAACTGTCATCAGCAATGATCTTCATCAAAGCTTGTTCCATCTGGTGAGCAGCCACGGAGATGTCTCCGGAGTTGTCCACGCAGAAATCAGATCTTCGCCGTTTCTCCTCAAGACTCAGTTGCGAGGCCTCTCGCCGCTGAAGCTCTTCGGCCGACCAGCCTCGTGTCTCAGCGACTCGTTTTCGCCGCTGCTCAAGAGACGTGTCAATAAAAATGACGGCGTTACATTCGTCTGCCCAGCCCGCTTCCAGCAGCAGAGCAGCATCCAGAATAATGGCATCCGCATCCTGCGGGGCCGAATTGATTTGACGACGAATCTCCGCTCGAATGGCCGGATGCACGATCGCGTTCAGCTGCTGTCGCTTCTCTTGTTTTTCAGAGGAATCACCAAAAACCTGAGCCGCCAGATTAGGCCGGCTGATGTTTCCGGAAGAATCCAGAACCTGAGTTCCAAACGTCTTCACAATCTGGTCTTTGATTTTCTTCACCGTCAGTTGATAGTGTCCAATGCGATCTGCATCAATGAAATGCAGTTGCAGAGATTTCACATTTCGCACAACCGAACTTTTGCCAGCCCCCACACCGCCGACAATGCCGACGAGTGGAACGCGCGCAACGGAAGATTCAGATGTGCTTTCAGATGACAAAGGAGAAATCGATGAGAAGACTGGAAAGACAGAGTCTCGCGACAGCGAGCAAATGACGGGATTGTCTATCACTGACGCGGTATTCCGTAACCAAACGTCAGTGAAGGGGATTTTGATGAGTTCTCACCGTTTCGGAGCAAGCCGTAGGCGTCAAACTCAAAAGATCGGAGTCAATCCCGGGGCATTTTTCCACTACCCCAAGACTCACATCCGCATGTTGCGGATTGGTTTGGGCATTGTCAAATGCTGCAACGCCCGGAAATTCAGTTTTTAACGACTGCACGCATTTCCACAGGGCAAGCCTGACTGACCCAATGCCGCATTGCTTCAGGCTAGACGCCGTCACGAAGATCCTCTGCTCTGGGATTTCAACCGGAACTCGACCAATTGTGCATCGAGAGCCTTCGACAGCTTTCAATGGACCCGCTGCCTGGTGGCTGCGAAAAAAGGCGTTCGCTATGATGAGCGGTTCCCACGCCTGCCTGTCCGTTTTGTCGGAGTCTTTTGGAATGCGGTTACGCCGACCTTTTCGTCCCAAGCTTTTCCTGACCATGCTTTTCCTGACCATTCTGTGTTCGTTGTTTCTGATGTCGTGTTCACCTGTTTCTGCTCAACAGGCAGAAGATCCGTTTGCGCTGGGAGTTCGCACGAGCGAACCCGTTAGCCCTGCAGAGCAACAGGCGACGTTTTCTGTGCCGCAGGGATTCGCCGTTGAGCTGGTTGCTTCCGAGCCGGACGTTGCCAAGCCCATGAATCTGGCGTTCGACAAACGAGGCCGCTTGTGGGTCAGTAGTTCGCTCGAGTATCCGTTTGCGGCAGCCCCAGAGCAAACTCCCAGAGACACGATTCGCATCATGGAAGATCATGACGGCGATGGAAAAGCGGATAAAGTCACGGTCTTCGCCGACGAATTGAACATTCCAATCGGCCTGATTCCTTACGGTGACGGGGTGATCTGTTTCAGTATTCCAAACATCTGGTACCTGCGAGATACCGACGGAGATGACCGCTGCGACAAGCGAGAAGTCTTATATGGGCCATTCGATACGACTCGGGATACTCATGGCATGTGCAATGCGTTTCGGCGCGGCGATGACGGTTGGATTTATTCCTGCCACGGATTCAACAATCGTTCAGAAGTCGCCGGAAAGGACGGCCATAAAGTGGTCCTTACGTCAGGTAACACATTTCGTTTTCGTCCCGACGGTTCTCGGCTTGAGCTGTATACTCAGGGCCAGGTGAATCCGTTCGGAATGTCGATCGATCAATATGGTGATATCTACACGGCCGACTGTCACACCAAGCCAGTGACGCTGTTGTTGCCAGAGGGTTGCTACGACAGCTTCGGACGCCCGCATGACGGTTTGGGATATGTTCCAAATGTTATGGAGCACCTGCATGGATCAACGGCGATTGCCGCATTGGCATTGGGCGAACATTTGCGATTTCCAGCGGAGTATGCGAACAGCACGTTTGACGGAAATGTGATGACTTCGCGAGTGAATCAGAACACCTTGAAGCGCACAGGTTCCAGCGTTCGAGCGATTGAACAACCGGATCTGGTCAGCAGCAGTGATCCCTGGTTTCGGCCGGTGGATCTGGTCGCTGGTCCGGATGGTGCGCTATACGTCGCGGACTTTTACAATCGAATCATCGGACATTATGAAGTTGACCTGAAGCATCCGGGCCGCGATCGGTTTCGTGGACGACTTTGGCGAGTTCGCCATGCAGGAACCGAAGGTGCGGCAAATGCTTACAAAGGCTATGGACAGGACCTGACAACTCTGACCACCGAGCAATTGCTTGAAGTGATCAGGACAGCTCCCGAAATGCAAAAACGACTGGCTCGCGATGTGATCGCGGACGATCTGTCAGCCGAGACGACTGCGACACTCAAAAAGCATCTCCACGACAACGACTCTGTAGTCCGCCGTTTCGCTCTGCGACTACTGGCGCTGCGAGATGCGTCGGTGATTGAAGCGATTTCCGCCGGGGCATCTGACAATGATGAACTTGTCCGCGTCCATGCTTTCCGCGCATTGCGAGAAGTGACTTTGCAGGAAGCCGATCAGACAGCGGCCTCGCAGCTTCTGAAAAAAGGATTTGGTGACTTATCGGCGATGGTGCGACGCTCGGCCGTAGCCGCGGCTTCTCGACAACAGTCGCAGGAACTCATCGCGCCGCTGCTTCGCATGTTTCACACGACCGATCTGGCTGACATGCATTTGCGACATTCGATCCGGATTGCGTTGCGGGATCATTTGCTGCATGAAGACTGGTTCCGAACAGTCGCTGCGGATGTGAAAGTTGGCATGGATCGCATGGTTTTGGCGGATCTGAGTCTGGCCGTCAAAACACCAGCGGCGGCGGAGTTCGTGGCTGGCAACATTCAGTTTCTCGGTGTGTCTCAGCCCACGCGGCTGGCTGAGTATTTGCAGTTTGCAGCGGCTCATGTTTCGCCGGAAGCAGCCGAGGGAGTTGTGGTGGCGGTGAGAGAGCGATTCTCCGGGGATCGTGAGCTGCAACGCGGCTTGTTGAATTCCATGCGTCAGGGGTTTGCTCAGCGAGGACAACAGCCACCGGCTGCGGTACGAGCCTGGGCCATGGATGTTGCGATGCAGTTGCTGAACATGAAAACGCCCGAAGATCTTTCAGCACTCGACGTCGTGCCTGCAGTGAGCTGGAACTATCAGCCGCACTCGGATGCGTCTGATAACATTAATTGCTGGGGCGTTGCACGGTCTCGCATGTCAGCCGACGGCGTAGCTGGAGCTGCGTTGTACAGCAGCTTTGAGCAGGGTGAACGCCGGACGGGGATTTATCGTTCGGCACCGATTGAGATCGGCGACAGCCTGTCGTTTTATATTGCGGGGCATGATGGCATTCCGGACGCGCCGTTGAAGAAGGCCAATTTTGTGCGGCTCCGCGATGTTGCGTCGGAAGAGTTGCTACGGGAAGCGTCTCCATTGCGGAATGACGTGGCCCAAAAGGTCGAATGGAAAACGGATGATCTGCGAGGACGAAAGGTTGTCGTGGAACTTGTCGACGGCGACAGTGCGTCGGCGTATGCCTGGATTGCGGTGGGACGATTCTCGGACGATCGACTGAATCCATCCGACGATCAGCAGCGACAGCTCGCGGCCGCAGAACTGATCGGAGATTTCGGACTGCAGGAACTGCGACCGGCCATTGTTCGACTGTCGACAGTGAGTGGAGTGTCTCGCACTTCGCTGGTCGCCATGGCGAATTCGCTTCTGAAACTGCGTCCCAATTCACTGCTGACTGCCGTCTCAATTGTCCCGACAATTGCTGCCGCTTCGGACGCGTTGGCCCAATCAGCGATGAATGCCATTGTGCAGGAGAACTCTGAGGAAGCTCGCAAGGCTCTGGAAGCGGCATTCCAAGTGTCGACGGCCGCTGAGCAGTTGCTGATTGCTCAACCGCTGGCCGCAGATCTGTCAGGCGCTGAAGAGCTGCTGAGACTCATGGAAGCCGGCAAGGCGTCCGCACGACTGCTGCTCAAGCCCGCGATTCAGCAGCGTTTAAACGCGATCGCCACGGAGGAATTGAAATCGCGAGTGGTCGTGCTCACAGAGAAGCTCCCCACGGAAGACAGCATCGTGGAAGAGTTGCTGACGAATCGTCGAAAAGCCATTCAGCAAACGGCAGGAGATATCCAAAACGGCAAAGAGTTGTTCAAAAAGAATTGTCAGATCTGCCATCAGATTGCCGGTGAAGGCAAACAAGTCGGACCGAATCTGGACGGAATTGGCAATCGCGGGCTGGACCGGGTTCTGGAAGATGTGTTGATCCCGAATCGAAATGTTGACGTGGCGTTTCGTACGACGACCGTGGTGACCGACGAAGGCAAAGCCTACAGCGGATTGCTGAAGGAGCTGGAAGGCAATCGGATCAGCATCGTCGACAGCCAGGCGAAAGAAACAATTCTGCAGACGGACATCATCGAAGAGCGTAAGGCGTCTGCGAATTCACCGATGCCATCGAATGTGGGCGAGACATTGAACGAAGTGCAGTTGCGAGATCTTGTCAGTTTCCTGTTGTTGCAGAAGAAGATCGTCGAAGGCGCGAAGCCGTGAAGGTGGTTTCCCGTTAAGACCGTTCGGCCCGGAGATGGCTCGGTGAGCACCATGCTGGACTGCGGTGCTGGGCCGGTTTTATCAAGTACGATGAAAGACTGTCACCATGGAGATACTCAAAGAACTGCTCTCCACGAATACGTTTCAGGGAAAAGTCGACTGGATTGGAATCTCGTCGGGGCCACGATCAGAGATTAAGGCGCAGGACACCGTTCGTATCGTGACGGGTGGCGTGGAAGGCGATCATCATTGCCGCCCGACGAGAAAGTCGAAGCGGCAGGTGACGTTGATTCAGGCTGAGCATATCCCGGTTGTGGAGGCGATTCTGGGGCGAGGAAAGATCGACCCGTCGTTACTGCGGCGAAATATTGTGGTTTCCGGCATCAACCTTGCTGCATTGAAATATCAGACGTTTCAAATTGGGACGGCGGTGCTGGAAGGGTCTGGCAATTGTCCGCCGTGTTCCAGGATGGAAGAGAACCTGGGGCCGGGCGGTTATGCGTCAATGTTGGCCCATGGCGGAATCACGGCGGTGGTCGTCTCGGAAGGTGTTGTGAGTCTGGGGGATACGGTTTCCGCTCTTCCGTTGGTGTAAGTGGCTGAAAATCTCGTAAAGTTGCAGATTGCTCTGCAGGTTCTGTGTTGGAATTGTGTAGCAAATTCGTCCAGTCGTTTCATTTTGCGTCGTGCATTGAGAGACGAAACTGACGGAAAACTGCTTTTGAGTCGAGTTACGAGGCGGTTTTGGGAACGTTGAGGCCGGTCACTTTTCCGAAGTGGCGGGGTGGATGAGACTTGAAAAGAGTCAGGACGATCCGACAATTGGCGGATTGATTGCTCTGGTGAAGATTTTTCAGGTGCAAGGCGACAACTGAAGATGTTTGCAAAGCTATTTTCCAGAAATTCGACTCGACGACGCCCCAGCGCGTGGGCTGCCTGTTGTGCGGCGGAGTCTCTGGAGGTTCGCAGCTTGCTTAGCGCGGTGGTCGTGCAATTGGCCGCCAGTCGCGACAACACAATTTACAGCGTGCCCACAGGTGATCAGGCGAACGGTCAGGGACAGTTTATCGTGGCGGGTGGGGCTGGTGGTGCCGCCGCAGCTCGTCGAGGTTTGATCGCGTTCGACGTCGCCGCAGCCGGGATTCCGGAAGGCTCCACAATTCTTGACGTCGTGCTGACGATGAATCTCGCGCAGACGGCAGGTGGTTCAACCAATGTTGCAGTGCATCGATCACTGCGATTATGGGGCGAAGGTTTTTCAGATGCTTCCGGTACGGAGATGGAAGGTGCTGTGACCAATGGGCTTGATGCCACGTGGATGTTTCCTCAGTTTGGAGGTACAGCGTGGAGGAAACTCGGTGGTGACTTCGCCAGCGCATCGGCGACTGTAGCAGCGAGTGCACTGGGGGCGTATGAGTGGTCCGGCGGTGATCTGGTCGCCGATGTTCAGGATTGGCTGGATAGCCCTAATTCGAATTTTGGCTGGTTCATCAAGTCGGCTGAATCGTCCGGGAACATGAAAGCGTTTGTCAGCCGAAACTCGGCTAATGCCGCACTGCGCCCCACTCTCGAGATCACATATGAAGAACCCATCATTCCGGGGATCGTCGAAGGCCGAAAGTGGCACGACAAGAATGCGAATGGGATTCGTGAGTCAGAAGCGACACTGGGCCTGAATCTGCAATTCGCGGGTGGTGAGTCGCGATACAATAACTTTGGCGGAAAAGAGTACTGGTACCAGTCCGCAGTTAACACGGCGTGGTACTTTTTGAGCCCGAACGGCAATCTGGTCAAATGGAGCGGTAAAGCCAAATCGCTGACGGGGACTGTTGTGGATCAGCTTGATCCGCAGGTCTGGCATACTCCACAGACTTTGCTGGGGTCTTCTCAGAAGTCGTCGGAACCGTGGATGAACGGCTTCGTTTTCGAACTCGTTAATTCGGCCGGGAAAGTCGTGGCCACGGCGACGTCGCGGGATATCGATCGCAATGGGGACGGTGCGATTCAGCAGGAAGCCGAACGTGGCTGGTATCGCTTTGATAACCTGATGCCGGGTAAGTATACGGTCCGTGAAGTCGTTCCCGAGGGCTGGGTGCAAAGTGCATCACGAACTTCGTCAGGAGCGATGGAGGCTTATCAACTGGATCAAAGACTTGGCCTGACTCTTTCAGGTACTGATCGCCGGAATTTTGCTGGTCAGGATGAACGCTGGATGAGAGGATCAAGTGGATGGTTCTACATCACACCAGCGGGAGATTTTTATCGCTGGGATGGCAAGGCTGTAACGGCCAAATCGCCGCTTTCAGGAACTTTTTTGGCTGATCCCGGGATTCCCTACTATCGAGACATTTCTCTGCTCCACGACGCTAAGAACCCAGTTCTCAACGTCACCGAAGGCGCCGTACTGACCAGAATCAACTTTGGCAATTACAAGCCAACGATTGTTACAGGACAGGGAACGCTCAGCCAGATCCCTGCGTGGATCAGGAATTCGCCCACATTCACGGCAGTGCTGAAACCTGGTGGAACATCCCAGCCGGGTAACGGTGCGCAGGTTTACGTTTGGACAATTTCTGTTGTTGATCCAAATGCCCGAACGGACGAACTGATCCATTACAATTCATCGGCCGCCAAGGGTACCAAAACCGTCGGCACGAAGACTCCGACAAGCACCTCGAGGACGACGTCAAGCAGCACTGCTGGCGCAACTCCGATCAATCTCAGCTCCATTGATCAGGGAAGATTTATGATCATGGACGTCGTGTTCGCAACGCTCTGACGGCCGCTGGGACCACCGAGCTGTGCACTGTTTGGGCATTGCCTCGATAAGGCTCTGCAGATCAACAGCACTGCGCGACACTGTAATGCCCGACGTTGTCCCATGATCGCCTCGTAGTGGCCGGGATTCTGGTCGAACTGGTATCCCTGAAATGGTGTGCCTTCACGTTCGCTTGTCGCACCCTGAAAATCCCATTGCTTTCCTGTAGGGCGAAGCCGGTGAGCTTCAGCGAATGCAGGCGCACCGGCTCAGTCTCCATTTGATTATTGTCGGAAGCTACTTCGGGACTGGTCCCTACCTGAGCACTTTTGATTTTTTATTGTCGACAGACAACAAACTAAGGAGACAGCTTTTCATAAGCCACCCGGAACAGCTCATCGCAGTCTTCAAAGCTGCCGGTCTTAAGGCCTTTTTTGAACCAGTATGCTCGCTGTGCTGATGTTCCATGAGTAAAGCGTTCAGGCCTGACATATCCCTGAGATTCCTTCTGCAGCGTATCATCGCCAATTCGATTTGCCGCATTGATACCTTCCTGGATGTCGCCGGCCTCCAGAATGTTGTAGTCCTTATCCGCAAAATGAGCCCAGACGCCTGCCAGGTAGTCTGCCTGCAGCTCGAGTCGCACTGACATCTGATTCGTCATTATTTCATCGCCCTGAGCCCGCACTTCGTTGACGCGATCACTATAGCCAGTCAGGTTCTGCACATGATGAGCGACCTCGTGAGCAATCACGTAAGCCTGTGCAAAGTCTCCGGCCGCCTTGTGTCGCTGAGCCAGTTCGTCGAAGAAAACCGGATCGATGTACACCTTGGAATCGCCGGGGCAATAAAACGGGCCCATGGCCGCACTACCCATGCCGCAGGCCGTACGCACGCTTCCAGTATAGATTTCCAGTTTTGGAGGTGTATAACCCCCGCCCTGAACCTGCTCGCGGAACAACTTCGTCCAGACATTCTCGGTGCTTTTCAGGATGCGAGCGATGAAGACTTTGGCTTCATCATTGATGCCCTCACCTGGCTCGGCAGGGGCCTGGGCAGCTCGTTGCTGCAGGGCTTTGGCGGCCCCAACGGCCAGTCTCTGTTTATTCTCGTCAACGCCCATGAGGTTCATGACGATCATCAGCACAACCAGCAGTATTCCCCCACCGCCGGCAGCCATGGCGGGTCCGCGACGACCTCGGCTGTCAATGACGTTTTTACTTTCCTCGTGTCCATCAAGTCGCATGGATCTGTCCTCTATCGATGAATGCTTGTTGAATGTTTTTTATGTGAAACTACGGGCACGGAAAAACCGGCTGATCTCCGATGGATGCAAAAGACGTCGCACCGATAAAGAGACAACCGGCATTCGGATGCTTCGCAAGCTGCTCGGCCGGCATATGTTCGACCGCAGAAGTCAGCACCAGACCAACCTGCCCGTTACGTTCAATCAGTTGCGGACATGTAACGCGAGGAGACCCCGGGCATGCCCAGACTGCTTCCAATTCGCCTGTGCTGACGGAATACTGTCGAGCAGCTCCGGCGGCAGGATCACCAGGATCATACAGAGCCACAATCAGGCTCTTGTGATCGGGCGTCAGCAGCATGCCATCCGGAAAGACAGATTCGGACGTCAGATCAACGACCACCTCAAGCGGCCCAACGGTTCCTTCGGCAATATTCAGCGAGCATCGTGTGATCTGCTTTGTGCAGGAATCAATATCGAACAGAGTCAGATTTCCCGACGCATCGCTGATGATCGCTTTTCCGTTCGAACAGATCTGGTCGTTTCGCAGTTGGATTGTTTTTCCATCACTGCGTCGCCACAAGTACAGACCAGCCTTCTGTGTCTTAAACTCCAGTTCCTTGCACCCGAAAATCAGGTTGCCCTCGTAGACCACAGCATCATTAATGATCGTGTTAGTTACGGCGGACTCAAGTCCCTCAACAAGCGGAGTAAACTGCCCACTTGAGGTGTCGAACAGCCCAACGGACCGCTCAAACCCCGTGACGAAAACTCCCGCACGATCCGTTGGAAACGCAAACCCCGGACGCCCGGGAAGATCAAAGGTCTGGTTGGTTCCGTCGTTTAGGTTCAGAATATTGATCGAGCCAACAGTAGAATCTGCTCCGTGCTGGATTCCGACCCAGCTCATGCGTCCCTTGCCCAGTGAATAAGGGCCTTCCGGAAGAAATCGCAGAGCCGCCGACTCGGGACGAAACAACACTTCGGCTTCAATAGTATTCACAGAAACGTTTGCCTTCATTTGTGGACAATTTTCGGGACTTGTCAGATCACCAACAGCATCCGTCGGATGGCAAATCAGAATCTCTGTTGCCTGCTCAACAACCTGAATCATGACGATGTCGCAGGTCGCCTGGTCACCGAAGCCTTTCTCTTCAGCGGGGGCGTTGGCATTTTCTTCGCAGGTTGTCGATTCACTGCAAGCGATTTCAAGCTTTGCTTCGGATTCCATTCTTTGCAGCGACAGGACGGCATGTCGAGCCGCATGTTGTTCGGCTTCCTTCTTACTGCGACCGCGGCCGATTTCAAAGACCGCATCTTTCACTCTCGCAGCTACGCCGAATTCACGCGCATGATCGGGCCCGGTCTCTTCCAGCAGCAGATATTCGGGCGTCGTGCCGAGTTCGCGTTGAGTATACTCCTGAAGCTGGCTCTTAAAGTTTTCTGTATCCAGCGGTCGGCACAACGCCAGCTCTTCGCGAAACCCGAACAGAATGAAGTCGTGAGCCGCCGACAGACCACCATCGAAGTAGATACCGGCAATCAGCGATTCAATCACGGCTGAAAGGATCGATTCCGGAATACTCTGCAATCCTCGCCCCACAAGAATCAGAGGAGCGATCTCCAGCAGCTTGGCAACTCGCGCGCAAACCTGACGGCTGACCAGATACGATTTCATCTGAGTCAACTGGCCCTCACGCTGATCGGGATAGAGCTGAAACAGATGGTCGCAGATCACGAGCCCCAAAACGGCATCGCCAAGGAACTCCAGACGCTCGTTGGAGTCGAGTCGTGTTTCCGCTGATGAACTGTGAGTCAGACAGCGTCGCAGTAGTGTGCGGTCTTTGAATTGATACCCGATGCGGGTTTCGCACAAACACAGAATCTCGTCAATGGATGACATGCAAATGCTTGGAGACGAAATGAGAAAGTAGAGATGAATTGATGCGCGGGATCATATCGACCGCCCCACGCTAATGCGAATTATTTGGATTTCCCCCCAAAGACATCTCATTTCTATGAAGGAATAGGGCGGAAAAGTCGGACCGCAAGGCCGTGGCCGGGGCCGTTTGCAACGCCTGCTTCAGGCGGGAGGCCGAGTTCTCTGAATTATTCTGATCTCATCGCGGGTCATAAAGCATCGGAAAAAACTGCCCCTGTAGAGGAGTCCCGGGCGGAACAACGGGAACTCCCTCAAGCAGCGGTTTGTCGGAATCGCTCTTCACGCCGTCCAGAATGACGTTCAATACAACGGCTCGGCGAGGATTGGGCGTGCGATTTTCGAATGAACCATGAATCGTCAGCGGATGATGAAAAACGCATTGCCCGGCTTTCAGTTCCACCGGAACGTGTTTGTTAAACTGTGCCCATTGCTCTTCGTTGAGAACTCCCTGAATGGCGTTCATGTCTCCTGCCAGCCCGGTGATTGGCAGCAGATTCCAATGATGGCTGCCCGGTACATAATGCAGACAACCATTGTCAACGGTGCTGTCATCCAGACCGATCCAACAGGTCAGATGAGCCAGCGGCTTTGTGCGAGTCCAATAGGAATAATCCTGATGCCAGGCCACGACACCGCCATGCATGGCCGGTTTGCAAAACAGCTGATCGTGCCAGAATCGAATTGGCCCACCCAGCAGCTGCGAAGCGGGCGTAGTGAACGGAGCACTCCAGAGAATGTCATGCATCCCCATCGCAATTCGCCATGCTCCAAGGGCATGGAAGAGAACCAGCGACGGATCCTTTGACTCGTTGGAATTGTATTCGTACCAGAATTCTGACCCCGGATGGCCTGGCTCAGAAAGCATCGCCAGTTCTGCCCGCAGATGGTCAATCTGTCGAGCGTTCAGGATCTGAGGCCCGGGGACGTATCCATTTTCCTGAAAGAACTGCAGTTGTTCTTCGGAGAGCCTCCATTGTTGTCGCTGTTCCGTGGAGGCATCGCAATCGAACAAATCGCTGATGGGGCCATGTTTCAGAGAGAGATCCTTGGCAGCTCCATGGTGCATAGCGAAAATCCTGCTGAGATTGGCCGTAGCTGAGATTTTGGGTGGTAATGTTGAGAGAACCGAGTCGAAATATTCCGGGAGGGTACGGCTCCGGGGGTTCTCATACAACCGGAAGAAAGGAACTGAGAATATGTCGGTTGCCAGCCACCATAATTTCGATAAACTCCGCCCGGCTCGAAACCTGTCAGCTCTGGCCGACAGCCCTTCGAGCCCCTTCAAGGTGCAAAAACGCACCCGTAGCTCAATTGGATAGAGCGTCGGTCTTCGGAACCGAAGGTTGTAGGTTCGAGCCCTACCGGGTGCACTCAAAAAAGCCAGTGTTTTACCGCTCAAAACGGTAACACTGGCTTTTTTTGTTTCGGCTGTGTCGCCAGCAAATGTGACCACTGGCTTTTCAGACTTTCTTGTGATCCATTAACCGGTGTAATGAAGATCATTGAAAACCTCATCCAGCTCTGCACAGGGTTCCCCCAGCAACCTGAAAAGTTCCACCACGAAATCTGTATTTCTTAGCGTGAATGAACTGAGCCCACGATTGCTGGCGCTTCGTTCGGAATGAACACGGTTGGAGTAATTTCAAGGTCCCGTCGGCGGAGCGACGGGCGTAACGTACACCCGTCGCTCCGCCGACGGGCCGCATCACATTGCCCGCGAGTAATGCAAATATTCCCCGGCACCTAAACCCACCCGCACAGGATTTTTCCTGATGTAGTCGCGAAGGAACTGAAATTGTTCTTCGCTTCGAACCAGATGGTCAAACTGATCCGGCTGCCAGAACTGGCCGGAGAGTTCTCCCGTCGGCGGAGCGACGGGTGTACGGTACACCCGTCGCTCCGTCGGCAGGCGACTCCGCTGAATCCTCCGAATCTTCGTCGCGGTGAAATGTTTCCACGAAGTGCACTGCTCGAACATTGACTCCTGACTTCGGAACGCTGCGATCAGATGGACATGATTTGGCATAATGATCGCATCCGTCAGAACTGTCCTGTCACCCTCGAAATGGAGCAGGCTGTCCAGAACGATTTTAGAGAACTCGGGTGTCTTCAGCAGGCATGATCCTGCCGCTTCATCCAGACGACAGTCCCATGCGAAGAACAACGACCACTGTATTCGACCTCGCCGATCGGGCGACAGCTTTTTAAGAGCGAGCTTCCAATCGGAGTCTGGATCAATTCCAAGATCTCTCAACATGGCATCACGTTCCAACTGCCACTCAGAGATCACTGCCGCAGGCAATGAATCCGCCAGCCTCCAGGTGATGAATGTCAGCGTGGCCGCTTGAGTCCAATGAGGCAGATGTTTCCAAACGATCGTGAAATCTTCGTTCCGTTCGAAGAAACGCAAGTCGTCAATGGAAAAGGCATCGCCCATGCTTAAACGCTCGCAGTGGCCAGAAGAATCCCGTCGGCGGAGCGACGGGCGTACCGTACACCCGTCGCTCCGCCGACGGGAATATACATCTTCTTTTCCCACCGCCAAAGCAGCAGCACCGGCACTCAAATGAATGCAGAATGAGCACCAATCACATCGCTGCAACGCTAGCAACCAACTTATCTCCGACGGCATTGTGAAAATCAGAGCCTGTGTTTTCAGCTGCAGCAGACTGATCATGTTGCTCGCCCACAAACGGGCTTCACAGCCGTGATCGAGGCACTCCATTCGGTGACACTCACCAGTGGTAATGCTCCGTCTTGAAGCCTTGTTTCGAACGAGAGGCAGACCAACACAGTGGGAAAAGTAGAATGTCCCTTTTTGCGATTTGCCTTTTGCGATTTGCAAGACCGCGACCGATGACTCTACATCACAGGAACCGCCGCGATGATTCACGCCGCAGTTCACAGCGATCTTCATCATTCATATTCAGAAGCTCCACCGTCCCGATACCGACCGGTGTCAAACCCGCAACTCGATCTCCCCGGATCTCGAAGTGCAGTTTCCAATCCTGAGTACGAGGATGAAACAGTACGACCAATTCACCCTGAACCAGCGTCGTCAGGTTTGGTCCTTTGTGCAGGTTGCACCAGTGGCAGGCCACGCACAGATTGGACTCATGGTCCGAACCACCATGCTGCCGAGCAACGATGTGCTCGATGTGGAACGTGAGGAACGGCTGATCGTCCTGATGGCATCGACAATATTCGCACCGGTCATCGGCACGCTGTCGAACAAGTCGGCGAGTGGCAGCATCAACGGCCATCGCGGTTAACTGGCCGTGCGGGAAATCAATGCTTGTGCCTTCAACTGCAGTACGCTGATAAAGTTGATGGCCCGGAGGCTGGCTTCATATTCCGACCGTTCTTCCGCCGTCAGCGTCCCTTCGGACGATTTGTCCGCAAAAGCGTCCAGTTTCTCCTGGACCTGCGGCGTCGCCCGCAATCCAGCCAATCGCTGAGCGACCTCCAGCGTCAGGCAGTTTCCCACGGGATCCAGCAGTTCATCAACAACGGAATTGGCGGAAGGTTGAATCATACCTGAAGTCTACCACAGCCGTACCATTTCCGGAACCAATTTTTCCTCATTCATTCGCAAGCCTGTGCTCGCCAGCCCGGCCGCACACACCGGAGCTCAGCGGAGTGAACTCGGTCAATGCAAGGTCCCGGACCAGGTGACATGAGAGTCCAGAGCCTCATTTCGAGGCGAGAATACTTTCCGAGGCGGGCGAAACGGGGTCAGGCCTCTTTCTTTGGTTCCCCCTGCAGAACTTCAGCAAGAAGTCGTAGCACACCCCAGTGGATTGGCCAGTCGACAACGAGAACTGGTGGCTCCGATCAGGGCTGCTTCGAGTCTTTGCCTTGCACCAGAAAATCGAACAATTCTCCGGACGGTTGACCGTCGAGCGTGATGTCGAACGGGACGATTTGCAGGCCCGGCGCAAGGCTTGCGGTATCGGCGGTTAACTTGACCTGAAAGGTGCTTCGGGATTCTGCCGGGACAACTCCCTCCAGGACGGCTGGGACGGCTGTGACGCCTTTGGGAAGAACAAGCTTGATGTTGTGATGCTGTTCCTTGCTGCGGAAGTTGCGGACGGTGACCTGAATCGTCTGTTCGGTCGATTCGCTGAAGTCAACTCGATACGGATACGCCGAGACCCAGTAAGGATCGAAGCGGTATTCGTAGTCTGGATCGGGCAGTAATTCACGATAGACCGTGATCATTCTCTGTGCCCACGCTGTATAACGTTCGATGAATTCCTTTGGCTCCGGCATGACGTACGAATGGCCGCCCATAATGATGTCGGGCTGCAACTTTCGGAGGTACTCGCCAGCGTACAGGTATCCTTCTTCAAGAATTCCACTGTTGCGAGCGACGACACATTCGTGCCCGTCCTGAGTTACGTCGGATGGACTGCCAAACAGATTGTCACCCGTAAACGCAATTTTCTTACCGTCGAGCTCCAGCCAGAGACAGCAGCCGAATTCCGTCTGGCCGGGCATCCAGTCGACGTGAATCTGATAGCCCTCCCACTCGATGACTTCGCCTTCACGAATTGGGCGTTCAATCTTCATGCCGTCAAAGCCATCGCCGTAGGTATTGATCAGGGCCGCGTAGTCGTAGCGACGCGGATTCTCACAGCGATCGACAATGCGATCGAGCGTCCACGCCTCCGCACCGTATTTTTCCTTCAGCACTTTGCCAAGCAGAAAGTGGTCGCCATGCATATGCGAAATCCACACGGCATCGATCTGCTTCAGACCGAGATGGGCACGCATGCCAACCACGATTTCTTCGAGAGTCTTTTCCGGAAACAAACCGCAGTCCAGGACCAGACCATGACCGTTATCTGAGATGATGATCGAGAAGTTTCGTCCCTGCATGGTGTGATTCAGCTTGTACAGATGTGGCGTGACCTGATTCAGCAGAGGAACTTTTGTGGGTTTCGAAATGGGATCACGTTTCGCCTCGTTCGTATCGAACACGGGATAGCCTCGCACGTAACGTTCGCGGAACTGAGTCAGCCGGCGTCCATACTGTCGCAGTTGGTCCTGAGCATTTGCGATCACCGGCCCCTGCGACGGCAGCAGGAGATCGGGCTTTCGTTCCAGCACGAGGGCAACAGATTCTGTCAGCGTGTCGATACCCTTCCCGAACCCATAGTCCCATTCGGTATCGAACCAGTTCGTCATCTTCGCGCCGTCATGGATAAGGCCGCCAGTGAAGGCCAGCGTCCTGTTGTCACTCTTCAGCAGATAGGTCATTCCACCGGGGGAATGACCGGGAGTCGACAGACACTGAAGTTCGTATCCGTGCCAGGAAAATGTTTTGTCGGCTTCGAGCGCCTGATCGACTGGAACAGCGAGTCGAGGTGGACGGACGTAGCTGGCCCCATAGACCGAGTATTTGTCGCCCAGCGTTGGGTACCACCGACGAAACTCGTTCGGCGTCTCAAATAGCTCCCGTTCGGCCGCCGGCACAGCAACTTTTGTGACTTGACGATCGAGCCGTTCGAACCCCTGACAGTTTTCACGATGATGATCGGTAAAGACGACCCACTCGACTTTGGCAACGCCCATCTCGGCGAGTTTTGGCAGTACGCTTCCATTGCCCAGATTGATCAACAGAGCCGCATCTCCGTCTCGCAGAACATAGACGTTGCAGGCGTCCGTCCATTGAAAAAGCTGCGGAAAAGATTCTGGATCAGGCTGAGTGAGCCCCTGCGCTACGGCGTTAGAAATCCCGATCGACAGGAGGAGTACGGAAAGGACAATCATGGACACGGGCTGAGTTCGGTTCAGGGTCATTCCAGGTCACCTTTCATAACGACGGGACAAGTCAGCCCACCAGCATAGCGTAGATAACTGCAGAGGGCATCCGTGGAACCTTCAGACCCTCATCCCTGTCAATTGAGAAAATCGTGACTTGCGAATTCGAAGTGGAATCTGGAATCTTTGCGATGGATGACATCGCAGCACGAGTTCTGCTTCAGATCTTCGATGTGAATGCTGCAGAACATCAATTTGGGCCTGGAACACTAACGCTCGATGTCGCCGCCCCTGGGCTGTAATGTGGGGCATACGGTTAGATTTCTCTGCGAAGGCATTTGGACTCGCATCCACCACGGGTTCATCGCACGGATCGAACTTCGTCAGCAATGTCCGCAGATTCGCCGCGTTCTGGCTTTCGTCTTTAACGCGTGCGTCAGAGCCAGATTGCTGTCGCTGGAAATGCCGTACTTCATTCGACCAGGGTCCCCGACCACGCTTTGCTGTGCTGGAATACATTGTCAACGGGTGTTATGGTGCTCGGTCGCTCGCGCTAGTCCGCGACATGGAATCAATGTGACACACACCGTCATCGGAGAACTCTGAACGGGCTTTTTTCAACGGACTCTGAATGATGAAGTTTCTCTCGCGTGAGGCGACGGCCGCAAAAGCCGGGTTTAACCGCTGGCTGGTTCCTCCCGCTGCTATTGCGGTCCACATGTGCATTGGTGAAGTCTACGGTTTCAGTGTCTTCAACGTTCCTCTGACACAAGCCGGTGCAGGTTGGACCATTCCTCAGGTTGGCTGGATCTATTCAATTTCGCTCTTCATGCTGGGGATGTCAGCCGCTGTCTTTGGCAAATGGGTAGAACGCAGCGGGCCACGCAAGACGATGTTGGTCAGTTGCCTCTGCTTCTGTGGCGGTCTGGTCATCTCATCCATCGGCGTGAAGCTGAAGTTGCTCTGGCTGCTTTACATTGGTTACGGCTTCACCGGCGGCATTGGCCTCGGACTTGGCTATATCTCGCCCGTCTCAACACTGATCAAGTGGTTCCCGGATCGGCCGGGAATGGCGACCGGAATGGCGATCATGGGGTTCGGAGGAGGGGCTCTCATCGGTGCTCCTCTTGGCGTCAAACTGATGGATTACTTTAAGTCATCCACGTCTGTTGGCGTCGCGGAAGCATTCATGGTCATGGCTTGTCTCTACGCGATCTCCATGATGTTCGGAGCACTGATCGTCCGAGTCCCGCCGGAGGGATGGAAGCCCGAAGGCTGGCAGCCCACGAAGCACGTCAATTCGATGATCACGAATGCGAATGTTGCCGTAGATGTCGCATGGAAGACGCCGCAGTTCTGGTGTCTGTGGGTGGTGCTTTGCATGAACGTGAGCGCTGGAATCGGGATTCTCGGTCAGGCGTCGAAAATGTGTTCCGACATGTTCGGTGTCAGTGCGACCGTCGGTGGTGGGTTTGCAGGACTTCTCAGTATCTTCAATATGGGTGGCCGATTTGTCTGGTCGTCCATCTCTGACACGATCGGACGCAAAGCCGTCTATTGCATTTACTTTCTGCTCGGGGCGATTTTGTATTGCCTCGTCCCGTGGACACAGCACACACAGAACAAGACGTACTTCGTGATGGTGACCGCTGTCATCATCACAATGTATGGTGGTGGCTTTGCAACAATCCCCGCCTATCTTCGCGACATGTTTGGCACTTACCAAATTGGTGCCATCCACGGACGGCTCATCACGGCCTGGTCTGTGGCTGCAATACTGGGGCCCAGTCTGGTCAACTACATCTCGACGTCAAAGATTGAAGCCGGTGTGCCCAAAGCCGAGGCGTACAATTCCACCATGTACGTGATGGCAGGTTTGTTAATCATCGGCCTGATCGCCAACCTTCTGGTTAGACCAGTTCATCCCAAGTTTCACCGCGTTGAATCTCCTTAAGCCTGGCTACATGAAAAAGCTTTTTCTCATCTCTGCATGGATCTGGATTGCAGTCCCTTTGGGCTGGGGGGTGTACCAATCGGTACAGAAGTCGATGCCACTTTTCGATAGTCAGCCGGACGCCTCGCCGGTAAGCCGCCCATCGAAATGATGAGTGCCCGAATAAAAGCGGAATAAGCCATATGGCCAACCGTCGTGTCGACGAGCAAATGATTGGGAGTTCCGCATCCCGCTCAGTTGAATGGGAGTGACGGAATAGGCGGTGTGGTTTGCCATCATCAGGTCGTGGGGACCCAATCCGCGACGGCACCCATCCGAGCGTTGCTGCATTAACTTCAACGTTGAAGTGCAAGTCGAAACGCTTCAACACTACGGCTGGCAGTCACCACAAGCAGTGAAATCTCTTCGTGTCGCTGAACTGTCCGTTGCGAGATTTTGCCGACGCACTTGCCGCGTTGCAGCCATCCAGTAACTCAGGCTGCGGTCATGACCGTTGTAGAACAGCAGAATTAGCGAGACTTCATCGCCGTTGCCAATGTCAAAACTCTCGCCTTGGCAATGGAAGGACACTCTTGCACCACCGGCAACAACACCGGCATAACAGAACCGGAGACCGGTTCGGACGGCGTGCTGTTCAGACTATCGAGCGTCGCTTGTGAAGTTGCCACGGACTCATCGCTGCAGCATCGTTACGTATGCCTAGCAGAAATACTCTCGCTTGAAAGAAGCCGGAGTGCACTCGGAGTGATTGCCCTTTCGCATCAGACGAAGGGCATCGTGCTGAACTTCGGAAGGAGAGCCATCGCGTCCTAAAAGGACAATCCCTATTACGCAGAACTTCCAGAAAGAGGTTCTGTACAAAAGCCCCACCAGGGCTGTTAATGAATGTACTCGGGCTTACGAG
>Ga0255095_1000248_pt1 | contig 29923 bp, 25 predicted proteins | sample Colum_Law_RepC_8_2_FD_188435 | JGI IMG/M metagenome (GOLD analysis project Ga0255095, IMG submission 188435) | Freshwater microbial communities from Columbia River, Oregon, United States - Colum_Law_RepC_8d | ecosystem: Environmental > Aquatic > Freshwater > River | place: USA: Oregon...
GAGAAGGTAAGCCCGGAGAAGGTAAGCCCGGAGAAGGTAAGCCCGGAGAAGGTAAGCCCGGAGAAGGTAAGCCCGGAGAAGGTAAGCCCGGAGAAGGTAAGCCCGGAGAAGGCAAACCTGGCGAAGGTAAAGGTGGAGAAGGTAAAGGTGGTCAGGGAAGTGGATCCGGTGGGCCGCCCGGTGCACCATCAGGTGACGCCGCTGGTAAACCCACTGGTCAGTCCGGAACAAGAGCTGGCAACAGTGAGCCCGTTGAGAAGTCCAACGAAGCAAGTGACCCTGTCGTCGAAGAAGCGGCTGACGCAGCTGACCTCGCACTGAAGCGTCTGGACAAGGAATTGGACCGAGGCGAAATCGATCCGAAGCTATTGGAAGAACTTGGCTGGACCGAAAACGACCTTCGTGACTTCCATGAACGGCTTCAGAAGCAGTTAGCCGAGCGAAAGCTGACGGCTCAACAGCAGCGTGAGAAGGATCTGGCTCAGAAAAGCTTTGACGAAATGTTAAAGAGCCTGGACGTTAAGTCGACAGGGAATACTCGCCAGGGCCGCACCGACAAGGATCGTGATCAGCAGGATACAACCGGTCGGCAATCAGCCGTCCCTAAAAGCATGGAAGAGAAGTTTCGCATGTACCAGCGATCAATGTCCGGCCAGAAGGGTGCAAAGTCCCAAAAGTAAAAGTCTGAGCCGCCGTTTCTGGACCAGGATGAATTCCTGTATCCTGCTGAAGCTCCTGCGGATCACGACTCCTGACCCGCAGCTGATCAAACACTTTATGTCATCACTTCGGAACCCACTCAACAATGCCGACCACGATCACGTCTTTTGAGACCTACGACGTTCGCTTCCCAACATCACAGCATCTGGACGGATCCGATGCGATGAATCCGGATCCGGACTATTCGGCTGCGTATGTGATCCTACGGACGAATTCTGCAGAGTTCTCCGGACATGGGATGACGTTCACGATCGGTCGAGGCAATGAACTGTGCGTGGCGGCCATTCGAGCACTCTCAGCGTTGCTGAAAGGCGTCACGGTAGAATCGCTGATGGCTGAACCTGTCACGCTCTATCGCAAGCTGACCGGCGACAGTCAACTGCGCTGGGTGGGGCCAGAGAAAGGCGTGATCCATCTGGCTGCGGCGGCTGTGATCAACGCCGTGTGGGATCTGTGGGCGCGAATTCAGAAGAAGCCGGTGTGGCAGGTTGTCTGTGATATGTCTCCGGAACAGTTCGCATCATGCGTGGACTTCCGCTATCTCACAGATGCTTTGACGAAGGGACAGGCGATCGAATTGCTGGATCGCTTCTCAGCAACTCGTCGTCATCGCATCGAAGAATTGCATGCGGTCGGTTATCCCAGCTACACGACATCAGCCGGCTGGCTTGGTTACTCTGATGAAGCCCTTCGCGAAAAGTGTGCGGACCTCAAGAATCGCGGATGGAGTCACTTCAAGATCAAAGTTGGAAGAGACCTCAACGACGACCTGCGACGTTGCAGCGTGCTGCGTCGTGAAATGGGTGATGATGCACACATGATGATTGATGCCAATCAGGTCTGGGATGTGCCTCAGGCCATCGAATGGATTCAGCATCTGGCTCCATTCCGTCCGTGGTTTGTCGAAGAGCCGACTTCTCCTGACGACATCCTTGGCCACCGCGCGATTGCTCAGGCCATTGCACCGATTCGAGTTGCCACCGGTGAGATGTGTCACAATCGAGTCATGTTCAAGCAGTTCATGCAGTGCGGCGGGCTACAGGTTTGTCAGCTTGATTGTTGTCGTCTGGGCGGCGTGAATGAAATCATGGCCGTCATGCTGCTGGCCGCGCGATTCAATATTCCGGTGTGTCCGCATGCCGGTGGCGTAGGACTTTGCGAATACGTGCAGCACGCCAGCATCATTGACTACGTCTGCGTTTCCGGCACGATGGAAGACCGAGTGACAGAGTACTCCGATCACCTGCATGAACATGTCTGCGATCCGGTCATCATGAAACACGGCCGCTATATGCCACCGAATGCTGCCGGTTACAGCGTGAAGTTCACCGACGCAGCGTTAAACGAATTCACGGTGAAGAATGCAGCTCTGTGATGAGTCTTGATCCCGGGTGCTCTGAACGTAGATTTCCGTCGGCCTCCTCCGCCACCGGGTTTACCCCGGTGGTTTAACGGCCTTTGCACCACTGTGAGTTTCAAGCACCTGCCCGCGCGAACGGGGTGCTGAATACTCTTTCCATCGGTTAAAGCCCGTGGGGAAGCGAAAGGGATCGTCTCCGGACTTAGTCCTTTTAGCCGCCGGACGACTTGCCGGAATCCCCGCTTGATGACTTACCTGAATCAGACGATCCCTCGCTGGCCTTCTTGGCAGCGTCGGCACCTTTTTTGTAGGACTCACTGCGATAATCGGTCTGGTAGAAGCCTGTGCCTTTGAACAGGATGCCTCCGCCTGCGCTGATGATGCGTTCGGCTTTGGCCTTCTTGCATTTAGGGCACTTCTTTGTCGGCTCCGCTTTGATCGACTGAAACTCTTCCCACTTGTTATCGCAGGCGTGGCAGCGGTATTCGTAAGTTGGCATGACTCTGTGACTCGTAACAATGTGATGCGGTTAGTGTATTAAAGATGCAGAGCACACGGGCGGGAAACACCCAGATCACGCTTCCGGCGGGGCTGAAGAAACAATAACTCGAGCCGGACGGACTACTCGATCGTGCAGGCGGTAACCCATTTCGACCACCTGCAGCACGGTCATTGGTTCGTGATCCTTTGACGGGATCTGCGTCAGTGCTTCGTGCAGATTAGGGTCAAATGGTTTTCCAAGTGCATCAATCGGCTCGGCGGCATGAGACTTCAGAATGTCGCGGAACTGATTGGCCACCATGCGAATACCATTCAGCATGTTCGGAAGGTCGCCGGTTTGTTCGGCCGAAAGAATGGCTCGATTGAGTCCGTCCAGTCCTGGCAGGATATCACGCAGGAGACGCAGGGCTTCAAACTTTCGAGCATCTTCCTGTTCGCGATAAGTCCGGCGTCGGAAGTTTTCCATCTCGGCCTGCGTTCGCAGCAGTTTGTTCTGCAGGTCGTCAATCTTTGCCTGCAGTTCTGTCGTATTCACCAGCGGCGACGACGTGTCTTCGGCCATCGCGTCCGCGAAAGCCTCAACGCCGGAATTTTCTGGTACGCCCGCGTTGTTGGCCGGGTCTGGCTGACTCATAGCAAACCTCTGTAAAATATGTGTTGAAGGGCACTGCCCTTGCGACTTGTTGATTCAAGGCGTAGTGCCGACTTCAGTCGGCATTATTGATCAAATTCCCAGACGGATGCCGGCCAAAGCCAGCACTACAAGCTGAGCGGCCTCTAAGTTTCTTCTTCTGAATTCTGACCTGAGAAGAACGTCTTCACCTGCTCAAAGAATGATTTGCGTTGAGGCATAACATTCTTATGGTCCAATTCTGCCAGCTTGCGGAGAAGTTCTTCCTGCTCCGAAGACAGCTTGCGAGGAATCTCGACCTGCACTTCGACCAGCAGATCTCCAGTTCGACCATTCGCACCACGAGGATCGGGCATGCCCATGCCTCGCAGGCGATTGATCTCGCCAGGCTGAGTGCCCGGTTTGATCTTCAATGTTTCCGGACCCTTTAAGGTCGGTATTTCAATCTCAGCACCCAGCGATGCCTGAGCGATTGTGACCGGCAAGCGGTATGTCAGGTCCTGGCCATCTCGTTTAAACAACGGGTGCTTTTTGACTTCGATATCAACGTAGAGATCGCCACGCGGACCGCCATTCAGACCGGCTTCACCTTCGCCACGAAGACAAAGCTGCATGCCCGAATCGACCCCCGCCGGGATGTTGACCTCTCGCACGACCTCCTTCATGATTCTGCCCTGTCCATTGCAGGACACGCAGGAATCTTTCACAACCGTGCCACGACCACGACAGGCTGGGCAACTAGTCTGAAATCGAAAGAAGCCCTGTGATTGAATTACCTGGCCGTGACCACCACATGTGGAGCACTTGGTCGGAGACGACCCCGGTTTACAACCAGAACCCTGGCAGATGTCACAGCCTTCATGACGCGAAATTCGGAGTTCTCGTTTGCAGCCGTTAAATGCTTCCGGCAAATCAATTCGCACCGTCGCCTGAAGTGATTCACCGCGAGAAGCTCCTGAACGGGCACCGCCTCCGCGACGACCGCCACCACCACTTCCGCCAAATCCAAAGCCTTCGAACAGATCTCCGAACGCGCTGAAGATGTCATTGACATCATGAAAACCGCCGCCGCTGCTAGCGCCTTTGACGCCAGCATGGCCATGGCGATCATAGCGAGCACGCTTGTCGGCATCGTTCAGAACTTCAAACGCCTCCGATGCTTCTTTGAACTTACCAACAGCCTCTTCATCATCCGGATTGCGGTCCGGATGATATTTGAGAGCCAGTTTTTTGTAGGCCTTCTTCAGTTCTTCCGGCGACGCATTCCGCGCCACTCCCAGAACTTCATAATAATCACGCTGCGCCGCCATCATGATGAGCCGAAGAAGGTTTTTGCCGAGAGGGCGCCAGGCCCCGACAGTAGTAATGTTTAAATGAAGACGGGACACCATTGCTGGTGCCCCGGTCTGATTTTTCGTTTCACGGCAGCCCGCAGGCGACTCGAAGAGGCCCTAACAAAACCGGGACAGCGAATCAGTCGCCTGCGAGCTGCCGTGAACAAATCCTGCGATGAGATCGACACTGCCGGAGCAGCCCCGAGGTCTTCGGGGCGACTCGCAGCTTGTGACTATCGGATCACGCCTTCTGATGCTGGCTTCTTTCCACCTTCTGCATCTTCTGACTTCGTAACCAGCACCTGAGTCGTCAGCATCAGACCAGCGATTGACGCTGCGTTTGACAGAGCGTTGCGAACGACCTTGGTTGGATCAAGGATCCCGGCCGCAAGCATATCAACGTAAGCATCCTTTGCGGCATCGTAGCCCATAGGACCCTTCAACTGACGGACTTCGTCAACGATAACAGCGCCATCTTTGCCACAGTTCGTCGCGATCATGCGAGCAGGAGCTTCGAGAGCTCGTGCCACGATGCCCACGCCGATCGCTTCGTCGCCGCTGACTTTGACCTTGTTAACGTCGTCAATCGCTCGCAGCAATGCGACGCCACCACCAGGAAGAATTCCTTCTTCGACAGCCGCGCGAGTTGCGTGCAGAGCGTCTTCCATGCGAGCCTTGGTCTGCTTCATTTCCGCTTCGGTAGATGCACCGACAGAAATTACAGCCACGCCGCCGGTCAGCTTCGCCAGGCGTTCCTGGAACTTTTCACGGTCGTAATCGCTGTCCGTCTTTTCGATGTGATCGCGGATCTGCTGAACGCGAGTCTTGATCACAGAGGCCTTACCTGCACCTTCAATGATGGTGCAGTTGTCCTTGGTCACTTCAACGCGACGAGCACTTCCGAGGTGTGACAGTTCGACAGATTCAAGCTTGATCCCAAGATCTTCGGAAATCATCGTTCCGCCGGTCAGAACAGCCATGTCGCCCAACATCGCCTTACGACGATCACCGAAACCTGGAGCCTTCACGGCACAGATCTTCAGGATGCCACGCAGCTTGTTAACGACCAGAGCCGTCAAAGCTTCGCCATCAACATCTTCTGCCACAACCAAAAGCTGCTTGCCTGAACGAGCGACCTTCTCGAGCAATGGCACGAAATCGCGAAGGCTGGAGACCTTCTTTTCAAACAGCAGAATCAGGCAGTCTTCCAGAACGCACTTCATGTCTTCAGCCTGAGTCACGAAGTAAGGGCTGATATAACCCTTATCGAACTGCATGCCTTCAGAGAATTCCAGAGTCGTGCTGTTGCCCTTGCCTTCTTCAACAGTGATCACGCCGTCACGGCCAACTCGTTCCATCGCATTGGCAATCATCTCACCAATCGCTTTGTCGTTGTTGGCAGAAATCGCGCCGACCTGAGCAATCTGCTGCTTGGATTCGACAGGGCGAGCCAGCTTTTCGATGCTCTTCAGAGCCGCCTCGACAGCGATCTCGATGCCCTTGCGGACAACAGTCGGGTTTGCCCCGAGAGAAATGCTGCGAAGACCTTCGCTGTAGATCGCTCGAGCCAGAACAGTTGCGGTTGTGGTTCCGTCACCTGCTGTGTCGCTGGTCTTGCTGGCAACTTCGTTCACCAGCTTGGCACCCATGTGCTCATAAGGATCTTCCAGCTCGACTTCCTTGCTCACGGTCACGCCGTCTTTGGTAACGACCGGATTGCCGAAGCTCTTGTCGATGATCACATTGCGACCAGTTGGTCCCATCGTAACCGCAACAGCTTTGGCCAGTGTTTCCACGCCGCGCAGCAGCTTGATGCGGGCTCGATCGTCAAATAAAAGTTGCTTTGCCACTTCGAAGGCTCCTTCAGCGATCAGACGCTGCGATAATTAAAAATGTGTTCAAAACAGGCGATGCGAACCACTCTGAGGGCTCGATTATCAGGGCTCGATACTGCCGCCCGACCTGAAAAAACAGGTCGGGCATTCAACAGCGTGCAACAAACGATTAGACCAGCTTCGCCAGGATATCGCTCTCTCGCAGAATCTTGACTTCTTCGCCGTCGATCTCGATTTCTGTCCCGCCGTACTTGCCGAAGAGAACCTGATCGCCAACCTTAACGCTGATCGGAGAACGCTCGCCGCTCTCGAGAAGTCGGCCTGGACCTACAGCAAGAACAGTCCCACGCTGCTGCTTTTCTTTGGCAGCGTCTGGCAGCACGATCCCGCCAGCGGTTGTTTCTTCAGCTTCGTTTGGGCGAACAACAACACGATCATCAAGTGGATTAATTTTCATATGCGACAACTCCGTGAGAGTCTGAGCCCGGCTCAGAGTGTTATTGAATTAAGTTTGATTAAAAGAATTTGAATCTGCGTGGTACGAAGAGCGAGTCGAACCGAGGAATGAATCGAATCAGTGTCCCCGGCCTTAGCGACCGGGGACGCGATCGAAACTCAGTTGGGACTACATCATCCCAGGCATGCCCATTCCGCCCATGCCCGGCATTCCGCCGCCCATGCCACCCATTCCGCCCATGCCACCGTCGTGGTGGTGGTCGTCATGATGACCGTCTTCGGCCTTCTTAGGCTCGTTGACAACGATGCAGTCGGTAGTCATCAGCAATGACGCGACGCTGAAAGCATTCTGCAGTGAAGTTCGAACAACCTTTGTGGGGTCGATCACGCCGAACTGCAGCATATCGCCGTACTTGTCATTCAGAGCGTCATAGCCGTAGCTGACCTTCTTCTCTTTCTTGACGCGATTGGCAACAACTGCACCATCGAGACCTGCGTTTTCGGCAATCGTTCGCAAAGGCATCTCAAGAATGCTGCGAATCAGCTCGACACCGAAGTCTTCGTCGCCCTTTGTGTTCAGATCATCAAGAGCAGATGCACAACGCAGCAGAGCCACGCCGCCGCCAGGCACGATGCCCTCTTCGATCGCTGCACGAGTTGCCGCCAGAGCGTCAACAAACAGATCCTTGCGTTCTTTCATCTCGGTCTCAGTAGCAGCTCCAACGTTGATCTGAGCGACACCGCCCGCCAACTTCGCCAGTCTCTCCTGGAGCTTCTCGCGATCGTACTCGCTGTCCGTCGTTTCGATTTCGCGACGAATCTGTTCAGCACGACCGGCGATATCGCCCTTCTTGCCGCCACCTTCGACGATAACAGTCTTGTTCGCGTCGATGTGAACCTTCTTCGCTTTGCCAAGATCCGACAACTGGATGTTTTCCAGCTTGATACCCAGATCTTTGAAGAAGGCCTTGCCGCCAGTCAGGATTGCGAGGTCTTCCATCATCGCCTTGCGACGATCGCCGTAACCCGGAGCCTTGACCGCAGCGACCTTCACGATGCCACGCATCTTGTTGACAACCAAAGTTGCCAGTGCTTCGCCTTCGATGTCTTCTGCAATGATCAGCAGAGGCACATTGCCCTTGGAGATCGCTTCCAACAACGGAACCAACTGCTTTGCGCTGCTGATCTTTTCTTCGTGCAACAGAATGCGGCAGTTCTCCATCACAACTTCCTGCTCATCTTCATCGGTGATGAAGTGTGGAGACAAGTAGCCACGATCAAACTGCATACCTTCAACAAGGTCAACTTCCGTCGTAACGTGCCGACCTTCTTCAATGGTAATTACACCGTCCTTGCCGACCTTCATCAGAGCGTCCGCAAGGAACTCCCCAATGTCAGGATTGTTGTTTCCAGCAATCGTTGCAACCTTCGCGATGGACTCACGGTCAGTTGCTTTGACTGGCTTGGCCATCTTCTGCAGAGCTTCGATCACAGCCGCAACAGCCTTCTGAGCACCACGGCTCAGAGCCATCGCGTCAGCACCGGCCGCAAGATACTTCAGGGAAGCGCGGTAGATCGCTTCTGACAGTACGGTCGCTGTTGTGGTTCCGTCACCGGCCACATCATTGGTCTTGGAAGCAGCTTCCTTCACCAACTGAACTGCGACGTTCTCGTATGGATCTTCCAGTTCGATGTCTTCAGCGACGGTAACACCGTCCTTAGTCACCTTTGGTGCGCCCCAACCCTTGTCAAGGACCGCATTCCGTCCACGAGGACCCAGGGTGCTGGAAACTGCCTTCGACAGCTTCGAAACGCCGGAAAGCAGGCTTTTACGAGCCTCTTCGTCGAACGTTAGTAACTTAGCCACGGCTTCTCCTCAAATTTGTCAACGCAATCACGAATCAAAGCTCTTCAGTCAAAACTCACTTCCGCACGGGCAAAATGGCACCGGTGACGAGAGTGGCAGAGAATTCAGAATGGGTCGCGAAGTTTGCAAACCCTGTGCCGCCGGGAAAACTGTGGTCGCAAGGTGTTGTTGATAATGGACTTATGAAATCAGGAGTCATTCCGAATGGAGTGGCAGCGATCTTTTGCCGTCGTTTTGGCAGACCTTTATCTTAGGTCTGGTCCTGATCGGCTCGCCATGATCTCAGGCTGTCGGTTCTCTTAAGAATTCTCCCACTGGCACACTTTCGCTGTATCAGTTTTGACCACATGAAAACAAAACTGCCACAGTATGCCTGGGCGGAGAAACGATTGTCGCAGGCTTCGACGCGAGGGAGCTCGGAAAGTGAATTCTGTGAATTTCAGAAAAATGTCGCGAAATTCAACGAAAAAACACGTATGACGTGTCTCATAAGAGACGTCAATACAGCAGTTCTGCCGATTTTGCCGGTTTTTGCATGAGATTTGCAGGACTAAGGCGAACTACGGCAACTAGATCGATGTCCACTGTCAGATCCACCGGACGCAAGGAAGAACGTTCAACTCGCTTTCGGAGATTTTCTGCACTCGCAAGGGAGCGCGCAAGATGCTTGTTCTCAGTCGCAAAGTTGGTGAGTCAATTGAAATAGCCGGCGGCATTCGTGTCACGGTTTCAGAAGTTAAGGGCGGTCGAGTCCGGCTGTCGATTCAGGCGCCGCCGGAAGTGCGAGTGCTCCGCAAGGAGATCGCGGACTCGGGTGAGTCTGCTCGTCCGCAATCCACAACTCCTGGCTCCAATCAGTAAGAAATTCTGATAGCATCGAAAGCTCTGAACGCTAATGAAGGTTCTCGTCGAGGATCTTTGTTGACGTTCCGGGCTTTTTTGTTTTTGGAATGGCGCTGATGATCGTTCGGAACGCGTTAGAGTTTTTTGCAATTATTGCTGTCTGGGCCGGATTTCAGCAGCTTCTGGATCGCAATCCCTTGCCAGCCCTGGCTCTGCCTGTATTGATTCTACTGAGTCTGGCTAAGACGACATTCTTCGGTGTTGAGAACATACGCCAGCTATTCGAGGCGACTCGATCCAATCAGCCTTACCACCGCTTTATGCTGTTAATGCTGATTAACATGACCCAGATTATCCTGTCTTTTGGTCTCGATTTTCACTGCCTGCATTGCATTAACCCAGCCAGCTTCAGCGTCGAGCTTTCAGAAGCGACGTCGTTCGAAACTTTGTTCGAGTTTTCCTACTATAGCACTCTGAATTTCACGTTTTTCGGCTACGGCGATGTGACACCTCAGACGGTCCCCGCTAAGTTCATTACGATGACGGAGATCCTGCTGGCCTTCGTAACCGTGATCTTTCTGCTGTCAGATTTTATCAGCCTGAAGGAGTCCTTAGGCAAACCGGCTGGTGAAGCATCGCCAGACGGCCGCTCGAGCAGTCGCTGAGCCGGATTGCCCGAGTGAGCTTGTTGTTTCGATGGCTGCGTCATCAATTCTTTGCGGATGCGGTGGAAAACCTACGCTTCGTTTCTATAACGAGCGACGAACGCTTTTCACTCAATCCCACTGAAAAGGCCCGTTTACTCGCAGGAACAGTCCCGCGTGACCTCCGGTTTGAATCAAGTGGAGACTCAATCGGCTTGGCTCCGTTTGCTGGGGTTTACTTGTCACACCCTCTGGGAAATTTTGGAATTTGTAGTGTGTGTTGAGCGAATTCGCAGGCACACCAATCATGGATGTTATTTCGAATCAAATCCTTATCGCAGAAACACGAAAACTCATGACTGACTGGCTCGAACCACCCGCAAAGGCTCCAGCATTTTCTTTGAAGTCCACAGACGGTTCCACCGTCAAATTGTCAGACCTGAAGGGTAAGCCGGTCGTACTGTACTTTTACCCCAAAGATGACACTCCGGGGTGTACCAAAGAAGCATGTGCGTTTCGTGATCGTCAGGCTGAACTGGCAGAGTTGGGGGCCGTGGTGCTGGGCGTGAGTCCGGATGATGTGGCCAGCCACAAAAAGTTCTCTGACAAGTTCAGCTTGAACTTTCCCCTGCTTGCCGACGCCGATCATGCTCTGGCCGAAAAGTTCGGCGCGTGGCGCGAAAAGAATATGTACGGGAAGGTATCCATGGGCGTTCAGCGATCAACGTTCCTGATTGATGCGGAAGGGAAAATCGCGAAGGTCTGGAAGAAGGTGTCCGTCGACGGCCACGACGAACAGGTCATCGAAGCGTTGAAAGAACTGGCTTCGTAATCGACCATAGTTTCAACGAAAGGGCCGCTTCGATGTGTTTCACATCAGCGGCCCGTTGTTTTGGTTTCAGCGTTGTGCTGGGTGTTGTGCTCGGTTTCGGTGTATCAGACGATCGACCTGTCAGACCTCGTCGATATGAACGCCTGGAGGCATTGGTGGCAGGGCGACGATTTCGGCCTCCCGCGTTTCTGTGTCATAGATGGCGACAGTCGGTTTGCGGAACATCCATCCGCCCACTTCGCCTGGATTCAGAAACATGCGACCGTTTCGATCCTTCACGCAACTCGGTCGATGTGTATGGGCGAAGATCACAACGTCAGCGTCGCCCAGGCAGTCACGCATTGAATCCAGATGATGAGCCATCAGGAAGCGAACTCCATCGCGTGACTTCCAGCACATCGGAGCATAGCCCAGGGTTCCGACGATTTTCATGCCGCCGGCGATCCCGGTCTGATTGCCATCATTGTCGCCGTAGCAGGCAATCACGTGGCAAGTCAGCTTTCGCATGCAGGGCACGACCAGCGGAGAGACAAAATCTCCGGCCAGCAATACAGCGTTGCACTCGAGGGCATTAAACAGTCTGATCGCATGCCGCAAATTATCCACGTTGTCGTGAATGTCGGCCAAAATTCCAATCTTCATGATGGTCTGCTACTTCTCGGCTGGAGCATCGCCAGCTGGTGGCTCTGTGGGTACTGGATTGTCAGTTGGAGTTGGCAGCAGGATCGGTTTCCGCTGGCTTGGGAGATTCAGCCGCAGGCGTTTCAGGCTTCGATTCGGCAGGAGTGGCAGGCTCGGAAGCTGGCTTATCCGCCTCAGGTTTTTCTGCTGTTGGCTCTGCAGGCTTTGGTTCTGCAGGCGTTGGTTCGCTTGGGTTCTCGGGCGAAGCTGGATTCTCTGCCGGAGCAGCTTCTGCTGGTACTGCAGCGGCACCCAATCGATTTAGCATCCATTGAGCGCGGGCACGATCAGGGCTCGTGTCGACATCCGCTTCCTTCAGAGCAACTGCCGCACTTTTGAGATCGCCCAGAATAATCAACGCCTCAGCTTCATTGATTAGTGACGCATAGAACGACTTTTCACCCGGGTATTGTCGACGGTAACTTCTTAATGTTGCCACCGCTGCTCCCATGTCATTGCGCGACACCTGGCTCATGGAAGTCCAGTACAACGTATCACCCACGGCGCTCCGCTGAACATCGAGAATGGTCTTGGGAAGTACGAAAGGGACGACGGCGGCTTTCTTGTCGTCGATTGGGACCTCCAGTTCAATCTTTTCCTGCATGCAGGCGATGCGAATTCCCTGCAGGTCCTGAATCATTTCAATGTCAAAGTTGCCCATAATCTGCTGAACACGAGCAGTCAGCAGGCCACGTGATGGTTTTCCAAACAAGTCATCACTGCGTTCCAGGAGTTTTTCGAGGGCCAGCATTTTGGCCTCCATTTTTTTCTCCAGTGTCAGTTCAGCTTCGTTCACAGTGGGGTCAGCAAGGAGGTTTCCGATGTTCAGCGATTCTCGTTCGAACGGACTGTCGAGCGGACGCATCAGCAGCGTATACGCCTGCTTTTGTTCTTCACTCAGGGCCGCGGCCGCTGCGATTCGTTGTTCCGGAACGCTCCAGACCTTCAACGCTTCTGGCTTCCAGACGGAGCCAACGACAGAGCATAAGCGTTCTTTGAGGGGGCGAATTTCACTGGTACCACCAACCAGTTCTTCGTACAGAATGGCGGAGTCTGATGCTTCAAGTCGTTCCTGCAGAATCAGCATTCTTGGTGCAAATGCTGAGGGATGGCAGACGACGAAAGCCGAACCTGTCTTCCACCGATCCAGATTCGAAATGGCTTCCAGTCCTGCGGGGTCAGTAACAATAGCGCCGGCATCTCCGGGCTTCGGAACAGCGGTCGCACGCAACGGATCAAACAGCAGCAGTCGATCGTCAACCACGACTCCGATCAGCAGATCTGCAGCCAATGTGATGTCTGGAGAGGCCGGATCTCCGGGCGTTGCTGCCTGGAATACAATCGAATCCAGCGACCGTTGACGAAGGGCCTCAGCGAAAGCCCAGACTCGATCATCAACACTTCCGATGCCCGTCAGCATTGCTTCATAGAGACCCACTGGAATTCGCGTCGAGTCGGCTTGCTGCAAGGACATGTTCCGCATCAAATGGCGGAATAGAGCGACAATGCGTTCCTGCTCACTGGCCTGCCCGGAAGTGCTCATGGAATCCGCCTGTTTCCAGACTGATTCTGTCAGTTCTTTCATCAGCAGGCAGTCGCGAATGTAAACAATATCGTTCTCAGTGTATCGCACCGCAGTCGCGGTTCTTAAGGCGGCAGGCGATAGCGCGGCAGAGTTTTGTTCGCTGATCTTGATCTTTTCGACGTCGCTTTCAGCACTGGTGGCCAGCCAGGAATTCAGGGAATTCACGACCATCTCGCGGCGAGTCTGAGTCGCCATGGTTTCTGGCTGAATTCTTTGAATTGCAGCGCTTAGCTTGCGACGAGACTCTTCTTCGGTATTCACCTGCTGCTGTGCAGGATCTTCGACTTTCACTGGAGCCGGAGCTTCGCCACATCCCGTCAGGCCAGCCGCCAGCAGTAATGTGCTGAGCAGTCCAGGAACATGCCGGAATCGAAGAGCAGAACCGCTGGAGTCCGCCAGCAGGAGATGACTCAGAAACAAGGAACACCTCGAAATATTCAGGACAACGACAGGACCGTCACAATTGCAGGAATATCGCACAATCCAGGTTCAGATTGCAGCCGCATTAGTTCTCAAACGCCAGCACCGTTTCGCGAAGAATTGTCAACTGTCTTAACATGGCTTCCAAACGATCGAGCACAACCATGTTCGGACCATCACTGAGTCCCTTGTCCGGATCCGGGTGAGTTTCCATAAATACCGCATCGCAACCGACGGCCACCGCAGCACGAGACAGCACTGAAACCATCTCACGCTGACCACCCGTCGTGGCTCCTCCGGGTAACTGGACACTGTGAGTCGCATCATAGACCACCGGCACTCCGAAGGATTTCATGATGGGCACGCAGCGAAAATCATTCACAAGGCGACCGTAACCAAAGGTTGAACCGCGTTCAGACAACATCACACTGTTCAGACCACGCGCTCGGCACTTCTTTACGGCGTGAATCGTGTCTTCGGGGGCAACAAACTGCGGTTTTTTGACGTTAACGCAGATATTTCTGGCCACGGCGGCATCTGCGGCCGCCACAATCAGGTCGGTTTGACGAGCCAGAAAGGCAGGAATCTGCAGAATCGAGCAAACTTCAGCACACGGAGCCGCCTGAGCCGCCTCATGAATGTCCGTGGTCGTCGGCAGCCCGGTTTTCTGGCGAACCAGTTCCAGCATTCGGAGTCCTTCTTCCAGGCCCGGGCCGCGATAACTGTCGACGCTGGTGCGGTTGGCTTTGTCAAAACTGGATTTGAAGACGATCTGAAGATTCAGGCGATCACGCATTTCGGCCAGTCTTCCGGCGACCTGCAGAACCAGATCTTCGGACTCCATGACGCAGGGACCAAGAATAAACAGTAACGGCTGACCGTCACCAACCTTGTAGTTTTCGATGGAAACAAGATTCTTGGTCACAAAATCGCCTTCCGGGGTGGCAGCTCAGGTGACGCTGGCACGAAAGGCCCTTTTGCGTCGAATTTAAGCAGTGTACCGAGTCCACGAAATCCGCATAATCGATCTGTTGTCTCTTTTTCATTTGCGACTACAAGCGATCAAACGGTCGAATCGACTTGCGAAATGGCACTTCATAGCTAAACTTTGCCTCCCGCGGCCGGTTTTCGAATCGAGCTGCGGTCATGGTTCGGCTTCATGTCGTCCATGAGCACGGATTGAATCCGAGCACTCGTAGCTCAATTGGATAGAGCATCGGTCTACGGAACCGAAGGTTAATGGTTCGAACCCATTCGAGTGCATTTTTCTGCCATGATGGCGGCGACAGTTACATTCGTTCTCGATGACGAACGGGGGTGGGTCGTGGCTGAGAGTGTTTCAACAGCTTGCCCGCACTGTGATGCGAAGCTCAAGGTTAAGCCAGAAAAACTGGGTGGCATCGCCCACTGCCCAAGTTGCCAGCGTCTCATTTGCCTGGCTCCAGAACTTTCCCTTCCTGCGAATCCCTCTGAGCGACCGTCGGGAAATTCTGATCTGCTTGCCACAGAGCAGCAGAAGGTACTGGCTCGTTCGCTCGGTTGTCAGTTTCATGATTCGATTACTCGGTGTGAAATCAGTGAACTGATCGAGATCGCCGAAGAGAATCAGCGGGCCGCACAATGGTCTGCGATCCAGCCGAAGCGGCATCGCGATGAAGCTTCCGGGACTCAAGCTTCCGCCAATTTCTCTGGCAAAGAGGCCGCCGAAGATCCGCGAATTTCTCAGGCAACGTCTCGTCAGATTGTCGACAGCCTCGATGATCGCGGCAAGTGTGCTGTGCTGATCACGGTTCCGATCGATCGGATTAAGTCCTTCAACGATATGGGTGGACTCCCGTTTGCGATCGCTTCCAGTGAAGCCATGTCCAGCGAAGATACAGCTCATTTTCTAATGAGTGTTGCTGTCCACCTCTACAAGCATCTGGGTTTGCAGCCGACGGCGAATTGAATCGCGAGTTCCCAAAACCTTGCACCTGGGCTGCACCGCGCCGTTTTCAGTTCGTTCAATGAACGCCGTCGTCTGGATGGCCGCGTCATTCACAAGCTATGAAGCTGGATTCTCCCACGAATCGACGAACGGCAAGCGTCAGGATGAGACGCCACCGACAGATGGCATCGCATGATGTTTCGGTCCGCGTCTCCTGTTCAAAACCGGACTCGTTGCATACCGTAACCAGAAGTTAGTCCGCGCGGCAGGAGGCCGTCGGCTTTAGTACTCCCACTATTCGCTGAATGAGATCACGCCTTATGACGATCGGCTCACTCTTTCCATCCCGCGTTTCGATGCTTCTGACGCTGGCAACTTTGCTCTCCGTCGCGACACTGTTTGTTATTCCTGCAAATGCTCAGGATCATCCGGATCGAATCGCGAAACCTGAAGTACCTCAAGGAAAAGTCACCTCGGGACAATTTTCCGAAAGCCAGATCTTCCCAGGCACTCGGCGTGAATACAGCGTCTATGTGCCTGCGCAGTATCGCGAAGATCAGCCCGCCAATCTGATGGTCTTTATGGACGGTGCGGGGTATTCGAAGTTGGATGGTGCGTTTCGAGTTCCCATTGTGTTCGACAATCTGATTCATCAAAAGGCGATGCCTGTGACGATCGCCGTTTTCGTCAATCCCGGCACCATCGCCGCAACAAAGCCCGGTGCAGCGGATCGCAGTAATCGCTCGTTCGAATACGATTCGATGGGCGACCGCTATTCGAAATTTCTGATCGATGAACTCCTTCCCGTTGCGTTGAAGGGGCTGAACGTCTCACAGGATCCGGCCAATCGAGCGGTCAGCGGAATTTCCTCCGGAGCCATCTGTGCCTTTACCGTTGCGTGGGAACGTCCCGATCAGTTCGGGAAGGTGCTGAGTCACATCGGCAGCTATACGAATATTCGTGGCGGCTGGGCGTACCCCGGACTTGTGCGCAAAACGAAAGACAAGCCGAAGCCAATCAAGGTTTATCTGCAGGAAGGCAAGGACGATGTCAACAACCTGCATGGCAGTTGGCCGCTCGGAAACCAGGACCTCGCCGCCGCGCTGCAGTTCGCGGGTTACCAGTACAAGTTTGTGATGACCGAAGGCGGACACAGCGGCCAGTGGGCCGGTGAAATTCTGCCGGATGCTCTGCGATGGTTGTGGGCGGCTGACGCCGAATCAACCAACATCCCAGTCGTCGAGACGAAGCCTGAATGGACGCCGCATCCCGATGCGGTCGTCAAAGAAGGAGTTCCCCAGGGAAAAGTCGAAGAGATGACTCCGTGGGAATCCAAAGTCTTCGAAGGGACGACTCGCAAATGGGCCATCTATGTGCCAGCTCAGTATCAGAAAGATCAGCCAGCCGCCCTGATGATTTTTCAGGATGGTGAAGGTATGCGAAACGTCAAAGGACGCTGGCGAGTTCCCGTGGTCTTTGACAACCTGATCGCTCGCGGTGACATGCCTCCGACGATTGCTGTGTTCCTAAATCCGGGGCACGATAAATCGAAGCCGATGAAGGATAACAAATCGTCCAATCGCAGTTTCGAATATGACGGGCTCGGAGATCGCTACGCACGTTTTCTGCTGGAGGAGATCATTCCTGAAGTCAAAAAGCAGTACAACATTTCGGATGATCCGGAGATGCGAGCCATCGGTGGTTCCAGCTCGGGAGCAATTTGTGCATTCACCGTCGCTTGGGAACGGACCGATGCGTTCCGAAAGGTGTACTCCAGCGTCGGCAGCTTTACAAATCTGCGAGGCGGCAACGTTTATCCTTCGTTGGTGCGAAAGACAGAACCAAAGCCTATTCGCGTATACATGGCGGACACCAGCGGAGACATCGACAATCCGTTTGGAAGCTGGCCATGGTCCAATCAGCTCATGGCGTCTGCTCTGAAGTATATGGGGTATGATGTTCGCTTTGACTGGGCCGAAGGATACGCTCACAACGCGGACTTTGGCGGTGCTCACTTCCCAGACGCAATGAAATGGTTGTGGCGAAAAGAGAAGCATCAGCCAGTGCTCGATACAAAAGGAGATCTGGGCGGCGACCTGACGTTGCTTAAGCTGTTGATTCCCGATCAGTCCTGGGAAGTCGTCGCGGAAGGTCTGGGTTTCGCGGATGCGTTATGTACGGATGCCGAAGGCAATCTGTATTTCTGTGATATGAAAGCTCCTGGGATTTATCGCATCAGTGCTGCCGATGGGACGCGAACCGAGATTGCCAAAGAATCTGTCAGCGGTCTGGAGTTTGGTCCGGATGGATTGTTGTACGCCTGCCAGGGTTCGCAGAAACGAATCATTTCGATCGATCTGAAGTCCGGCGAGATTAAAGCCGTGGCCAGCAATGTGGCTCCGAATGATTTGGCTGTCACCAGTGATGGTTTCCTGTTCTTCACAGAAACTGGTGCTCAGCAGGTGACTCGGATCAATCTGAAATCTGGTGAAGTGTCTGCAGCAGATGTCGGGATCAGTCGCCCCAATGGCATCGCCGTATCCAACGATGGCGGCACGCTGTCCGTGTCGGATTATGGTGGTGAGTTCACATGGACGTTCCGAATCAATGCCGACGGATCTTTGGATGCGAAGATGCCAACGATGCTGATGCGACTCGCGATTGATCCGAAGGGCGAGTTCCGATTCAACGAAGCTCCGCCGTACGTGACGGCATCGAAGGGCGATGGAATGGCGGTCGACAGCATCGGCCGCTGGTATGTCACGAGTTCGCTTGGTGTCCAGATTTTCGACCCGACCGGAAGACCATGTGGAGTTCTGCCAACGGTCGACACCACTCAGCCACTGACGACCTGCATTCTCGCTGGGTCTGACTTCAGCACTTTGTATGTCGCTAACGGCACCAAACTGTTCAAGCGAAAGCTGACGGTCAAGTAAAGTCGGCTGCGTTCAGGCGTGTGCTGATCACTGTCGGTGTGCCATGATTGTTTTGCCGGTAGGATGGGCATTCTTGCCCGTCAAAACTTGGTCGGACAAGAATGTCCAACCTACAACTTTGGGTTCAGCTCAAAGATCTTGCTGGGAGCGGGACGGCGTAAGCCATCCCGCTTTTATGCGTTTTTTTGAGTTCCATCACCGGACAGCTCGCGCCATGACGCTTCAAACTGCAGAGGCTCCAGAAATCAGCGGCGAGCGATCAGAGTCTTCATCAAGGGCCTCAAAATCGCCGAAAACATGTCGAAACAACTATTGTCTGGACGCCTGTATGGTTTGTGTCTACCATAGACGGTTTAGTCGCGATCTCTTCCCACCCTGTTTGCCCCGAGATCGCGATGGCCTCCGCTGAATTTTTGCAATCGATGCATTCGGGACCTTTTCGGTGAGCAACGCTCCTAATCTTTCCACTGACAAACGCCTGGCGAAGCCGGGGCAGCTGACGTCCGTTTATATTTTGCTGTTTATCGCCGCCATTCTGATCTTCTTCCTGATCCGGTTCTTCGGAGAAGGATTGACCAGCCCGCCCGTCGCAGAAACGGCTGTAGCGACCTCCGCTGCGGCATCGGCCGCGCCGTCGAAGGCCTCGCATTTACTTCCTCAGGTGTTGGTCGCATTGATCACGATCATCACCACCGCTCGAATTCTCGGAGCGATCTGTCTGCGTTTAGGACAGCCGCGAGTAATCGGAGAGGTCTGTGCAGGGATCGCTCTGGGCCCATCGTTGCTGGGACGAATTGCCCCCGATTTGATGGTCTCTTTGTTTCCTGCTCCTGTCTCGCCTGTGCTGGGGATTCTGGCGCAGATCGGCGTGATTCTGTACATGTTTCTAATCGGACTGGAACTGAACTCCGGACTGTTGAAATCGAAAGCTCACGTGACCGTTGCGATCTCGCACGCCAGCATCGTGGCTCCATTTCTGCTGGGATCATTTCTCGCGCTGTTCGTCTTCGAAAAGTATGCTCCGGCGGGCGTTTCGTTTACCAGCTTCGCTTTGTTTCTTGGTGTTGCGATGTCGATCACGGCCTTTCCGGTACTGGCTCGTATTCTGACAGATCTACAGCTGAACCAAACGGAACTAGGAGTCATCGCGCTCAGTTGTGCGGCCGCTGATGATGTGACTGCATGGTGCCTGCTGGCGTTTGTTGTCGGTGTGACTCAGGCCGATCTCTACGGAGCCATCGTGACCATCGTACTGACCGGTGCCTATATCGGGCTGATGTTTGGTGTGTCGCGTCCGTTACTGAATCGGCTGCTTCCGGATTCAAAGGAATCTGAACTGCCCGTTGGTGTCACGGCTTGGGTTCTGATCGCGGTTTTAGCCTCTGCACTGATCACTGAAGCGATTGGCATCCATGCCATTTTCGGTGCCTTTCTGCTGGGGGCCGTGATTCCTCACGACAGTCTGCTGGCTCGATCATTCCGCAACAAGCTGGAAGATGTCGTATCGATACTTCTATTGCCAGCCTTCTTTGCTTACACGGGTACTCGAACCCAAATCGGGCTGCTTTCGGAATGGCCGGACTGGTGGTTCTGCTTATTGATTATCATCGTCGCGACTGTTGGAAAGTTCGGAGGCACATTTGTTGCGGCGAAGTTCACCGGACTGGATTCACGCACCTCCGCTTCGCTCGGCATTCTGATGAATACTCGCGGACTGATGGAACTTATCGTGCTGAACATCGGCCTGGATCTGGGAGTGATTTCGCCAACGTTATTTGCCATGATGGTCTTGATGGCCTTGGCGACAACCATTGCCACGACTCCGATTCTGCGACGGCTGCTGCCGACGACGTCATCAGCGTCGGCCCCCATCTGACACATGCGAAAGGCTTTAGTCGCGGATGGTGATCACATGAGGGGCTTTATTCTGAAACGCCTGCCAACACCATGGCGGGCGTTTCTATTTGGCTCTCAGCTTCTCATGCTCACCCAATACTTTGGCCAGCTTGCAGCCCGCTGCAGCTTTCCTCCTTCAGCAGCCTGCTGATGAGCCACTCGCCGAACCTTCACCCTTCGCAGGCAATCGCAGGCGCAATCGCGAATCGCAGGTGCCATTCACCTATGATAGTCGCACGGCGATCAAGACGCCGGCCCACGAAACATAGGGTATTTGTCTCGCTCCGCTCTGTCAATATATTATCGATGACCCCGTTGTTCGGATGCAAATTCTTTTCTGTCTCTGGAACCGGTTCGTAGTACAACTGAGAACGATGAATCCCCAGCAGCTGACACTGATGGCGAACGCTCAAGGTCTCATGGTTGAAGTCGATCCATTGCAGAGCGGTCTCACGAGTTCTCGGCAACTTTTTTTTGAGCCACTCCAGCTCGACTTTCATGCGTCCGATCTGCTCATAGAGCTCTACTGACTCAGGCTCATCGTCTGACTTCTTACCGCTGGAAACGCCTCCGTCAAACACACCTTCGGCTCCTTCTAGCAACTGCTTCTTCCACAGTGTTACCTGATTCGGATGGACTTTGAACTGCTTGGCAATCTCACTGATGGCCTTCAAACCTCGAATGGCCTCCAAAGCAACTCGCGATTTAAACTTCGCATCAAATCTTCGACGAACTCGTGGCATAAAAACTCTCCTCGAACTGCCACGATACCCATTCTCCATGCCGCTATTCCAGCGATCCTCTATCCACCTTAATTGCTGGTCCGAAAACCGGGGTCCACTTCACTTACTCGGTTCCATGCTGGTGATCTTCTTGGGATCCTGGTTATCGAGCTTATCAGTTGACGTCGCCGGTTGCTGCTGTGTTTTCAGAAGCAACTTTCGTGTGGCCAACGCCTCTTTTGCTGGCAGATACATGGAGTTGTAGATTTCCGTCTCCTGACCTGCCGCCAACGGCGGAATTGCTTGCTCGGCTCTATCAAGTTCTTCGCCCGGCAGTGACTCAGCCAGGATGGCAAGTGCGTCAGCACCGCAGTGCTTCGTCGGCGAATCCACGCCGGACCTGAGCGAGTACACCAGCTGCCCGTCTGCGGCCGCTGCCAGAATAGCTCTCACTATCTGCCCACGAACTTCATGGCTGGTGTTGTCAGCCAGATAGGCCAAGCCACGATGCACTCCGAATATCGTTGCGTGATCTTTCTCCTCGACCGAATCGAGCAACCTCGTAGCCACATCATTCGCGAGTCCGTCCGTCCGGACTTCCGACGCGGCATTGACGAGGGCCGACGTGACACTGTTGCCGCAGCGAATTTCAGCGCTATCCGGATTCCGGTTTGGTTCAGTCGTGAAGGGAATGGCAAGTAGCCCGCGAATCAGTTTCTCCTGTCTTTCTTTTGGTAGAAGCCTCAGAAGACTACCTGATAATGTTGCACCACGTCGCTGCAACTCACGGTCAGCTGCTGCTGAGCATCAAAAGATTCTCGTCGAACGCACCGTAGAGAAACTCGCCTGCCGAACGCTCATTGTCGGACGGCTGACGGCCGAGCCGCCATTCCTGATTCGGGAGATAAGCGCTGGTAAGGAGTTCGGTATCTCTGGCCATCGCAACAGCTGCCCTCGTCGACCATTCGCTGGTCGAGTCGTGTTCGTTGCGAAACTTGGGGTGCAGGCCTTTCCACAGCCACTGCACATCTTCCGGCCGAAACAGATTCTTCGAAGACATTTTCTCTAAAGCGAGGCAAGCGTGACTGCTGATCGTCAGGTCTTTATCCTGTATTGCCTCAAGCAACATCGGTACATCATCGCGAGTTGGCGTGATCTGATTCAGACCCGCTCCAATGTCTTCCAAACGCTTAATGGATGCGGCTGACAATGGGGTGCGATCCTGTGTGTTGGATCCCATCAGTCCCGCGACCAAAAGCAGAAACGCCCCGCTGACACTTACTCTTTTTCGCATGGCTCGCCTCTCATAAAGCACACGGGTATTAACCTTCTGGTGAAGGATCGTGAATTCTGCCGACTCCCTTGTCAGTCCGCATGGACAACTTCGTTACAATCGCGGGCCGACTCGTTCCGGGGCCAACAGCATTGGTTGCGCAACCCCCTTGGCCTTTAACGCGTCTTTCCATCCACCAAGTTCCATTCCCTTGGTAATTTCACCGGTCGTTGAGTCCAGCCAAAAGTAACCCAGTGTGTCTTCAGGCTTCTCTACTTGTTCTCGAGGGGTAATCAGTCCGAAGATGAGGCTTCCGGAGCAGCCGATCTTGTCGACACGGGCTCCCGCAACACCGCCGTTCTCTTTATCAACCAGCAGCACTTCACTCGAACTTGCGAAGAAGATCTTGTAGCCGTTGGGCAGCATTTTCAGATCAGTACCTGGTTTGAGGTACTCTCCAAGCCGAACCGCCGTCTGGCCGGAGATCTGCTGTTTATCATTCTGATGGAAATTTCTGATCTGGAGCCCGCCATTCTCCGAGATGATCATCTGAAATTCGCGACCATGCTCTGCGGGGCCAACCTTGGTGCCCAACATTTGAGGCGTTTGGGGTTTCCAGTTGAGCGTCCGAGAAGCAGGGTCCCATGTTCCTTCAAAGAAGAATTTCTCTCCGGGAGCCTTTGCCCACAATAGCTTCGAGACGTTGAAGGCGGCGTCCGGATCAACGTTCACAGGACTCTCACTCGAGGTGTGTTTCTTGCCATCATTGGCTGATGCCGCAAACAATAACCACTTGACTCCGTCAGGTTCGATTGCAGGAACGACAGTAAAGTTGAGTGAAAACACGGGTTCCATGGCTGGCCAAAGTATCGAGATATGCCATGACGGCATGCGTCCAAGAGAAATCGTGTCGCTGCTGAGCCCGCCCTGAACCTGCATGACAGCCTCGAACTCACTGCCCTTGCCATCCAGAAGTTGCTCACCGGCAAATCCCCAGTTTCCAACGGTCTTGTTTAACCCATCGATCGCTTGGAATGGTTCTGTCGGATAGTTCTCAGGTGCCTCTTCACCCAGCAAAGCCTTCCACGTCAGTGGTGCTTCTGCGGGGGAAGCTTCCGTAGATTCCTGCTGAACAACAGGTGTTGTTTTGGGGGCCGGTTCCTGAATAATAAGTCCCAGCCCACCGGTTAACCAAACAACCAAAGCCGAGCAGACAGCCATGGCACAAACTCCGAGGATGAGAGGAAGTGATGAGGTCGATTTGGATCGAGAAAGTGCGCGAAGTCCGTCCGGGAGCTTGTTCACTGTCGGCTGTTGAATGTGACTCAGGCACGCTTCGAGCAAATCGTGGACATCCTTGGCCGACTTGAAGCGGTCCGTTTTGTTCTTGGCCATCAGCTGAGCGATAATGTCGCGGAGCCATCCTGGGATCTCCGGATTCAGCTCGAGGATCGGAGCGGGCTCCTCATCAATGATCTTCCTCATCACGCTCAGGGACGAATCCGCCCGAAACGGCACGCGACCAGTACACAGTGTGTAGAGAACACTCCCAAGACTAAACAAATCACTGGCCTGATCAACGAATTCGCCGCGGGCTTGTTCGGGAGACATATATTGTGGAGTGCCGGTGATTGTTCCCTGTTGCGTGATGGAGGCGTCATCTACGCTGCGAGCCAGGCCGAAGTCGGTCAGCGTGACTCTTTCTACTCCTTCATCCAGCAGAATGTTCTCTGGTTTGATGTCGCGATGAACAAGTCCCTGGTCATGAGCGGCTGCTAATCCCGCGGCGACCTGAGATCCGATTCGCAGAATTTCGGCAGTCGTCAAAGCTCCTTCACGGTCGATGCGTTTTTGCAATGATCCGCCACGAACATACGACATGACCAGGAAAGGGATGGCGCCGCTGTTCGAAACGGCATGAATGGGAATGACGTTGGGATGCAGAACTGCTGCTGCGGCTTTGGCTTCTCTTGCGAAACGTTTTCGAGCTGTGGCGTGACTGGCAATATGCGTGGCCATGACTTTGATCGCCACGATGCGATCGAGAGCGGGATCGATGGCTTTGAGGACGACTCCCATGGCTCCCGCGCCGACAACACCGGTGACCTCATATCCTTCCAGCCGGCCGAGTCGATCAGGATGTTCGGATGGCGTCAGTGAGTCCAGCACGCTCTGGATTGCTGCTGGAGTGCTGACCTTCAGGGAATCAATTCCGGCAGCGGAGTATTCCATGGAGCTGGCCACATCGAATTCCGTCTCTCGAAGTGACCGAGCGGCCTCGTTCCAGCTTTCCATGTCAGCGGCATGATGTTCCAGATAGTTTCGACAATCGGGACAATGATCCAGATGAGAAATGATGACTGTTTCTTCGAATTGCCCGGGCGCTGATTTCAGCAATTCGTCAATCTGACTGTGGTCGCAGCGATTCTTGCCTGAGTTCATCGATCATTCTCCTGCATGGACTGCACTTGCCCGCGAAGTCTTCGCATGACGCGACCGCGAGCCACATAAACTGCGCCGATGGATTTCTGCAAAGTAGTCGCCACTTCATCGCAGGATTGCCCCCGAACGACCGTCAGCTCGAAGGCCTGCCACGTTTCCGGATCGACATCCCCCTTCACGATCGCGGCCGCTCGAAGATAATGCTCGCGCATCGTTTCGATCGCGAGTTCCTCTTCAATGCCGGCGATGTCTTCGGGCTGCTCAGCCAGCATCTCGAACATCTCAGAACCGCCAGCCGCTGCCTCTTTCGGCTGTCGAGTAAAAGCACTGATCATTGCGTTTCGAGCAACGCGGCGGAGCCAATGATGGAATTTCGTTTCCGGCGATGTTTGTTCCCAGCGATGAATGGAAGCCGCGACTCGCATCAGGATCGTCTGGACCACGTCCTGAGCATCGGCGTCCTGCAGGCCACGACGGCGGGCCATTCGATAAAGAACGGGACGATAGATGAACACAAACTGATCCCAAGCCTCACGATCTTCGGACGATCGAACCTGCGCGATTAGACTGGCTCTGGTTTGTGGAAATTCGGTCATAGCTGTCTCCTGCGAGACTAAACTCAGGCTGCGACTTCAACCTAACATCAAAGTCAGAAAAATTTCTGAATCATCCCGAATTGAAGCCGAGCACGACGGCTATTTGCATGTTTTTCGAGAGAAACCTTGCTGGGAGCAGGCGGCAAAACACAACTAAAATCCCGTCAGCGACCGTCAGAGGCAGGATTTCACAGCTCAGGCAAGTTTCCGGAAGTGATGTGTTCAGATTCAATCATGTCAAGATCCCGTGATTTAGCTTGCCCTCGCAATGGCAAGGATATCCAAGGGGATAATCCCAGCCAGTTCTTCCAGCGGTGATCGCGAAAGTGTTCGAATCCAGATGCCCTCGGCAAGTTTTTGCCATGTCAGTCGAGCCTGGGGCTCTCTTCATCGGTCGGAGTTGCACCGGCCTGCATCGTAGCGAGGTGCTCCTCCAGCGATTGCAGCAGTCCATCGATCGTCAGTTCCTGGATCTCATGGGGAGGATTCCACGGGAACCAACGAAACCCATGATGCTCTGTCAGCCTGATTTTGACCGGGTGTTTTAACCAGGCCAGAAACACATACAGCACTTTTTCAATCGAGCCATTTCCGCCGTATCGCTTCTCGTTCACAAGGTAGCGATTCTCGAAACGGAAGTCCGGATCGACGTCGATGTCCTGTTCCGTTATTCCGGTTTCCTCAGCCAGTTCCCGCAAAGCGCACTGCAGTTCCGTTTCTCCTTCATCGACGTGTCCCTTTGGCAGGTCCCATCGGTGCGGATGCTTCATCAGCAGAAACGATTCGATTGGCTTGCCGCGTACGATGAGAAATCCACATGAGATCGGTTTTTTCATATGACGCTGTCCTCCATGATCTGCGGGCGGCCACAGCAAATCGACACGCAGCCTGCCCACGGTATGATGCAGTCCTATAACCATTTTCACAATCGAAAAACTTTCCTCACCTCAACGTATCCACTTCTTTTCAGAAGCTCGCTGGCGGCGGGTTTTTATTCAATCCTGGCCCGCAGCCTTAGCGAGGGATTGTTGTTGAAAACGCAGCAACTTTTATCACTCACTGACGTTTCGAGTTGTGAAAACTCATTAAATTAACCAGCCGCTGGCATCGGGATCGCATTGCGATAAAAAACACCCTCAAAGCAACTCCGTTTTACGACAGGAATTCAATATGAGCACAGGGTTTGGAATTGTTGGCACGGGCATGATCGCGCACTTCCATGCGAAGGCAATTCAGGCCATGCCAGGCGGGCAGGTCGTTGCGTGCTTCAATCAGAATGTCGACAAGGCCAATTCTTTCGCGGCTGAGTACGGATGCAAAGCCTACTCAACGCTGGACGAGCTGCTGGCTGATCCCAACGTGGGGATTGTCACAATTTGCACTCCCAGCGGTGCTCACCGAGATCCCGCGATTGCTGCAGCAAAGGCTGGAAAACATGTGGTCGTGGAGAAGCCTCTGGAGATTACTCTGGAACGCTGCGATGACATTATCAAAGCGTGCAAACAATATGGCGTGAAGCTCTGCACAATTTTCCCGTCACGCTTCAGCCCCGCGAACCAGGCGTTAAAAGCCGCCATCGATCAGGGACGCTTCGGGCGAATCACGCTGGGCGATACCTACGTCAAATGGTGGAGAACTCAGGAATATTACGACGGCGGCGGCTGGCGCGGCACGTGGGCTCTGGACGGCGGCGGCGCCTACATGAATCAGGCGATTCATAACGTCGATTTGTTGTGCTGGCTGATGGGCGATGTGGCGGAGATCGCCGGTTTCACAGGAACGCTGGCTCATGAACGCATCGAAGTTGAAGACGTGGGAGTCGCCTGTCTGAAGTTTGCCAACGGAGCCATCGGCGTGATGGAAGCCACCACAGCCGCCTGGCCAGGTCTGTTGAAGAAGACCGAGATTCATGGCAGCCGCGGCACGGTCATCGTCGAACAGGACTCAATTCTGCGTTGGGAATTTGCAGATGAGAAACCAGAAGACGCCGAGATCAGGGCTAAGCTCGGTGCTGGTTCAGCAACCTCCGGCGGTGCATCAGATCCGAAGGCAATTTCGTTCGTTGGTCATCAACTGCAGCTTGAAGATTTTGTTGATGCGATCAAAACCGGGCGACAACCTCGAGTTGACGGCGCGGAGGGACGCAAAAGCGTTGAGATCATCCTTGCGATCTATGAAGCGTCGCGAACCGGTCAGAGTCAGAAACTGCCGCGATAAATGCTGCGGATCGACGCTCAGAGCGAATTTGCTCTGAGCGCCGTTTGAAGGGATTCTTGTTCAGTGAACGGACTCATCGGAATCGGAGAACTCGCCGGACTAACAGCCGCCGCATTATGGGCGTGCTCCAGTTTGTTTTATGGCCGAACGAAACTGTCTGCGTGGCAGATCAACTTTGGCAAGAACTTTCTGGCATCAATCATTCTATGCGTGCATCTGGCCGTTGTCACAGGTCTGGCCGGGCGATCGATGTTTGAAGCGGATCGCAACACGTGGCTGCTGCTCATCGTCAGCAGCGTCATTGGAATTCTGATCGGCGACACGTTCTATTTTCGCAGCCTGCAAATCCTGGGGCCTCGCCGCGCACTCATCGTGTCGATGACATCGCCTCTGTTCGGAGCCATCATCGGCTGGAGTGTGTTGCAGGAATCGCTGTCGCTTCTCAGCATTTCCGGGATCCTGCTGACGTTGTTCGGCATTGCGATTGTTGTCACTGAACGAGGAGCAGCGGCCGAAACGCCCGGACATTTTCCGGCGTCGATGTCTCGTGGCGTTGCGATGGGACTGCTGGCGTCTTTGTGCAATGCGTGCGGCGGAACCTTCAGTCGTCTGGGGACGTTCGGCAGTGAGAAGCTTTCCGCGGGCGGCTGCGATCCGCTCGAAGCGACTGTGATTCGGGTTTGTGTGGCTTCGGCCAGTTGCATTGCCATTGCGATTATCACGAGGCAACTGGTTAGTACGGCTCGCAAATCATTTGATCCAACCGCACTGAAGTCTTATCTGCCCGCCGTTATCTGCGGCCCCTGGCTGGGGATCTGGATGAGTCAGATTGCGTACAAGAATTCCTATCTGGCAATCGTTCTGACACTGACGTGCACGACGCCGCTGTTCGTGATGCCGATGCTACGAATCGCCTACGGCTATCAGATTACAGTCCGAGCGATCATCGGCACTCTGGTCGCATTGACAGGTGTGTATCTGACGGTGGCGTGAAGGTCCCTGCTATTCAGGCAGGCCTTCATTGAGCGGCTGCAGATCCTTCGGGATGAAGAAGCCATCCTTGCGAATCAACTCTCCGTCGAACCAGATTTCACCGCCGCCATAGTCCGCTCGCTGAATCAGAACAAGGTCCCAGTGAACTCGACTGCGATTGCCGTTGTCGGCTTCTTCGTATGCATTGCCCGGCGTGAAGTGGAATGATCCGCCAATCTTTTCATCAAACAACGTATCCAGCATCGGATGCAGAATGCGATTATTCGTCCCGAAAGACCATTCGCCGATGTAACGAGCACCCTCATCGGAATCGAGCACCTGGTTCAGCCGTTCCGGAGCATTTCGACACGTGGCGCTGATGATCTTGCCATCCTTTAGTTCAAAGCGAATCCCATCAAACACGGTTCCCTGGTATCGCGATGACGTGTTAAACAGGATCGTTCCATTGACGCTGTTTCGGACGGGAGCCGTAAAGCATTCGCCGTCAGGAATATTCGATTCGCCAGCACACGGAATAACCGGAATGTCTTTGATGGAGAAACGAAGATCAGTACCCGGAGCCGTGATGTGGACCTGGTCGGCAGCTTCCATGCGAGCTTTCAACGGCAACAGATCCTTAGCCATTTTTGCATAGTCAGCGGTGCAGACGTCAAAGTAAAAATCTTCGAATTGTTCGCAGCTTTTGCTGGCTGCTTGAGCCATCGACGGAGTTGGGTACCGCAGGACGACCCAGCGAGTTTTCGGTACGCGAATTTGAACATGAACCGGCTGCCACCAATGCTGTTGGTAGAGATCCATGCCGGTCCCCGGCACATCAGAAAACTCATTTGAGTTCGCTGAACCGCGAATGCCAATATATGCGCTCATCTCGGTCATGACGGCGGCTTCGAACTTTCCCGCCAGCGACATGCTTTCGGCAGTTGCACCTCGATAGAGACTTCGCAGCACTGCGTTGTTCTTTATCGATACGATCGGCGTCGCACCGACACGATAGGCTTCTTCAATCAGCCGGCAGACCAGATTGGGCTCGGGCAGATCAAACGCCTCGATCAGAACTTTTTGCCCCGGCTGCAGCCGACAGCTATGATGAATCAAGACCTGAGCAAGGCGGTCAATTCTGGGGTCCTGCATAACGAATTTCTTTGCCAAAAGTATATGGTTGGAGAAATCTCCGGATGATCAATTCGGCCGAAAGGTCCTGTCGCCTCAACC
>Ga0255095_1000251_pt1 | contig 29500 bp, 24 predicted proteins | sample Colum_Law_RepC_8_2_FD_188435 | JGI IMG/M metagenome (GOLD analysis project Ga0255095, IMG submission 188435) | Freshwater microbial communities from Columbia River, Oregon, United States - Colum_Law_RepC_8d | ecosystem: Environmental > Aquatic > Freshwater > River | place: USA: Oregon...
AGCCTCGACCATTGGATAGCAACCCATGAAGAAGAAACCATACACCAGCAGCGCCGCCGTCAGCCCGCCGCGCGGGAGGTGCGGGAAGACGGCGATGACCACCGCCGCCAGGATCATCACGCCCGCTGTCCATCGCGTGCGCCCCCGGTCACTGAGATGGCCGAAGAGCGGGTTGCTGATGACACCCATCAAGAAAATGAGGCTGAGCGCCACGCCCGCCTCTTTGACCGAGAAGCCGTGCGCCTTTTGCAGAAAGAGCGAACCAAGGCTGCCCATGCTGTGCCCGGCGAAATCACGCAGGGCGAACGCCACGGCGGCGGCGAGGAAGAGCAGCCAGAGCGCGGACGTGGGGAAGAGGGCGCGCGGCGGTGTGACTCGTGCCGGCGATTTGCAATCGCCAGCGGGCATGCCGGGTGCCGCAGACGGCGGTTGCAAACCACCGGCACTTTCCGCCTCCGCCAGCCACGCGAAGGCTCCGGCGGCGAAGATGCCCAGCACGCCAAACTCCATGATCGGCGTGCGCCAGTCGCCGGATTGTGTTGCACGCCAACCAGCGTAAATCGGGCCCACGAAGAAGCCCGCGCCCGCGCCGATTCCGATGAGCCCGAGCGCGCGCCCCGTTGCCTCGGGATAAAGCCGGGCGACCATGGCGGTCGCCGCCGGGTGAAAACAACTTCCACCGATGGCTGCAACGACGACGCTTGCCAAGGCCACGGCATAGTTCGGTGCGAGCGCCAGACCGACGAAGCCGAGTGCATTGATGAACAACCCCCAGCCAAGCAGCTTCTTGCGGCTCATGCGGTCCGCGAGGATACCAAGGGGATAACTTAGCCCGTAGTAAACCAGCATCATCACCGTCATCGGCAGTGTCGCCTGTTCGAGGCTGGAGAGCTTCAAGTCACGCTGCATCGGCAGGTAGAGCGGCAGCAGCGCGACGTGATAGGCATGCGTGAACGCGTGCAAGACCCCGAGGAGCCAGAGCGTGCGGACGCGGTGTTGTGAGGCTTCCATTCGGGGTTGTCTCAGGCGGCCAGCAGGGAGCAGCCGCGCGCCTCGGTCTGCGCGGCGCGGCCGAGCAGCTCAAAGCCATCGCCGCGCCGCACGGCCAGATCTTCCGTTTGAATCGTCATCACCGAGCGCACATTGGCGAGGTCGCAGAGGCGGAGCAAGCCGGTGTCACCCTCGGCGACTTCTCGGCCGGTTTCGGGCGAGACCACCAGCGCGCGGCACCACGGGGGGAAGGAGAAGACAGAGGATTGAGGAGAGAGGATAGACATGGAGCCTGCCGCCCGGTCATACGCCTGCGAACTAAGTTCGCTCATGCCGTATTCGCAGATAATGGACTCCGGCGGCACGCCGAGCCGCGCGGTGACAAGCGCGTGCAACTCCGCCTTGGGCAGCTCGCGCGAGCGGCCTTTGTAGCCGCCGGTCTCCATCACGCGCGAACCGGCTGGCATCACGATGCGCAAGCCGCGTTGCTCCAACTCATCGAGCAGATGGACGAACATGAAGGCGGTGCCGAGGAGGAGGACCGGTTGGCCGCATTGTTCGGCGTGGCGGAGCGCGGCGAGTGCGGCTGCCGAATCGAGCGACCAGGAGCTGTCCGCGCCGGTCGTCGCCAGAAAGCGTGAGTCCGGGGCACCGAACGCGCGGCTCACGGCAGCGAACATGTGAACGAGCGAGGAGTGCGGGGCTTGCGTCGGCGGCGGGGCGAGACAAAGGAAACGTGCCGGCGACTTGCAGTCGCCGGCACTGGGAAGGACGTGCCGCGCAAACCACGGGAGCAGCGAGGCTTCATAAACCGCCAGCGACTCAGCGTTATGAAAGTGGCGGCTGGGCCGGTGCTCTGTCGTTCCGCTGGAGTGGAAGACCGTGGTGCGCTCAGCGGGCGCGAGGCTGGACAGCTCAAGCTCCTTGAAAGCCGTGGTGGGCATGGCGGGAATGTCCCGCCAGTCAGCCAGCGAACCGGGCGTGACCCCACGCGCGACACACAGCCGCTGGAAGTCTGGGACGGCGGCAAACTGCAACGCAAAGAGCGACCGGGCCAATGCGCCGAACTCCTCGGTTGCGGGCACGGTTCTCCCCGCGTGTTCGATGAACGTGTTCAAACAGCGCGAGTAGTCGGTGAAAGATGACGGTGTCGTCATGCGGTTTTAGAAGCTGGTGAGCCGCGACAGCGGGGCGGAAGTTCCCCAGTTCGTAAGCCCGTGTCGAGCGCGAACTCGCACGGCAGGGCAGGCGGCTGAAACCATTCCCGTGCCCGGCCCGTCTCCGATTCCATGCTACTACACAAGCTCCTGGTTCTCCTCGCCGCCTTCGCTTTGGTCTCTGTCGGCTCCGCCGCTGAGAAGCTCCCCGAGCTCTCCACGACCATGAGCGAGCGCGGCAAGCTGCTGTTCAGCGATGACTTTTCCGGGGAAGCGCCCAAGACCGAGTGGGGCCAGTTGAAAGGCAAGTGGACGCTCGCGAACGGGGCGCTGCGCGGCACGGAAGTGGAGACGGACAACCACGCCGCCGTCACGCGCAACCGGGTGACCTACCGCAACGCCGTGTTTCAATTCACCTTCAAGCTCGACGGCTGCAAGACCGCGAGCCTGTCGTTGAACAACCAGCAGGGCCACGTGGGCCGGGTGATCCTCACGGGAAATGATTTCACCGTGCAGCGCGACAAGCCGAGCAAGAAGAGCGAGGAGAAGCCGGCCAAGCTCAGCGTGAAGGAGGCCAAACTGGCGGACGGACAGTGGCACACCTTGCTGGTCGAGGTGGTGGGCGACCGGATGCTGGCGAAGCTGGATGACAAGGTGGTGGCGTTTGGCGAGCACGCCGGACTGGACACGGATAAGAAGGATTTCGGGTTCACGGTCTCGGGCAGCAGCCTGCTCGTGGACAATGTGCAAGTCTGGGAGGCGGTGCCGAAGAAGGACTTCGACAAGAAGAAGCTCGTCGCGGTGCAAAACTAGACCACAGCGATGTCCGGATGTTGCACCACAATTACCGGTCAGCCCTGGCCAAAAAAGGGGAAGCGCGATGAGTGGAGGGCAGGTTGACTGACGCCAGCTTAACGCAATCAACATCCATGAAAAAACTCCTCCTTACCGGTCTCACCATCGCAGTCGTCGCCATCGGCCTGGTGTTTAACGCCAGCGCGGAAAGCAAAGGCAAATCCCTCACCCTCTCCGGCAAGGGCTGCTGCGCGAAATGCTGCCTGAAGGAGACGGAGAGCTGCCAAAATGTCCTGACGGTGGAAAAGGACGGCAAGAAGACGAAGTATTACCTCGTGCAGAACGACGTGAGCAAAGGTTTCCACAGCCAGATTTGCGAGACCGTTAAGGACATCACGGTCACCGGCACCTGCAAGAAGGTGGGCGACAAGCTTGAAGTGACGGCCGAGAAGATCGATCTCGCCAAGAAGAAGTGATTTTCGCGGACGGCTGGGTAATGGGTTTCCGAGCCGTTCGCGCGATGGGTAGCAGGGTGCAGGGCACTCCTGTAAGTCGGCGCGGTTTCCTTTCTGCCGCTGCCGATTTTCAAGGGGTGCCTTGCTTTTTGTCCTTGGAGAACCAGCGCTACCGGGCCACGCGATACAGCGGGCTGCCCGTGATGCGGGTGGGCAGACTCAGGAGCAACCGCCCACAGGTGACATAGAGCGTGCGCCCGTCAGGACCGCCAAAGGCACAATTGGTGAGGGTGTCCTCCGGTGTTTCGACGAAGGCGACCAACTTGCCCGCCGGCGTGAGCACATGCATGCCTGGGCGGGTGTCGAGCGTCTCGCTGGTGCCGCGCGTCTTATGCAGGCCGGCGGCCACATAGAGGTTTCCGGCCATGTCCACGCGCATGCCGTCGCCACTGCGGCCCGGGTAGAAACTATGGAGCACCCGGGGCTTGGCCACCGAACCGTCCGCCTGCAAATCATAGGCGCGGATGACGCGTGAACGATTCGTGCGGCCATCCGACTCGACGAGGTAGAAGGTGCGGTTGTCCGGCGTCACCGCGAGGCCGTTGGGCATGTCAATGGCCGGAGCCGCGAGAATCCGGGCGACCTTGCCATCCGGGTCGATGCGATAGACCGCGTTGACGTTGCCGGTGGCAGGGTTGGTGTTCGCCAGCCGCGAGGTGAAGTAAATGCGTTCGCGGCCATCCACGCAGACGTCATTCGGTCCCCCGAGAGGGAAGCCGTTGAACTGGTCGCAGAGCACCGTGATCGCCCCAGTCTTCAGATCCGTGCGGGTGACGCGGCCCTGCTTGCCGTCCGCCGCCTCGCATGTGAGCAACCGACCTTGACGATCAAAGGCCAGCCCGTTCGCCCCGTTGCTGGGTTTGCGGAAAGTGGAGAGGCGTTGGGTTGCGGGCTCCCATTTGAGAATCTCCCCGGTGTTGGTGAAGAAGACGTTGCCCTCCGCATCCACTGCCGGGCCTTCGGTAAAATTCTTCGTGCCCGGAAGCGTCGTTTCGACACGCAGCGCGCCGAGATAACTGCCGGTGTCGAGACCTGCGTAGCGATCGGCAGCAAAAGCCAGCGGGGCGACGAGGCACATGGCAAGCAACAGATGATTCATGCCCACACCTGACGCTGCGGGCGGGCGCGGACTTCGCCTCTCCTCAGGCTGGGCTTTAGCGAAAGCCTGGCTAAACTACTTCCAGCATGGCTGAACCATCCCCAACTACGCCGACCGTGGCGGAGGAATTCCTCGTGGAAGCCCGTGCGTTCTGGGCGCGGCTGCCGGAGAAGCCGCTCTTCTTCGCCCTGCTCGGCGCTTGGGTGGCGTTGTTCCACTTCCTCGGCCATTGCTCGTTCAACTTCACGGACAAACCCTCGCTCTTCGCGTGGATGTGGGGGGCTTGGAGTGCGGCCTTGCTGGAGGCAGAGCACGGCAAGCTCGTCCCCCTCGTCGTGCTGGGCTTGCTCTGGTTGCGGCGGAACGAACTGCTCGCCGCCCCCACGCGCCGGTGGCTGCCGGCGCTGGGCGGGCTGGCGCTGATGCTGGCGCTGCATGTGGCCGCCTTCACCGTGCAGCAACCGCGGCTCTCCATGGTGGCGCTGGCAGGCGGAGCCTGGTGCCTGGTGGGCCTGGTCTGGGGGCCCGCGTGGCTGCGCCAGACGTTTTTCCCATTCCTGCTGCTGGGGTTCTGCGTGCCGCTGGAGTCGCTGGGCGAAGGGCTTTTGTTCCAACTACGCTTGCTCGTCACCAAGCTTTCCGTCGGCATCGGACACGACCTGCTGGGCCTTGATGTGCTGCGGGATGGCACGCGCATCTTCAACTCGGCCCGCACCTTCAACTACGACGTCGCCCCCGCGTGCAGCGGCATCCGCAGCCTGACCTCGCTGCTGGCAGTGACGACGATTTATGGCTACGTCGCGTTCCGCCAGCCGTGGAAGCGGATCGTGATGATCCTGCTCGCCGTGCCGCTGGCCGTGGCGGGCAATGTCGCCCGCATCACGACCGTCATCGTGCTGGCCGAGGCCTTTGGCCAGCACGTCGGTGCGGCGGCGGAAACGAACCTCGGCTACGTGACCTTTGGCGTGGCCATTGGCCTGATGTTCCTCGCCGGCTGGTTGCTGCGGGAACCGCCCGCGCCGGCGGGATCAACTCCGGTGGAGACGCCCCCTGCCCCGTCCGCGCATCTGACACAATCATGGCTGGGCGCGCCGTTGGCGGGAGGGCTCCTGCTGATGGCGGTGGCCGCTGGAATGATCCACCACTTGCAGTCCCGGCAAACGCTGGGCCGGCCCGGCGTGCTGGCCGAGCCGCTGCCAAATTCGCCGCGCTGGCGCATTCCCCTGCCGGAAACAGTCGCGGGCCTGACCTCCGAAGAAGTGCCGCCCGCGCCAGAGGAGTTGAGCGGCTTGCCGACGGACACATCCTTCGGCAAGCGGCTGTATAAGCTGGCGGATGGAGCTCCGCTGCTGCTGCAAGTCGTGCTCATGGGCCGGGACCGCACGAGCCTGCACCAGCCGCAATACTGCCTGACCGGCCAGGGCTTCCTCATCGAGCACACCGAGGAAGTGCGCGTGCCCATTGCCCGGCCGCAGCCCCAGGAAATCCCGGCGCTGAAGCTGACCGCCAGCAAGGTCTTCGAGACTCCGGGCGGCCAACGCGTGCCCGTGCGCGGACTTTACGTGTATTGGTTTGTGGCGGATGGAGCGGTCACGGCCCACCGGTCGCAGCGGCTTTGGTGGATGGCGCGGGAACTCCTGCGCACTGGCACGCTGCAACGCTGGGCTTACGTCTCCTGTTTCGCCCAATGCCAGCCGGGCGAGGAGGAGCAGACCTTTGCGCGGGTGAAGGCGTTTCTGGCCGAGGCCGTGCCGGAGTTTCAACGCCCGCACGTTGCGCCTTGAAGCAACGGAAGAACCTCACGCCCGCCCTGACAGCTCCGCATACGCTCGGTTGATGCGCTTGCTGTGCTCCTCCGCCTCTGCCTGCTCGCCCGGGCTCAAGCCCGCCACGCGATCTGGATGGTGTTCCTTCATCAAGCGACGATAGGCCTGCTTGATCTCCGCCCGGGACGCGTCGGGGGCGACACCCAGCACAGCGTGGCTGCCCGCCGGGCAAACGGTGTCCGCCAACGGGACGCCGTGCGAATCACCCGTGCGATGCTCCACATGCACACGGCCCTGCGCATTCGTCCACGTGCGATATGGGGCACCGCACAAGGGGCAATGGAACTGCACGCCGCCACGCAAATTGCGGAGCCGGAACTTCCGCCGGCACTCGACACAACGGAAAGACGGCGGCTTGGCCGAGCGCGCACCCAGAGGCGGCGCTGGTTCGGCGGCGGGTTGTGGTTCAGCCGGCATGGCGGAAGCATCTGCCCGACGGGCGGCAAGCCGCAGTTGACGGCGCAACTCACTGCTCAAGCTGACACCGGGCGGGTGGGATTCCAGCAGCAACACCCCGGGAAGCAACCGCAATTCCGTCAGCGCCTCGGCCAGATCCGCGCCCGGCAGCCGTCCGGCCAGTTCCGCAAGCGCCACCCGGTCAGGATACTCGTGCAGCACTTGAAGCACCCACGCAGCCCGCGCAAAGTCCATCCGCTGCCATTCCCGCGACCGTCGGGCAGCCTCAAGTCCGGCGAGCCAAAGGCGCGGTCCGAGGTAGAGCACTTCCGCGAAAATGCCAGCCACAGCCCGCAACACGGGCAGCACCTGGAGGCTGTCACGCCAGTCCAGTTCGCCCGTCGTGGGAAACGCCTCGTGATCGCTGCGTGCATTTCCCGCAAACAGCAGAAAAAGCACTCCACCCGCCAGCAGTAGGAACAGCGGTAGTTGAAACGCCACCTCAAGGCTGCGCCCCAGAACCGCGCCCACGCCCTCGGCCAGTTGCATCATCCCCGCCAGCAATACCGCCGCCAACCCGCCTGAACTCAGCAGCAGCAGGCCTCCACCGGCACCCAATCGGAATATCGCCCGCCGGAGCTCACCGCGTCGCTCTTTGGCCGCCCGCTGCCGCAGCCATGCGTTCATGTTCTGCGCGTCCACGAGAGCGAAGGGACGCATAACCCGTGCCGGACGAAATGAACTCGGACAACTCCTTGAAGCCCAGAAGCAGGGGCTCAACCAGCTTCCACGGAGAATTAAACCGCCACGTTGCCAGCCATCGTCCGCGGCAACATGCCCTGCGAGTCAAAGACCAGCGGTCGCGGCTCGGTGATAATCTCCAAATCACTTCGCCCGCGCGCGAGCGGCAGGAAAGCTTCTCCGCACTCGACTTCCTCCACATGCAACGTGTTCTGAATCCACAGCAGCTTGGCGTGCGGCGGCTCGGTCAGGCCGATGGTGGAGAGCGCCACATCGAGCAGTTCGCGGTCGGTGTCGTAGTGCGGCGGAATCATCGCCACCTGCGGGTAGCAGGCGGTGGCGACATTGATGTAGGTCACGCGCTTGTCCATCGCCTCGACCACACGCGTCAGACAATACTCGGACTTGCCCAGCCCCGTCGCGTTGCCATGCGTCTGCTCGGTGAGGCTGCGGATGGCGATCTTCTTGATCTTCGGGAACTCATGTTCCTCGGTCCAGTGCTCGTAGCGCTTGCGACCGATGACATTCGTGTCCATGCCGCAGCCGGAAATCTCCTTGCCGATCTCGTCCACGAGCAGCAGGTCCGCCTGATCAAAGGGCAGACGCGGAAGCCACTTGCGGGCGAGCGCGAGCAGCTCCTTGTCCTGCGCCTCCAGCTCATGCGGCAGCACGGCACGGATCAAGCCGGTCTCGTCGTAGGCGTTCTCCACGATGCCGAGGCCGGCGAGAATGCGCCCCTTCTCAATGACGCGCCGCCCCACACTCTTCACGATGGTGTCGAACGAATGGTCCACGAACGCGCGATGGTAAATCTTCGCGCCCTCGTGCTTGCCCAGCCCAATGAGCAGCATCTTCATCAAGCCGCTCTGGTGATCGCCGAAAAGTTCCGTGTGCGGCTTCACGCGGCCCACGACGACCACGTGGTCGGCCGAGAGCGCATCGCGTCCGAAGTGGACGGGAATGCCCTCCGCCGTGCGATCGAGCACAACCGTCTCCATGCTGGTGCGGACGGGACAACCGCAAAACGCCTCGGTGACGCCGTAGTTGCGGAGAATTTCCCGCTGGCCGTCCGACGTGCCGCCGCCGTGACTGCCCATCGCAGCAACGACGAACGGCTGCGCTCCGGCGGCGCGGAAGAAATCTACCGTGGCCTTCAGGATCAGCGCGATGTTGGTGATGCCCCGGCTGCCGGCGGTGATGGCGACAGTCTGGCCGGGCTGCAAGTGCGTCGCGACACCGATGCGGGTCAGTTCAGCATGGACCGCAGCAGCCACGTCCGGGACCACCGTGCGGGCAAACTTTTGGCGGATGCGAAAAACCTTGGGGTAGCCGCTCATAAACTGGCACGCAGCCTTAGTGAGCCCCCCCGAACAAATCAGGCGCAGCCTGCGCGACCAGCGCCTGGGAGCGGACGAGAATCTCCGCCGAGGATTCGCAAGCCAGCGCGAAGTCCGCCAGCTCGCGGCAATCCGCCAGTTTCAACCGCCGGATGATGTATTTGATGGGCGGCACCAGGGGCGGCGTGGTGCTGAGTTCATCCACGCCGAGGCCGAGCAGCAGCGGGACCATCACGGGGTCGGTGGCCATCTCGCCGCACACGCCCGCCCAGATGCCGTGACGATGGGCGGCCTCGACGGTGAGCTTGATGAGCTTGAGGACTGCGGGATGCGTGGGATCGTAGAGATACGCGATCTTCTCGTTCAACCGGTCCACCGCCAGCGTGTATTGGATCAGGTCGTTGGTGCCGATGCTGAAGAACTTCACGCGCTTGGCGAGCGAATCGGCGATCATCACCGCTGAGGGGATTTCGATCATCGCCCCGATCTCGATGTTTTCGTCGAAAGGGACACCCGCGCTGCGCAGCTCGGCCTTGCACTGCTCCACCAGCTCGTTGGACTGGGTCAACTCCTCCAGGCCGGAGATCATCGGATACATGATCTTCACATTGCCCTCGGCACTGGCGCGGAGAATGGCCCGTAGTTGAGCACGGAAGATGGCGGACTCTTGCAGGCAGTAGCGGATGGCTCGCCAGCCCAGGAAGGGGTTCATCTCCGTGGTGTCCTGCGGGATGCTTGCGGTGTTGGGCAGTTTGTCGCCGCCCAAATCGAGGGTGCGGATGATGACCGGCTGCGGGTTGAGTTCCGCCGCGACCTGCCGGTAGGCCTGATACTGCTCCTCCTCGCTAGGCAGCGTGCTGCGGTTCAGGAAGAGAAACTCGGTGCGGAACAGGCCGACGCCCTCGCCTCCGGCGATCTTGACCTCGGCAGCGTCGGTGGCCTCCTCAATGTTGGCCGAAAGGATAATCTGCGCCCCGTCCAGCGTAACGGCAGGCTGGTCATGGATTTCCTGCAACCGCTCCTCAAAGCTTTTCTGCCGCCGTTCGATCTGGCCGTATTCGAAAAGCGTCTGGTCGGTCGGATTGAGAATGATCAGTCCGTTGAAGCCATCGAGCAGGATAACCTGGCCGGTGTGCAACTGCTGGCTGGCCGTCTGAAGACCGACCACTGCGGGAATGCGTAATGACCGCGCCATGATCGCCGTGTGCGAGGTCTTGCCCCCGACGTCGGTGCCAAAACCCAGCACCATCTTCTTGTCGAGCCGCGCGGTGATGGAAGGGGCGAGGTCGTGCGCGATGACGATGCATGGCTCCTTCAGGTGCGCCAGATCCACCGCCTCGTGATGGCCTAGGATGTTGTTGACCACGCGCCCGGTCACATCCCGCAGATCCGCAACCCGCTCGCGCAAATAATCGTCGGGCAGCGCTTCCAAGGTCCTGGCAAAGCGCTCGGCCACCGTGTGAAAAGCCCAGGCCGCGGAGACCTTTTCCTCGGCGATCATCCGGGCGACGCCTTCGAGCAGGGTCGGGTCGTCGAGCACCAGCAGGTGGGCGTCGAAGATGCTGGCATCCTTGGCGCCCATCGCCTGCGTGACTTGCTGCTGGATCTCGGTGAGCTGCTGGCGGGTGCTGAGCAGGCCCTGCTCCAGCAGCTCCATCTGGCGAGGGATTTCGCCTTCCGCGATCTCCTGCCGGGCTATCTGCACCCGGGCTTGGCCCAGCAGCAGCACCTTGCCGACCGACACGCCGGCGGAAACGGGAATGCCACGGAGAATCGTCTCACCCGTGGCAGCGCGCTGTGGCATAAAGGTCAGATAGCTGACCCGGCGCGGTTTGGAAATTCAAAACTCGGCGCGGGGCGAAATAGTTGCAGTCCTACTGGGACTTGCCGTCGCTCTTGCCCTTCTTGCTCTTGGCGGCGGCAGCAGCCTTGCTTTGCGCGCTTTGCAGTTGCTGGTTCTCGGTGGCGACTTTCTTTTGGGCGGCGGCCACTTCCTTCTTGTGCTTCTCCACCTCGGCCCGGGCTGCCTTTACCTTCTCCACGGCCTCGCGTTCGTGCTGTAAGGCAGTTTTGACCCCGGCATCGTCCTCCGCCGCCTTCTGCACCTGGCCCTGGATGACCACAAGCTCCTTGTTGGCCTCCGCCAGCTTGCCGCGCAAATCCCGGAGTTGCGGATCCGCTTCAAGCCGCTCGCGCTCCAGTTCGACCGGGGCACGGATGATCTTGGAAAGATCCGAGGTCAACTGCTTCTTCTTCTCGTCGGAAAGCGCGGCATCGTCCCGCACCGATTCCAGGCGGGTCTTGGCCTCATCGGCCGCCTTCGCGACGGCCTGATGCTCCCCGGAGGCGCGCACCTGCCTGGCCGATGCACTGTGGGCAGACTCCAGCGCGCGGCTGGCCGCATCGCGCCTTCCCGTGGCCACTGGCAAACCCAGTTTGCGGCCATGCTCGATGACGGCCGCCTGCCGGGCCTGTTGCACCTTGGTGGCGGCGGATTTACGGGCGGCCTCGGCCTTGTCAGCTTCCTTCTCGGCCTTGTCCAAATCCTGGTTCTCGTCCTTGAGCTTGGCCTTGGCTTCGTCGAGCTCCTTTTTGGCCTGAGTGGGGGAGGGGGTCTTGGCTTTGGTCTGGTTTTGGCCGACGGCTGCGACCGGGCTGCCGAGCCAGCAAGCGGTCAGCACAACGATCGCCACAGGCTTGATCTTCATTTTCTGAGGCAGACGATCCGGGCGCAACGGACGTTACGGCACCGGCGAGGCTCAGGCCACCTGCCGACCACCATCCCAAACGCACGGTGCCAGTCCACGCGCCTTGCGCAACGAGGCCCACGGCTCTTGGGTGCCAACGTCCACCGGATCAGGATCGCCAGCATTGGCATCCGGCAGGACGGCGGGCGAAAGCATGGCCAGAAAGACGAGCGGTTCCGCGTGCGGGTTGTAGGTGGCGTGGATGGTGCCCGGCGGGATGTGCGCCATCTCGCCCGCGGTCAGGATGCGGTAATCGTCGCCCACCCACTGCTCCGCGCGGCCGTAGATGACGTAGATGATCTCCTCGCGATGCGGGTGGTAATGAAACGGATGACAATAGCCGGGAGCCATATTGGCGCGCACGAGCAACAAGTCCTTGGCTGCGACAATGTCCGGGCGGCACAGCCACTCGTTGTTGGTCCACACGTTAGGCTCGCGGAGGGCATCCGCGATTTGCACGAAGCGGCGGGCTTGAGGGTTCATTGGGGTTGGCTGGGAGGCGTTATTGAGGCGGTTTGCGCTCCGCCAGAATCCGTCGCAGTTCGGCGACATCCCATTGGTCCTTTTCGCGCCAGGAACCCTCCTTTAGAGCGATGAGGTCCTCAGGAGCGAGATAGGGGATGCGGACGCCTTGCGAGTCGAAGTGCCGCAATCGCGGACGAAAATCATCCAAACTCCGTCCGCGCATCTGCGTGAAGATGTCGAGGTCGAAATCCTCGCTGACACATATGGAACCTTCCTGCGGGATGAACTCCTCCGGCTTCAGCTCCCGCGCCCAACCTTCCCCCCACTGCGCGAGTGCCCCGATCAGCCGACGGGCGTTTTCCACGTTGGGGTTCACCAAGATGTCCGCGTCTGCGGTGTAGCGGACGTGCTCGTTCAAGCAAACGGCTATGCCGCCCACCACCGCGAAATCAACCCCGGCGCGCGCGACCGCGACCAACAACCTTAAGAACGGCGAAATAGTCCTGTCGAGCGGCGGCTGGTTTTCCACGATGCACCTCGGAAGCGAACTGGCGGAGCCATTCCAACTGGTCGAAGGGGGTAACCCACGCGGGCCGCCGACCCACGATCTTGCGCGGGGCGAACGGCCCGGATTCGGCGGGAATGCGGCTGGTGTTCACGGCACTACTCTTGCCTGCCCGACGCGGGCGGTCAACCGGCCTTATTTCTTCTTCCCAAACTTCTTCGCCGCCGGAGCCTTCAGCTTCTTGAAGTCGCGCGTCAGGTTCGTCAGCGACGCCTCCACGCCCATGCGCTCCAGGCTGCTCGCGCCGACGAAACCGACAGCGTCGGTGCCTTGCATGACGCGGTTGGCGTCCTCGGGCGTGTTGATGGGGCCGCCGTGGCAGAGGAAGAAGATGTCCTTCCGCACGCGGCTGGCGGCGTCAATGATGTCCTGCGTGCGTTTAAGCGTGAAGTTCCACGTCACCACCGCCTTCGTCACGCCGATGCTGCCGCCGACCGTCGTGCCCACGTGCGCGATGATGGCATCCGCACCGGCCTTCGCCATCTCGACGGCTTCCTCCGGGGTGGCCACATACACGATGCTGAAAAGGTCCATCTTCCGTGCGAGCGCAATCATCTCAAACTCCTTCTTCACGCCCATGCCCGTCTCTTCGAGCACGCCGCGAAAGTGGCCATCCACAATGGTGTGCGTCGGGAAATTGTTCACACCGCTGAAGCCCATCTCCTTCACCTTGCCGAGCCAGTGCCACATGCGACGACGCGGGTCGGTGGCGTGGACGCCGCAGATGACCGGAATTTCCTCCACCGTCGGCAGCACCTCGTATTCGCCAATCTCCATCGCGACGGCGTTCGCGTCGCCGTAGGCCATGAGGCCGCAGGTCGAGCCGTGGCCGCTCATGCGGAAGCGCCCGGAGTTGTAGATAATGATGAGGTCCGCCCCGCCCTTCTCGATGAACTTCGCGCTGATGCCCGTGCCGGCACCGGCGGCGATGATGGCGTCGCCCTTCTTGATGGTGCTCATCAAGCGGTCACGGACTTCCTTGCGGGTGTAGGGGTTTCCTTTGCCGGTCCAGGGATTGGGCATGGTTCGAGATTGGTTAAAAATCTGTCGCGCCAAGCGAGCGCGCCGGGCATCGTATTGCCACGCCCGCTGGTTTGAAAATGGCAAAGACCCACGCCCAACTATCCGAAACGCACATCCTGGGCGCGCAGACACGCCAATGGATTGTGCGCGCCAGTTCCACCGACCCGCGCCCGTGGCTCCAAGACACGCCCGTCTGCCCGGCGCTCACGCAACATCAAATTGCCCACCTCGGCGTCTGCCACGCGGTCGAGCCATATCGCGTCGTGCGCATGAAACAGAGCGGCACCTATTTCCTGGCGTGCTTCGGCGGACGCGGGCGGTTCCTCGTGGAGGGCCGCTGGCAAACCTGCAGCGCAGGCACGGCCTGCCTGCTGCCGCCGCACATTCTCAACGCCTTCCACGCCGAACCCGGTGCGCCGTGGGAATTTGTCTGGGTGCGCTACGAACAACCCACGGACCAGCGCCCCATCGCCGGTGCGAGTTCCCCCGTGCTCGCAAAGTTTGACCCCGAGCCGGTGCGCCACGCGGCCTTGGGCCTGCATTACGAAGCCAAAGGCGCGGCGGTCCCCGCACAGATGCAGCACTGGGCGGACTTGGTCCACGCCTACGTCCTTCGCTTCGCTCGCCCGTGGCAGGTGGAGGACCGGCTCTGGCTCGTGTGGGAAGGCGTCGCCGCGCATCTCGACGAAGAGTGGACACTGGAGCGGCTCGCCCGCCTCGCGCACATCAGCACCGAGCATCTGCGCCGGCTGTGTAACCGGCAACTCGGCCGCAGCCCAATGCACCAAGTCATCTTCCTCCGTATGAGGCGCGCGGCGGAACTCCTCTCCACGACCAGCGACAAGGTTGAAACCATCGCCAACGCCGTCGGCTACCAAAACCCGTTCGTCTTCTCGAACACGTTCAAGAAGTGGACCGGTTGGCGTCCGTCGGAATTCCCGGGCAGGACAAAGGAGAAATAGGAATCTCTGTGCCCGTCTCGCCTCTGTGGTGCCAGCCGTGGGGTAAACACCGCAACGGCGGGAAGGGCGTAGGGACGGCCAATTAAGCAGCTTAACTCTGAAGCCTTCGCTCCAAATCCGCAATTACGGCGTGCCACTTGAAACCTATCGAGGCGTCACCTTCTTCCCACAAATCCTTCAGCTCAGACTTCGTCTTGATAATGGCAACTGCCTGCCGAGCAAGCTGACCAGAATCGGGTGAGAACTCTTGCGCGTGTTCACGCGTCCACTCTACGACGCCATCGGGTAGCTCCGGGAGTGGATGCCCAAGCCAACAAGCAACAATCTCCGCCGCAGCGAGTGCCTCAGACGCCACCGATGCAGGCAGGTAGGGTTCTGCGGGATGACGACCAAGTAGTCTGCCGACAAACGATGGCCGCTGCGGTGCGCTCTGCTCAATGACCCGAATCAAGGCGTCGCGAACGATCGTCACGCTACGGCTCTCGCGCAGGTCGCCGACCCAATCCATCGCAGTGTCATTCTCAAAGTTACCAGCATCCCAAGAGCCCATACCTCGTCGCTTTTTGAGTTTTGAGGAAAACGCGCTACGCGAACTCACTCCACCCATGGTAATTGTTGGATCCCACCCGACGGGGCTTTCCCTATTTCTTCTTCTTGCCCCCGCCCATGATCTTTTTCGCCACCTTCACCAAGCCCAGTTTGTGCGGCAGCTTGAAGGCCGGGTGTTCGGCAATGCGCCAATACTCGCGCGCCGTCGTGCGAAAGACGTCGTTGCGCACCAGCGCGTAGAGGTAGCCCTTGTAGTTCTGGTCACGCCACGAGCGCATCGGCTCGAACTGGCTCAGGCGGCACTTGCCGAACTCGATGACGAAGACGGAGCTGGGCAGGTTGTAGGCACGAAACTCACGGCCCGACGCTTGTAGTTCGTGGATGAGCGCATCCAGCCCCAGGTAAATGATGTCGCCGTCGTGGAACGCCATCGCGCTGTCCGGCCCCATCGCGTTCAGGCAAAAGCGCGCGTCGCGCAGCATCGCCGTGTCCGTGTGCTCTCCGTCGATGAAGCAGAAGTCCGGCTTGAACGGCAGGTCTGCCGGCTTGAGCGACTCCGTGCCCTTCTCGATGGGAATGACCTTCTTCACATCCGCCCCCGGCACCTTTGCCAGCAAGTCGAGCATGTGCTGCGTGGTGACGTGCGAATAGTCGCCGCCCTTCTCGCGCGCGTCGGGCACGAACTTAGGGCGCGGATCAATCGAGATGATTTTCGTGCAGCCGGGATCAGCCACATAGGACTGGAGTGATCCGCCCTTGAAAGAGCCAATTTCGAGGAACGTGAACTTTCCACCCTTCCACTGGCGGAATGCGCTGTTCAACGCCATGAACGAACGGCGATCATCCTCGCTGCTCTGGCTTTCGATGGTCTTGAAGAGCGACAAGTCCTGCTGGTCAATCTGCTCCTGAATGGTGGGCATAGGTGATGTTGGTGCGCGGCAACGTGCCAAGCACGCGAAGTCGGGTAAAGACGGAAATGCCGGGGCCGCACGCTACGTCCAACGCGCCATGCTTCAACTGCGTTCTGTAATCGCCGCGCTCGCGTGCCTCGCCCTGCCGATCTCCGCCGCATCCATCGCCGACCAGCTTGCCGCCGCCAAGTGGACTCATCACGCCAAGGCTCCCGGCTATTCCGAAGGCCCGACATGGCTGAATGGCGAAGTCTTCTTCTGCTCCGGCGCGCTGCTCAAAGTGGACAAGACGGGCAAGGTCTTCCCATGGCTCGACATCGGCCCGGCCGGCACCTTACTCCGCCGCGACGGACAAATTCTGGTCGTGGACAACAAGCACAAGGCCGTCCTCAGCCTCGCCACGAATGGCGTCGTCTCCGTGCTCGCCGACCAGTTCGAGGGCAAGCCACTGCGCGGCCTGAACGACGTGACCGTGGACGCGCGCGGGAACATTTACTGGACCGACCCCGAAGGCTCCTCGCTCGCGAAGCCCGTCGGCGACATCTACCGCTTGAGCGTCACCGGCAAGGTCATGCGCGTTGCTTCCGGCTTCGCGTTCCCCAACGGCCTTGATGTGGACCCTGCCAGCAAGTTCCTCTATCTCATCGAGTCGCAGTCGAAGAAAATCCTCCGCCTCGCCCTGCCTGCGAACGACGATGCCCCACTCGGCACGCCGGAAGTGTTTTACGACCTCGGCGGCAGCGGAGGTGATGGCTGCGTCTTCGATGCCGAGGGCAACTTGTGGGTCGCCGACTTCCACCGGCCCGAGACGAAGAAGGGCCGCATTACCGTCCTCAGCCCGGACGCGAAAGTTCTCGGCCAGATCGACGTGCCGGCGCAAGTCGTGAGCAACATCACCTTCGGCGGCGCGAACCACGACGAGATCTTCTGCACCACCGGCACGCCCGACGGCGTCTTCCACGCGAAGGTCGGGGTGAAGGGCTTCGCCGGCCATCCCGGCGCGGAACTGAAACCACTGCGCACGCTCGCCACGTCGCCGCACGAGGGCGCGCACCCGCTCCACGCGCGTCGCTTCGGTGTGCCCGGCAACATAGGGATTTCGCGCGGCTGGTATGTCTGGCGGAAGTTCGACCGCACCACCTGGACCGGCGAGTTCGAGCACGAGGGCAACGGCGAAATCTTCACCGCGAAGATTCTCCCCTGGGCCACCACCTACCGTCACCTCACCTACGGCGCGCATGTGGACGAGCCGCTGCCCGGCGAGCGCGTGAACTGCTTCTTCAATCCCGATGGCGACAAAAAGCGCGGCTGGCTCGTGCATTACCAAGACGAGGTTTGCCAGATGAAGGGCCACAACCACGCGTGGGTGATCCAGTCCGTGAAACCCGGTGGCCGTGAGTTCAGCGCGCAGGTTTATGCGGGTGACAAGCCCTTCGAGGACAAGCCGCGCGACTTTCAGTTTGCCGCCGACGCGAAATTCTTCCGCAACGGCCAGCGCACCGACGCCCCCGCACTCAAGACTGGCGACCGCCTCTACTTCACGTGGACCAAGGACGGCGACCGCCGCATCGTGCGCCTGCTTACCGACGACGCCAGCCTTGACGCCGTGAAGAAGATTGAAGCCGACCAAGTCGCCGCCCGCATCGCGCAGGAAGGGCTGACCGGCCAAATCGAGGCCGTGAACGGCGACATCGTCCACTTCCTCATCCACTCCTCCTATTGGTTTCAAGGAAACCTGTTGAAGCTCGGCCAAGCCGTGCAACTTCGCGCCACCGACGCCCAGTTCGCCCCCACCGGCGACGCCATCGAAGCCGAGTTGGTGACCCGCAAGAACCTTGGCACCTACGGCTCCGGCGTGAACGAAACGACGCTGAAGCTGAAAAACGCCACCGACGCGAAGAAGCTTGCCGGGTGGAAAAAGAGTCAGGTCTCGCGCCTCCTGGCCAAGTAAGGCGACCTAGCCTTGCAACGGCTACTTCTGCCAACGAAGCCACAAGTTCAAGGCAATAAAGATAATCGTAACTATAGCCGCCACTATAGCCGCCATGACCAAAAGCCTGCTCCCACACCACTTGGCGCCAACGCAAGCAGCTCGAGTATTTGAAGACGGGTTCCGCACTTGAGAGACTATATCTCGCAGGTCAGAGCGGCTTGGCATCGAGCAGCTCGATAGATCACAGTCATCACAACCATCACAAAACCCGCCTTCACGACGCCAATCCCGGGTGGTGCGCTGAGGGGAGTTGGGCAAGCGCGAGAGCTTCCTATTTTGACTGGCCACCACCCGACAGTCCGCTAGCCGCCGCCGGAGGAGGCGCAGGCCCCGCATTGCTCCAAAGCGGGCGATGACGCGGTGGCCGTATCCCGAGCAGGAACCGCGTCCCGTGTGTGCGTGGAAGGCACAACGAAAGCCCTTGTGCGGCGACAGATGCTGCTGGTAAGCCGTGATGGCCTTCAGGAGGACTGATTTCATTTGTAGCGGGGTGACTGGTCGGAAAATGCCCAGCAGCAGACGTGCGGTCAAGGATTCCAAGCTCACGATGGTTGAAGCCAAGGCAGCGCTGGTCTCGCAGCTCCACGCCACAGGTCACGCGGCACGGATCAACTGGAGTCGGGCAAAACATCACCAAACTACTTGAGCGCCTTCGCGGCGATGTCGCGGCGGTAGTGTGCGCCATCAAACTGAATCTTTTCCACGGCGGCGTAGGCAGCATCGCGGGCGGCGGGGAGATCCTTGGCCCACGCGGTGACGCCAAGGACACGACCGCCATTGGTAACGGTCTGGCCGTCTTTCTTCGCGGTGCCGGCGTGGAAGACTTTGGTGTTCGGCAGCGCATTCGCGACATCCAGACCGGTGATGACCTTGCCTTTCGGGTAGCTGCCAGGGTAGCCGCCGCTGGCCATGACAACACAAACGCTGGCGTTGGTGCTCCAGCGAAGTTCGTGGCTGGCGAGCCGGCCTTCGGTGCTAGCGAGGAGGAGTTCAACCAAGTCATTTTCCAAACGCGTGAGATAGACCTGCGTCTCGGGGTCGCCGAACCGGGCGTTGAACTCCAGCACCTTCGGGCCGCTCTTGGTGAGCATCACGCCGGGGTAGAGCAGGCCGCGGAAATCAATGCCGTCCGCCGCGCAGCCACGCAGCCATGGCTTGAGGATGGCGTCGCCGACGGACTTCAGCTCGGCGTCGGTGAGAAACGGCGCGGGCGAATAGGTGCCCATGCCACCGGTGTTCAGACCGGCATCGCCGTCGAGGGCGCGCTTGTGGTCCTGCGAGGTCGGGAAGAGCTTGGCGACCTGACCATCGCAGAGCGCGTGCAGGGAAATCTCCATGCCTTCGAGCAGCTCCTGGATGACAATGCGCTGGCCCGCCGCGCCGAAGGATTTGCTCACCATGATTTCGTCCACGGCCTGCTCGGCCTCGCGGACGCTGGTCGTGAGCAACACGCCTTTGCCGAGTGCGAGGCCATCGGCCTTCACGGCGCAGCGGCCATCAAGGCTAGCGGCGAAACGCTTCGCCGCAACCGGGTCGGTGAAGGTGCCAGACTTTGCGGTCGGGATGCCGTGCCGCTCCATAAAATCTTGTGAGAAAGCCTTGCTGCCCTCGAATTGCGCGGCCTGCTTATTCGGCCCCCAAATCTTGAAGCCGTTCGCCTGAAACAAATCCACCACGCCCGCCGCGAGCGGATTGTCAGGACCAACCACGGTGAAATCCGGCCGCTCCTGCTGCACGAAGGCGAGCAGCTTGGGCAAATCCTCCGCGCTCACGGCGACGCACTCGACGAGCGCGCCGTTCTTGGCGAGCTGCTCCTCGGCAATACCCGCATTGCCCGGCGCGCACCACATCTTCGCGACGTGCGGCGACTGCGCGAGTTTCCAGACGAGGGCGTGTTCGCGTCCGCCGGAACCGATGACCAAAAGTTTCATGCGCGGCGATTCAACGCGGAAGCCCGTCGGACTTGAAGCTTCAACTTGCCCTTGCCGCTCCCCTGCCCTGCCCGGATAGTCCGCGCGGCATGGGCCAGCACGAGTCTTTCTACCGGAACAACGAAGCTTACGCGGAGTTTCTCGCGGGCTGGGATCCGGCGTTTTACGGCAAATACACCGACGCGCTGCGGCCTGAACGCGCGGGCGGTCGCACGCTCGACGTGGGCTGCGGCGTCGGGCAGGTGGTGGGCGCGCTCACGCGGGACGGCGTGGAGGCTTACGGCGTGGATGTGTCGGAGCCGAATATCGCACGCGCGCGGGAGTTCAGCGAGCGCTGCCAGCTTTACGATGGGAAGCGGCTGCCGTTCCCAGACAAGCATTTCGCCTGCGTCGGCGCGCTGAACGTGCTGGAGCATGTGGACGAAGCGGAGGCGTTCCTAGCCGAGCTGGTGCGCGTGACGGAGCCAGGCGGCAAGGTCATCGTCTCTAGTCCGAACTTTCTGCGCGTCATCGGGCTGCGCGACTACCACTACCGGATGCGCGGGTTGGGCAACAAGTGGCGCAACCTTCAGCGGCTGCTCGCGAAACGGCGGCAGATGAAGGAAGCACCGGAGCAAGTCCGCTTCGAGCGCGTGGCCCCGGTGGTGAAGACGCCGTTCGAGCCGGACGACGACGCCATCATCATGACCAACGCGCTGGAGATGGCGTTTCAACTGGAGCGGCTCGGCTGCGTCGTCGAGCAGGCGCTTTGCACCGACCGCTACGTGTTTCCGCCGCTGGACTGGCTGCTGAACCTCACGCCGCTGCGTTACGGAATGCTGTGCGCGTTTGTGGTGGCGAGGCGGAAGGCATGAGCCCATGCCGGTGATTTGCAGTCGCCGGCAAGACAACACATGAGCAACACGAACTGGGAAGCCCACTATCAGACCAACGACACGCCTTGGGACAAGGGCGAGGCGTCGCCCGGGCTTGTTGACTGGCTCGCAGCGCACCCGAATGCACCGCGCGGGAAAGTGCTGGTGCCTGGCTGCGGATTGGGACACGACGTGCGCGCGTGGGCGGCAGCGGGTTTTCAGGCCACGGGTTTCGACATCGCGCCGAGCGCAGTTGAACGGGCAAAGGTAGCTGGAATGCCGGAGCGGACCGAGTTTCGGCTGGGTGATTTCCTTGCCGACGAGCCGCACGCGTCGTTCGACTGGGTGTTCGAGCACACTTGTTTCTGCGCCATCCAGCCAAACCAGCGCGAGGACTACGTGCGCGCGGTGCTGCGCTGGCTCAAGCCGGGCGGGCATTACCTCGCGGTGAACTACTTCATCCCGGACAAGGAAGGCCCGCCCTTCGGCGTGGACCGGGAGGAAATCTGGGTGCGCTTCTCGCCGCACTTTGAACTGCTGGAGGAGTGGACGCCGCGCTCGTATCCGAATCGCACAGGCCTGGAACGGATGTTCCTTTGGAAGCGAAGGGTCAGAGGATAGAGCGGAGTCGGGTGTCTATCCGCTATTCGCTGTCCTCTCCGGCTACGCCGCGCCCTTGCGGTTGATGACGGCGGTGATTTCCTTCGCGAGCTCCTCGACTTTGTATGGCTTGCCCACCATGCCGCTGAAGCCGTGCTGCTTGTGGTTGGCCATCTCCGGGCCGTGGGAATAGCCACTGGAGACGATGGCGCGCACGTCGGGGTCGAGCTCGATCAGGCGCTGGATGGCTTCCTTGCCGCCCATGCCACCAGGGATGGTAAGGTCCATGATGACGACCGCATAAGGCCGGCCGGCCTCGCGGGCCTCGGTATAGGCTTTGATGCAGGCTTCCCCGTCGGCCACGGTGTCCACCTCGTAGCCCAGAAACGAAAGCGCAGTCTGCGCCAGTTCACGGATGAGTTCCTCGTCGTCCATCACGAGGATGCGCCCCTGGCCTTGCACGGCCACGGTCGTCTCCGGCTTGGTCGGCTTCACCTGTTTGTCGGAGGCGGGCAGGTAAACATGGAACTCCGAGCCCGTGCCAACAGTGGAATCCACAGTGATGATGCCGTCGTGTTTCTTGATGATGGAGTAAGACGTGGCCAGGCCAAGCCCGGTGCCCTTCTCCTTCGTGGTGAAGTAAGGGTCAAACACCTTGACGAGGTTCTCCGGCTTGATGCCGACGCCGTGGTCCTTGACGGTGACACGGCAGTAGCGGCCGGGTGGCAGCGGGAGCGTGGTGTCAGCATCCACAGTGGTGTTTTGCGCCAAGATGTGAACCACGCCCCCGTTGGGCATGGCCTGCACAGCGTTGATGACGAGGTTCTGAATGACCTGGCTGAACTGGCCTTGATCCACCTCGACCGGCCAGAGGTCGGGAGCCGCTTGAAACTCGCACCGCACGTTGGACCCGCGCAGGGCAAAGCTGGCGGAGTCGCGCAATGATTCGGAGAGCGACGCGGTCTGGCGGACCGGCGCGCCGCCCTTGGCAAAGGTGAGCAACTGCGTAGCCAGATCCTTGGCGCGCAACGCGGCTCGCTCCGCCTCCTCCAGGCGCTCGAACTGTTTTTCGCCCGGCTGGCAGAAGAGGCGGGCGAAGGAGATGTTGCCGATGACGGCGGTGAGGATGTTGTTGAAGTCGTGGGCGATGCCTCCGGCAAGAATGCCCAAAGAGTCCAGTTTGCTGGCCCGCACGCGCTCTTCCATGATGGCGTGCTGATCGCTTACATCGCGGAAGACCAGCACGGAGCCCAGAATCTTCGCCTCTTTGTCCAGGATGGGCGCGGCACTGGCGGCAATCACCCGTTCCGTGCCGTCCCGGGACACCAGCAGGCTTTGATCGGGAAGATCGACAATTTCACCGGTGGCCAAAACCTGGGTGACCGGGTTCCGGTAGGCCTGCCGCGTGCGCTGGTGAACGACGCTGAAGACCGACGGAAGCGGCTGCCCGATGGCATCGCCCTGCCGCCAGCCGGTCAGATCCTCGGCCAGCTTGTTGATGATGCTTACGCGCCCCTCGGTGTCAGTGGCGATCACGCCATCACCGATGGAGCGGAGCGTAACCGTGAGACGTTCCTTTTCGGCAGCGAGCGCGTCCTCGGCCTGTTTGCGGCCCGTGACATCCAAGACCAAGGATGCAACTCCGACTATCTGGCCGGTGGCATCAATGAGCGGGGTGTTATACCAGTCGCAGATGATGCGCCGGCCGTCCTTGGTGCGATTCGTGACCGCAAAGGCGTTGAGGCTCTCGTGCGCGCCGGTGCCCGCCAGGCCGCGGTCCGGATGGGCATTGTTGAGGACGCCCTGCCAGGTGCGCTGGACGTGTTCTCGGGCCTCCTCGGAGAGCCGCACGCCGGCCAACAGGTTGGTGAAGAGGTTCGTGCCCGGGGTCTTCTTCTCCGTGAGGACCAGAATCAGCTCGGCCGCGTGGCGGCCCAGCGCCTGATGAGCGGCATAGCCAAAGATGCGCTCGGCCGCAGGATTCCATGCGGTGACTTGAAAGCTCAGGTTCCACTCGATGACCGCCAGTGGCGTCTGCTGGATGTGAAGGGCGAGCTTGCGCTCAGACTGGCGGCGCGCTTCCTCAGCCTCGCGCTGCGCGGTGATGTCCACCATGGAGCCAATCATGCGGATCGCCACGCCCTGCCGGTCATGGATGATGAAACCGCGATCGATGACGTAGGCAAAGGTGCCGTCGCCGCGACGGAAGCGGTATTCATCCGCCCAGAATTCTCCGCCCGTCTGCACCGCCGCCTCGCGGCCATTCCAAACCCGGCGGCGGTCCTCGGAGTGCAACCGCTCCAGCCACCAGTCCAGCTTGGGCGTGAGCGCCTCCCCGGAGTAACGGAACATGGCCTGCACCGCCTCATTCCAAACCAGCCGACCAGACTGGATGTCCCAATCCCAGATGGCGTCGTTGGTGGCGCGCTCCAGCAACCGGTCCCGCTCCTGCACATCCCGCAAGTCGTCCGCGAGGCGCTCCGCTTCGCGCCGCGCCATGGCCTGCGCCCAAGCAATGCCGAAGAGCAGCAGGTTCACCGAAATCCCCAGCCCGAGCACGATGGGCGGCAGACGGTTGTAAGCGCCGCTCTCGAAGGCCGATGCCGAGGCGGAGACCAGCCACCATTCCCGGTTGCCCACGCGCACGGCGGTTTCGCGCTGAAAACGAGGCTCGCGGGTCTCCCGTTGCGCGCTGACAAAGAGCGGCTCCCCAGCCGTGTTTCGTGGCCCGGCAAACAGCTCGCCACGCACCTGGCCATCTCCGGCGGCGTCAAAAATCCCCGCCAGCAGCCGGGGCATGTCCAGCGCTCCGATGATGAACCCGCGCAGCGCCGCAACCCGCTCCTCGTTGGTGGTGACCGGCTTGCCGGAAAGATAAACCGGCTGGACGAAGACCGGCCGCCGGACCGCTGTGGCCTGCGGCTGCGGGTAGGTCGTCGGCGCGCTCACGGCACTGGTCCCGCTCTCACGGGCATACTGGAGGGTTGGCAGCAAAGCGGCGTCCGTCCAGGCATCCGCCCCCAGCAGCCCGCGCGACGCGGCATTGGTCAGGCTGGAAACCACGAGCGGGTAGTAAATCTCGCGAGCGCCGACCGGATGGATGCGGTAGCTGGCCAGCCCTTGCTTCTTCCACTTGGCCTCGTGCGCCGCCTGTGCCGAACCGGGGACAAATTCGAGAAAACCCAGCAGCTCAAAGCCGGGAAACCGCTCCGCAATGGTGGTGCCGCTCACGAACCGGTTCCACTCGGCCACCTCGATGGCCTCGTTGGCCGTGAAGAACCCGGCGACGCTCACCACCTCGTCAAAATAGCGCACCAAGCGCCGCTCCACGGCGTCTTCCTTGCCCCGGGCCAGTTGCTCGAAGCGCTCCGAGTCCCGCTCCCGGGCGTTGTCCCGCACCCGCCAGTAGGCGACCAGCGTCGGGACCAGGGAAATCACAAGCACAAGGTAAGCCGCACCCATGCGGCGCAGATGCCCACGCCACCAGCTCGCCGTTTTGTTGCGCTGCGCGCTCAAGATGATTCAGTCAGGCCAACCGTCGGAGGATAGGCAAACGCCCAAGGGGGGGAAACCTTTTCTAGCCTTGCCCCGGGCTGCCCGCAGAGATGGCGAAATCCCCGCCGCAACGAGGGAAATGCCAATCTGCCCAGCCCGGATCCCAGGCCGGCCTAGGCGGGCTCAAAACAAACTGTTCACCGCGATGCCAAGGATGCTCAGCGGCCCCTGGTCCTCCAAGCCCTCGGTGGCCTTGTCGAGCTTCTGAAGGGTCATCTTGGCGTTCTTGAACAGGCTGTCGTCGTTGACAAACTTGCCGACACTGCCCTGCCCTTTGTTAATCTTCTGCATGATCTCCCGCAGATTGCTCATGGCCAGCGTGGTCTCGTTGTAGAGCGCCTCATCCTTCAGCAGCTTGCCCAGCGAGCCGCGCCCGGCCTGAAGGTCGGCCTGCAAATTGGTCACCGTTTGCTTGGCGCTCAACATGGCTTCGTTGACGTTGCCCAGCGCCTTGCGGGCGTCACCAATAGCCAGACGCGCGTCGCCAAACATGGCTTTCACGTCGGTCACGGCTCCACGGGCATCCGTCATGAAGCCCTTTACGTCGCCGATGGCGCCATTGACGTTGCTGAACGTTCCCTTCACCTCGCCAATCGCCCCCTTGGCATCCGCAAGCAGGCTTTGCGCATCAGCGGCGGTCTTGTTGAGGGTGTCCACGGTCTTGAGCGAGGACGTGTAAAGCGCGTCGTCGCTGATGAGCTTGCCGATGGTGCCCTCGCCCTTGGCGATGCGGTCGGAGATGGTCTGAAGATTGCCAAAGAGCGCGGTCAGCTTGGGGTTGTTCTGCTTGAGGAAGTCGGTCATCGGCCCCAGCACGTTCTGGATGCTGTCCCCGCTGAAGCTCTTGGTGAGGTTCTCGATGCCGGCGGCGGCGTTGTCGAGCTTCTGCATCATGGCCGAGAGGTCCGGCTGCTCGGTGGTATCGATGAAGCTGTCGGGCGTCAGCGTGGGAACAGTCGGGGTGCCGAGGTTGATGGAGATGAAGTTCTGCCCGAGCAGGCCGGCGAACTTGATGGTGGCCTTGGCATCGGTTTTCACCTCGGCCGCTTGGTCCAGCTTCATCGTCACCTTCACCTTGCCCTGGTCGAAGCCAATCTTCTCCACCTTTCCGATGGGCACGCCCGCCATCTTGACCGGGTCACCAATCTTGAGTTCCTGGGCGGTTTTGAAGTGGCCGTGGATGCGGTAGCCCTTCTTGAACAGATCGGTGCCGCCGGCCATTTCCAGCAGCACGAGCGCCGCCACCACGACGAGCGCCACGAACATGCCGAGCTTGGTTTCGAGGGAGGTGTTTTTCATAGCACAGTTCTGTCAGGGGTTAGCGCGGCCGCAAAGTATCTGCCACAAAGAAGCACAAGCGGCGCAAAAAGATTTCTCCTTGTGCCTGCTGCGCCTTTTTGTGGCTGAAACCACTTCATGTTTCATTGTGGTTTCGGTTTGAAATCGGCGGTCAAAAACTTCCGCACGAGCGGATGCTGGCTGCGGCGCACATCCTCCGGACGGCCAATCTCAAGGATCTCGCCATCGGCAATCATGGCAATGCGATCCGCGATGCCAAACGCGAGGTCGCGGTCGTGGGTGACCACGAGGCTGGTGGCGTGGGTGCGGTCCCGCAGGGCGAGAATCTCCTGGCCAATCGTGATCGCAATCAACGGGTCCAGTTCGCTGGTCGGCTCATCGTAGAGGATGAGCTGCGGCTCGATGACCAGCGCGCGGGCCAGCGCAACGCGCTTCTTCATGCCGCCGGAAAGTTCGCCAGGGATTTTCTCCTCGGCCCCCTTCAAGCCGACTATGTCGAGCTTCTCCGCGATGATGCGTCGGATCTCCGCTTCAGGCTTGAGCCGATGCTCCCGGAGGTAGAGGCCTACGTTTTCGCCGACCGTCAGCGAGTTCAGCAGCGCGCCGGACTGGAAGACCATCGCCATCCGGTAGCGGTCGCGCAGGCCCTCGGTGTTGATGCCCTGACCTTCGATCAGGATCTCCCCCGCGTCCGGCTCCTCCAGACCGATGATGTGCTTGAGCAGCACGCTCTTGCCGCTGCCGCTGGGTCCCATCAGGACGAAGATTTCCCCACGCTCCACGGTGAGATCCACCCCACGCAAGACTTCGTGTTCGCCGAAGCTCTTTCGCAGTCCACGGACCTCCACGCGCACGCTGTCGTTGTTTCCGGGGCCGCTCATTTTTCAAGCTGCACCAGCAGGTGCGTGAGGAAGTAATCAAGGATCAAGATCAGGACGATGGAGTTGACCACGGCCTTGGTCACGGTGCGCCCGATGCCGCGCGGCCCACCGATGGTGGAAAGCCCCTGATGACAGGACACCGTGCCGATGACCAAGGCGAAGACGAAGGTCTTGATCAGGCCATGCGCCACATCCTGCACGTCCACCGTCTCGCGCAGGTTCGCAAAGAAAGACTGCATGCCCACGACGATCTGCTGGTTCGTGGCGCACACCAACGCCCCGCCCATCCAGCCCACGAGATCGGCGAAAATCACCAGCATCGGCAGCGCCACCGCCAAGGCGAGAATGCGCGGCAGCACCAGGTAATGCACCGGGTTGATGTTCATTGTCCGCAACGCATCAATCTCCTGATACACGGCCATCGAACCAATCTCCGCCGCCATGGCGGAGCCGATGCGCCCGGCGATGAGCACCGCCATGAGCGTCGGGGCCAGTTCCCGGCAGATGCCCAAGCCCAGAATCCCGCCGAGGTAATTGGCCAAACCCCGCTCGACCATCACCGGCCCGATCTCCAGCGCCAGCACACCGCCGATGAACACGGAGAGAATGCAGACCATCAGCAGGCTCGCCATGCCCACCTCATAAAACTGCTCGGCCACCTTGCGCCGCTGCCGCAACGCCAGTGGCAGCGCCAGCAACGTGCGCCAGAACAAAATGACCAGTCCACCGATGTCTCGAAACATAGATTTGACCCGCAAGGCCCGATCGACCGCGCTTGATTAGCTGCCCACCGCCTGGTTGGCAATTCACGTTTTCAGCCGCGAGGAGCGAGATTGAACTGGCGTTGCCGGCAACCGTTCACGCGCTACCGCCGTTCGTTTCGTTTTGCCCGGCCACGCCTTAGTGCTGGATGAAGTAACTCAAGTTCTCCAGCTCGATGGCGAGGTTCACGCCATTCACCGTCACGTCCTCGGGCACCTGAAGGACGATGGGCGCAAAGTTGAGGATGCCCACGATGCCCGCCGCCACCAGTTGGTTGGCCACCTCCTGGGCTCCGGTGACCGGCACCGTGATAATGGCCATTTTCACGTGTCGCTCCCGCACGGTGCGCGCCATCTCCACCATCGGCAGGATGGGTTGGAAAGCGGTTCGGGCCCGCGCTTTCTGCGGCTCGGCATCGAAGGCGGCAACCACCTCAAAGCCCTCGGGACCGAACCCTTGGTAGGCCAGCAAGGCCGCGCCGAGATTGCCCACGCCCACCAGCACCACGGGCTGCAACTGACTCGTGCCAAGCACATCGGCAATCATCCCGGCCAACTGCTCCACATCATAGCCCAACCCGCGCGTGCCAAAAGTGCCGAAGTAGGCCAGATCCTTTCGCAACTGCGTGGACTTTACCCCCGCCGCCCGCGCGAGCGCCTCACTGGCAATGGTGGGCAGCCCGTTCTCCTTCAAGCGCAGCAGGCAGCGCAGGTAGATGGAGAGCCGATACACCGCCTTGCGCGGAATTTCCGGTCGCGAACTTTTCTTCAACTTGCTCGGAAACTACCGGAGCTATTCTGGCACCGCAAGACACGGCGTGCGGGCCGGGCATTTCACCTCAGATGACGTAGTCGAGCGGATTAGTGTGCTCGCCTTGGAGCAGCTTCACGCGCTCGCACATCTGCGCCACGGTCACATTCTCAAGAATCTTCACGATGGCCTCGCGCACTTCCTTCATCACGCTACGGATGGCGCACTTGCTTTCATCGGGACAGGAGCACTTCTCGTAGAAGCGCTCGCTCACGCAGCTCACCGGCGCGAGCGGGCCCTCAATGTGCCGGATGACCGCCGCCAAGGTCACGAACTCCGGCGGGCGCGCCAGCCGGTAGCCGCCCGCCACGCCGCGTCGACTCTCGACCACGCCAAGTGATTTGAGGTCGGTGAGGATTTGTTCGAGGAAGCGCTTCGGAATGTTCTGCTGCTCGGAAATGGTCTGGATGCGCACCACATCACGGTCGTAGTTCAGCCCCAAGACCAGCAAAGCACGCAGTGCATACTCGCCTCGAACGGAGATCTTCATGAGCCGATGATAAAAGGCTCATAAAATTGGTCAAGATTGGTGGAATCACACAACTTGAAGGTGTGCTTCAGCCCTTTGGAATTGAGTTTAGCAGATTTATACTAATCTCTATTGACTTAGTAGAGTATAGACCTAAACTCGCCTCCATGTCGAAGCCATCGGCAATCCGAAATGAAGCCCAAAGCGACTGGCTGACCCTCGTGGCCGAGCAAGTCGGACAACTCCGTTTCGGCGTCGTGCAAATCAC
>Ga0255095_1000254_pt1 | contig 29413 bp, 20 predicted proteins | sample Colum_Law_RepC_8_2_FD_188435 | JGI IMG/M metagenome (GOLD analysis project Ga0255095, IMG submission 188435) | Freshwater microbial communities from Columbia River, Oregon, United States - Colum_Law_RepC_8d | ecosystem: Environmental > Aquatic > Freshwater > River | place: USA: Oregon...
GTATCGCTACGATGGGATCACTCGGCGCATCAGCAAGGAGGCCGACGCAACGCGCCACTACTACTACAGCGCTCAATGGCAGATCATTGAGGAGCGGGTGGACGATGGGACGGATGCGGAGCGGCAGTTCGTGTGGGGCGAGCGTTACGTTGACGACCTAGTGCTCCGGGACCGCGATGTCGATGATGACGGCAGCATGGATGAGCGCCTCTACGTCCTCAGCGACTACTTCAACCCAACAGCGATAGCGGATGAGGATGGAACAGTGCTGGAACGATACGGCTACAACGCATTTGGTTTGAGTCGGGTGATGGATGCGGATTTCGAGCCGCGCGGCTCTTCCGACTACGATTGGGAGACGCGCTACGGTGCTTACCGCTACGACTCGGAAACCGGGTTTTATCAGATCCGTTACCGCTACCTGCATCCGACCTTGGGCAGGTGGTTGAGCAGGGATCCAGTGGGATATAGGGGTGGATGGAACCTGTTGTCATATGTTTTCAACCGGGTCACTGCTCAGATTGATGCTTACGGATTGATTGCAAGCATAATTGAAGTGAAATTCAATGTGCTCCCAACGAACATTACACCAGGAGCCGCTGCTCAAACTGCATTTGTCGTTGAAGATAAGTATGGAAAAAAGATTAACTTCGGAGAATGGCTTCAATGCATCGATCCGAAAGGACGTCAAGGAGTCATGCTTACAACTTACATATTTTCACATGTCGTCATCAGCTTCAAGGTAGGAACAGATCCAGAATTTGTTTACAAGAACCAATCGGGACGAACGATTGCTGACCATGAAAGTCAACACGCACAAATTTATACGGATGCACTCCAAAACTATTCTGACCTGGCGGATCATTACACAGGCAAATGTATTTGCAACCAGAAGTGCGTTGATGCAGTAACTGCGCTTCTTAAAAAGCAATTGGAATTCGGTGACGCCGATAGAGATCTAAAACACGCTAGACTGGACTGCGAAGACAATGATCCTGTGAATCCAAGAACCATAGCTTCATGTGAAAGCGCAAAGCGCGGTTCTCTCCTTGATGAAAAAGTGAATAGATTAGCCATGGAGTTGCCCATGGCTGCGGACGTGGCTCGTGATGCTTGCGATGGATGCGGGGTTTAGGAGTAGATTTGAATTTGATTGACCACCTAATGCATTTGTTTTCGACATGAAAATGCAATGCCTGATACTACCGGCAATCACCCTCCTCTTAACTCTGGGATGCCGTTCCAATATACAATTATCCAAAGAGCCGCTCGCTCGTTCATCCGAGCACGATAAGCTGGGAACAACATACGGATTCGACACTAGCATAACTAAGTTTAGTGGAGCATTCACCCGTCATGAAATTGATGCAATCTTCGTCGCTTTAAGAACCCTACCAATCAAAGAACGCCGTGTAATAGCTCTTAACCGAGTGCATGAAAACGGATATTCCATTGTGATTTGCTTTACAAATAAGTGGCAAATTGCACTCGCCGAATCTTTTACAAAAGAATGGTTTGTTTTATATTTTAGAGAATACATTGACTAACCTGCTCGAATGCCGAGTGTTTAGAGGTAGTTGTATTAAATGTCACTAACCTTGACCCGAATGACCGTCTGCGTATGAGCTGCAAAGATCTATCATGTGCTCCATTATAATTGTATCGTTATCAGATACATTACGTTTCGCTTGAAATTACTGCTCACCCGATCACAAGAAGACTAGAATAGATGGAACTGTTTATACTGAATTATGCCCATCTGAATAACGCCGCCAAGCTGTTCGCGCAACTACAACGATGTTCTATTAGCGCAACACTCCTATCTGCAACGAGTGCTTTGGATGACTATGGCAAGCACAGTAATGTTCCGATAGTGTGTCGTCCAAGCACGGATTTCTATTCTGCATTGTGGAATGAAGTGATTAGCCGAAGTGAGGCAGCAATCGTGGGCATTATCACTGGGGACGTTGAAGTGCCTGACGTCGAATTACTTGTCCAGCGTGCGTTAGCATTCTTCAGGCAACAAACGGAAAAAGCCTGGATTTATGCCCCCAATGTCAGCTACACGCACTTCTGCTACCGACGACAGGCCCTAAAGTTTGTCTCCAACAGTTGCTACGAAGTGCCGACGACGGACAGCACCTGCTGGTTTCTACGGCGAGAGTGCCTTCAAGCCATTGGGCACGTTGACACCTCCATCAACAAGTTCGGATACGGTCTGGACATCCTGGCGTCGCTCTACTCCAAGGAGAGGGGTAAACTCTGCGTCCGCGACTTCGGAGTGGAGATCATTCACCCAAAATCCAAGGGCTACAGCGACAAGGAGGCCCAGAAGCAGGAAAGAGCGTGGGTTGAATCGCTCAACTTGACGGACCGGTTCTTTTCCCTGAAACGCCAAGCCCAAAGGCTGATTGACCGGCGCAATCCGAAGATCTCCTATTGCACTACCACCATGGGCCGGCTGCATCACCTGTGGCTGACTCTGAGCAGCAACTTGCAGCACAACCAGTATTCGGACGTGGAATTCGTGGTTCTCGATTACGGTTCTCAGGACGGTGTCGCGGAATGGGTGCAACAGGCCTTCCCCGATGAGTTGAAGTCGGGCCGATTGCAGTTCTACCGGCTACCCTGGCCATCCAAATTTCACGCCGCCCACGCCAAGAACTGCGCGCATCGGCTTGCCCATGGCGAGATTGTGGCCAACGTGGACGCCGACACCTTCGTGCTTCCCGAGTATGGGCAGATGCTTCGAGAGCACTTGGAGGCTGGCGCGAACAATTGCGTGCGCTTGCTGCCACCAGACCGCAGCCAGTTTAGCCTGTGCGGACGGATTGCAATGCGGCGGGAGGACTTCATCCGTCTGGGAGGCTACAATGAGAACCTGCAGGGCTATGGATATGAGGACACGAACTTGCTTGAGCGAGCGCAGCGGCTCGGATTGAAGATCATCGGACTTTCAAGCGCCTACGCCGCGTGCCTTGAGCATTCAGACAGCGAGCGCACCGTGAATTACGAGAACAAAAGCACACTAGCAGGGCGTGAGTCGAACTTGGCCAGGGCGAGGGCTGAGATCAAGACCGGATACTACGCCAATTCCGGTCGAGCTTGGGGCGACTTGGAGAGCGATCCTTACGCTCAGGAATGCTCGGATTTCGGGCTGGCAAGTAAGGAGCCGCTTGACTAGCCTTCAACAACAGACTCAGTCGACTAGGAAGTAAGCGGTAGAGATGCACCCAATGACCAGAGAACGAATCAAGGAAGTGCCCGTCGCGGAGTCCAAGGATCTGTCGGATGACCGCATCGCTCGGTGGGGGCGCTCCCAACACGAAGGTTTTCACAAGTTTAAGCATCGGTTCCTGCAACCGGCTCCGATGCTTTTCACCCAGGACCATCATCCCTTGTGGCTCGGGGATATGTATCGAGGTCGTTCGGCGTTTCTGATCGCAGGCGGGCCATCGTTTGCCACGCTGGATCACCAGCTGCTACGGCAGCCCGGCGTCCTCACCATGGGGCTGAACAACTCTCCAAAGACATTTCGGCCCAACTTGTGGGTCAGCGTTGATGCGCCGGACCACTTTCTCCGATCCATTTGGCTGGACCCGACCATAACGAAATTCGTGCCGATCTGTCATGCCGCCAAATTCATTTTCAACAGCGACACCTGGGAGTTCATGGATCTCAGGGTGGGGGACTGTCCGAATGTCGTTTATTACAAGCGCAACGAGCATTTCAAAGCCAAACAGTTCCTGTGGGAAGACTGCATCAACTGGGGCAATCACAAGGACCATGGCGGTGGACGTTCAGTGATGCTGGCGGCCATCCGGATATTGTTTATTCTGGGCATCCGCCGGGTCTATCTGCTCGGGGTTGACTTCACCATGAGTGAAACCACCAAGTATCACTTCGAGCAGGACCGGAAAAAAGGCTCGATCATCGGCAACAATGCCACCTACCGGCAGTTGAATGCGCGTTTCACGGAATTGCGCCCCTATTTTGAAAGGGAGGATTTTTTGGTGTTCAATTGCAATCCCGACAGTAATTTGAAGTCCTTCGACTTTCTGCCATTTGAGGATGCGGTGCACAATGCCCTCTCGGAATTTGACCTGGTAGACGTCCGAAACGAGCGCACCAAAGGGCTTTACGACACACCGACCAAGGAAAAGAAGCAAGGCAAGGGGAAATGAGCAAATCAACGGATCAGCCAAAGCAATGCGTGCTCTACTTTAACCGGGGCACTTCCTGCTACATCCGGCTGCTCGTCTCAATCTTCTCATTGCGCAAGCACTACTCCGGTCCTGTCAAACTGATGCAGGAAGGGGAACTGGACCAACCCATTGCGACAATCCTCGAACAACTTGGGGTGACGGTCCAGCTCCTCCCGCTTACTACTGAACCAGTGCTGGTCGCCCGTGCCTCACTGTGGCGGCTGCTTGAAGAGGACTACTCGCTGATGCTGGATGCAGATACGATCGTGCGCGGTCCAATCGACGAGTTCTTTGAATGGATCAAAGCGCGGGGCTTCGTCGCCAGCTGGTTCACCGGGTGGCGCACTACTGGCGGCACGATGCGCAAACGAATCGAGGAGTGGAAAAAGGTGGTTCCTGACATGGTCGCACCTGCCGTTGCCTACGGGAAGGCCATCAACGGAGGTGTGCAAGGCTGGTCGAAGGGCACAACCATGCTGCCGGCCTACGAAGCCCTCACACGCCGGGGACACGCCGCAGGCTGCAATCGGATCGTGCTCGACGAGATAGCACTCCAGCTTCTCCTGCCGCATCACCAACACCATCTCGCTGATCATGTCTGGAATACCTCTGGTGCCTTCGGTGACGTTACTAAAGCAAGGATAGTCCACTACCATGGCCGCAAGCATTGTGTGGACAACCCGCGTTGCGACCTGTGGAAGGAGCACTATTTTGAGCTATTGGCCTCCCTCCCAAATCATGCCGACACTCTCGGAAAGGCGTGGGGAGACAAGAGGTTGGACCGGTTCTTCCGGGGACTTTCCCGGCGCCGAAGGAATTTGACAGTGGTCACCGCAGTCAACCCCGCATACGCCAATCGGCTCAAGAAGAACATTCAGGATTGGATGCGATTGCCCGGTTTGAAAAGTCAACGCTTCCTCGTCCTTGTGAACGGGTTTCGGGGACACCGCGATCGACGGTTTCTCGACCTCCCGAATGTGAAAGTCGTTCGCTGGGAATACCCCCACCCGTCAGCCAGTCAGCGGGAATCGATGTTGGCGGCATTTCTCCTGGGTGCCGCAAGGCACGTTAAAACCGGATACTGGATGAAGCTGGACGCTGATTGCCGCCCTCAGAAGCTGTGGTGGGAGTGGCCAGACTATGAAAAGCATACGATTGTCAGTCACCGCTGGGGATACACCCGGATGAAAGGCGATGACGGCGCACCGATGCATTGGTTCAACCGACTGGATCAGTTCTTTTCCCCTGCAGTTCCTTACTTCAAGAAAGCTTTTGATCCCGTCAATAACCGCGTCAATCACCGTCCGGGCAATTTATTAGGCCTCCCGATGCGCTTCAATTCATATTGCCACATCGAAAGGACTGCGTTCACTCAGCGCATGGCGGCGCTTCTGAACGCCGGCAACAGCGGGCGGATGGTGGTTCCAAGCCAGGACACGACGAGTTGGTATTGCTCGGTGCTCTGGAAGGAGAACGTCCGGCTCATGAACATGCGCAAATGGTTCAAGAACTAACCCGTAATAGTGTATGCACAGGCATCGCGAAAAGCTAATGCGGTCCAATGTCGAGAGGGTGACGCAGCAGGAGAGAAGACGGAGCATGCGTTGCCAAGTTTGGAAGAACGGCCCCAGGACTCCTGTCCTTGCAGAGGCATCCACGACAGAATGCAACGTCAGAACACTGTGTCTCTACAGTAACTCAACGACCATCCACGCTAATTTATGAAACGCACCTATCAAGGAGGAACAAGGGCGGCAACTCCCGAACGAATTGCTTCGCTGCGTCTGCGGTTCGAACCCAATGAAACAGTGCTCGATCTTGGCTGCAACAAAGGCGAGTTTTGCGGTCTTTTGACCGCAGCTGGTTTACAGGCAACTGGTGTAGACCTCCGCCCGCCAGCCGGCTCCGGCTTCTTACGCCTGGATCTCAATTTAGGATTGGCGGCGTCTTTTGCATCTGTAGGGGTCGGGCGGTTCGATCATGTGCTTGCACTGTCTGTATGGAAATACGTTCACACCCCGACCATGGTGGACTTAATCTCATTTTATGCGAGGAAATCGGCCACAATCGAGTTCAATCCAGGGATTTGGATGACCAAAAGTGAAGTGCAGGAACTATTCAAAAGGAGTGGCCTGGTGGTGTCCGAAATGTGGAAGACGAGCGACCGCTTTGAGCGATTGGTGGTGCGGCTGATCAATCAACGAGCAGAGCCGGCGCACCCGCCGCATATCCTGCATAATCGGAAGACCGGGATCGCACAACGTCTGGACTCTGCGAGCACCTTATCGCTGGATGCAATCAGAAGTGGGCAGTGCGAGATCAAGTCAGGCACAGTGGTAATGTTGAAGAGAACAGAACTGCTGGCGCTACGAAGCAGACGGCGGCTGTGGAAGCCGCTAAAAAGCTGGTGGCGGGACGCATGGGTGGGGAGACCGTTGACGGGTCAGGAGAAAAAGGCGTGGCTTACGCGCAGTTGCCGTGATGAAGGATGGGACTGGAAGCGTCCCGCGCATGTCGCGTTCCGCCGATCAACAAGTAAATTCAAGCTGGTAAATGGCTGCCATCGAGTTCAACTGTTCCAAGGGGAACTGGTGCCAACGCTGGTAACGTATTTACCGTAATGGCTTGGTCTCAAGAATGAAGTCGCGATTATTATGCAATACGCTGCGAACGCGGTTAGAAAGTGCGCTCAAGTCGTGCGCTTCACAAAAAGCAGCCAGAAGCATCTAAAGTTTGCTGCCAGGGGAGGTTGCTCTAATTCGTGGTGTCTTGACCTAAGACATGAGCTCAGTTCGGTAATTTGTTGAAACATTGCATCGGATCATGCACTTCGCGAACCTGCTTCGTTCTGACATGTTCTTTATCCAGATAGGGGCGAACGACGGTGTCCGACGTGATCCCATTAGAAAGCATGTCCTCGAATTGCACTGGAGGGGAGTCCTTATCGAGCCGATCCCAGGCGTCTTTCAAAGGTTGGTACGCAACTATGCTGGAGTTAAGGGGCTTCAGTTTGAGAATGCTGCTATCTGTGACACAAACGGGAAAGTAAGCTTCTTCATCCATCCCAAGCACAGCGATTGCAGTGGACTGAGTGTGAGAACAGGTAAACAAAAGAAAACAACCATGGTGGAATGCGTAGTAAACGGCATCACATTTGCAACATTGATTGAAAAGCACAACGTCCAAACGATAGATCTGTTGCAACTAGACGCCGAGGGTTATGATTTCGAAATAATCCAATCCATTCCGTTCACCAAAGTGATACCAAGCATCATTCGTTACGAACACAAGCATATCGATAACGCAGAGTGCAGGCAATACCTTGAGCAATTCGGATATGAATTCCTGCATGAGAAGCACGACACAGTCGCCTATTTGGGGAAGTATCTCCTTAAATAGTTGATGGCGAACACGTCCTCATGCAATTCAAAAAAAAAGCGTTTATCCGAGGTTTGTTCGGGGTTCAAGATTCAAATTCTGGGACACATGCTGACCGGCAACGCGCCTCCGTTGGAAGCGACCTGCTAACTCTTGAGGAACGCGAAGGGCCATTTAATCTACAGTATGTCACATACGCATTTGGTCGAGACAATGAGAAGAGGCTACTCGACCTCGGATGCTTAGACGTTCGACTGCTGGATGCAAGACCTTACGTATTCGCAAAGGATTACCTGTTCCGCAACAAGATGGAGATGATCAAAGTAGCTCTTCAAGAATTCGATGAGATCATTTGGTTAGACTGGGATTGCAACATTGTTAAAGCGGTTTCTGACAATCTTTGGGAGAAGATGTATTCCAAAGCTCCGATTCAAGCATGCCTTCATCAATATCAGCGAAGACGGTGTTTCTGGAGGAAGCGTTCTAAAGAGATGGTTGCCAACACCGGATTCCTTTACATCAGGGACAAATGTCTCATGCCGGATGTGCTGAAAGCGTGGGAGATCACCGGAAGATCGAGTAATGATGAAATCGCGTTCACCTACGTCATCGACAGGTTGATGGGAGGGTGGAGGGGCATTGCAACTTACTGGGAGAGGTTTGAGCCGATATTCTGTCAGACTAAGTCGATGGGACCGTATCCGGACGAGTGGGTTAGTGGGAAAGAGATACATTTCCACCACCACTTTGGACTCAGTCGGCGACGAATGAAACAGCTCAACTCACGAAGGCGGTAGAGAGCGTAAGCAGTCCTCTCTGAAGAACCCAACCCGCAGAAGAATGTGGTGAAGCGATAAGTTATTAACGATGAAGCGATTGATGCGGAGTGAATAAGCGCTGAAGCATGGCACCAAACCGGTAAACGTATCTGTCTGATATTTACCATTGCTTCTCCTCGCCACGGTTCAGAAGTAAATCCACCAAACGGAGCCTTCCCCAGTGGTTAGGGTTCTGCCCTCAGAGCGACAGTAGTCGTCCACCGCCCGTTTCACGCCTTCTGGCGAACCGGGACTCGTCCCATAATCGTGGCCACACAGAAGACCTCCGCCTTTGATCTTTGGGGCCCAAGCTTGAATGTCAGCTTTTACAGCCGAGTAGGTATGATCGGCGTCGATAAAGACGAAATCCAGCTCTTGGCCAAAGCGTTGGGATGCTGGCACCGAATCCATCCACAACACATGCCGTCGCCCTGCCGCGAAGCGAGTGCGCAACACAGCCTTCACCGCCTTTTGAGCCTGAGTTTCGTCCGTGAGTTTGCCGTAGGGGCCACCTGCGAGCGCGTAATCACTGTTGGGGTCTGCCATCCTCCAGCTATCCACCATGAACAGGGTAAGCCTGGGGATTTCTCGCAACAGGTATTCAGAAAGGTTCCCTCCGCTCACGCCGAGCTCCGCACCCGAAATCGGGCCATCGCGCAGGATCAGCAGTTGCGTTAGCTGTTCGTGATGTTTTTCCGGTTTCATCAGTGATTTGACTGCCAGATCCACACACTGTTTGAGAAAGTCCTGTCAGATGGTGCGAAGCCGCCTGCGGCAGCTAGAAACTAATCCTTACTCTACAGGGGCTTCAACACGAAGAATCTTTCTGAGAGAGTGCTCCGGAGTCCTCGTGAACTGCAAGGCCAGAATCGACCCTCTATCGCTCAAGTAATGGATGTTTTTGGACCCATTTGATGCGCCTCTGCTTTGAAGCCCGTCTTGGGATTCTGCAACATCCGCCAAGTAAACTCCAAGGTGTGCCACTGGCCAGCGTGTTTAATCGATTACTCCGTGCAGCCAAGCACGTGGGCAGGTGCGACTGCTGGCGTTGAGACACATCAGCCCCTGTTCCAAGCGCACTGCTCAATCCCGTATGGACTTTGAGCAACAACTCAACTAAGAATCCCCTTGCTCTAGGCGCTCCTCGACCGGCAGTCCGCCGATTGGGGGCAAGCGCGGAGTTCTGGTAGAATGGTCGTCTTTATCACATCGATCAGGCATCCAGCGAACAGCAACTCCTACGAGCGAGTATTGACGCTGGCAGATCGGGCATTGAGATCGGTTTGCAATCAAACCTCAGACGCCTTTCGCGTATTCGTCGTGTGCAACCAAGTGCCCGCTTTGGCGTTCTCGCATCCCAACATTCAATTCTTGCAGGTCAACTTTCCATCTCCGTCTTGTCTGCCCTGCTCACACATTGCGGTTGAGGGCGTGCGGTTGGACAAAGGCAGCAAATACCTTGTCGGATTGGTGCATGCCAAAAGGCTAAATCCGAGCCACGTCATGTTCTTTGATGCGGACGATTTTATCAGCAACCGGGTCGCTGCCTTTGTTCGTCAGGACGCCAGCCACAACGGCTGGTTTGTGAAAGCCGGCTACATTTACAGCGCCCGCCGAAACGCCTTCATGATCATGGATGGAGAATTCCAAACCAGATGCGGAACCTGCTACATCGTCAACGCCTCCTTGTTCGCGGTGCCACACGATTTTCCGGCCGACGCCAGCCAGGAGTGCATACTCAGTCACTTCGGAAAGCCGTTCATTTTAGAGCTGCTGGGTAGCCATCGCTACCTACAGGATTTCCTTTCCAAGAATGGAACGCCACTGGAACCACTGCCGTTCAGAGGGGTAGTTTACCACAGCGACCACGGGGAGAACTGGACACGGTCGTTCAGATTCACCAGGAAGTTGCCCAAGGTTATTCTGACGGAAGAATTGCGGAGGGAGTTCAACCTGTGGCCCTGTGAAAAACACATAACACAAGCACTGCCGGTGCCTGCCAATGAGCGAGCCTGTAACGAAGCTGCTAAGAGTAAACCGCTTCAAAAGCGATATACCACCGATTGAGTGGCTAAGATGCTGGCTCACGCATCACCAGGCGGGGACGCCCAATCCAACGCGATCAATTTGCACCGGATTGATCCGGCCAACATCGGCGACCTCTGTTCCGCGCCTGCAAGACACCTCACTTTTCTTAAGCCTGCCCGATGTTTGGATATTTGCGCGCTCAACGAACGCAACAACGGCCAACTCAACGACGCGGTGGTGATCTTGGGAGGGGGCGGACTGCTCGGCCAGAGCTATTTTGAAGCCGGGATTCACGCCCTCTTGAAAGCCCGGCCCAAATGGCGGATCTGCTGGGGCGCCGGCCATAACGACCACGAACGGCACACGATTGATATGCCTGCGTATTTGGACGTGTTCGATTTAGTCGGCGTCCGCGATCACGGCCAGCGACATGAATGGGTTCCTGACGCCAGTTGCTTGCACCCGCTGTTTGATCAATCCTTTCCGATCAAGCACGGCGCAGTGCTTTATGAGCATCCGCGTTTCGGCAAAACTACCTTGAAAGGTCTGCCCCGGATGGACAACAGGGAGCGGAGTTTTTCAAGGGTGATCGAGTTTCTTGCCTCGGGAGAGGTGATCGTGACCAGCAGTTATCATGGGGCCTACTGGGGGACTCTGCTCAACCGAAGGATCATCCTGATCAACGCCTTTTCCTCCAAGTTTCATGGATTCAAGCACCAACCCCCGCTCGCCAGTGAAGGCAGTTGGAAATCGAAGCTGGCTGAAGCCCGAAATTACCCTGAGGCGCTGGCTGAATGCCGTGGTGCCAATCTCAGGTTTTCCGAAAAAGTAAGGGCTTTACTCCTGTGACTGTCGCCTCCGCGTTCGGGGGCATCGCTGGACGAACCTTCATGCTCCGAGCGGTTCGGGCGCGGCGAATGGTTCTAATCCACAAAGCGCCGGCACAGCTTGGAGAAATTATCCGCCTTGGACCTAATTGATTTAGGGCGCAATGCTTTCAGGTGGTCTTTCCACCAGAGGGTTTCCCACAGATGGATGCAGAACGAGTTGCCAAGGGTCTGGTAGTCGTCGGCAAGCTGCTCCTGCTCTGAAAAAGCGCTCTCCGGCGAACACTCCTTCCAGAGCGGGTCGGGAGATTTATAGGACGGCCAGAAAAAAGACCCCGGCCCTTCCACATGGATGTCACTTGGAAACTCAGTCGCAAGCGCGTTCGGGAGAAGCACTGAATGCTCGTCCCAACGGTTGTCCCGGCCTGATGAGCGAAAGCTCCTGTAGCCTTCATGCCAGGCTCGCAGAAACGGGGCGTTCTGTGCGGCCAGGATCACGGCATTGCACAGCCCTCGTGTTTCCTGCTTGCCCATTACGAAGGAGTGCTTCAGCAGCGGAGCAAACGACTTCAAGCAGATGACATCCATGTCCAGGTAGATCCCGCCTTCACGCATGAGAATTTCCAGACGCAACACATCCGCCTGATGCGCGAAATGCCTGAGTGGGCGGTCGAAGATGTGTGTCGGAGGCTCGAGCGGGACCAGGGTCAGGTAGGGCTTGCTCTTTTCCCACCATTTGCCCTGTGGCTCGTGTTTGTAGTGGAACAGAATTTGCGTGGGCTGATTGCAGTCCCAGGCGGACTTCACCGCGAGATGATGGACAAACGAGAACGGTTTGCCCCCAAAGTCCTCCCGCAGGCCGAAGATGAAATGCACTTTGTTCGGAATCACTGCTTCTTTCCATAAGCATGGCGTCCCAGAAACGCAACAGGACTTCCCGTTCAACCGCTTGATTAGACCACGCTCACACCTCCGCGCCGGCCTCTCCACTTCCACGGCCGCAATCCCGCCTCGCCAGGACCCGATTTAAGCCCTCGCGTTTCGCCTCACCCTCGCGTTCCGGGCAGTCAAAAAAGGCCTCTTTCGCCCTTTCTGAAACACCGTCGAACGCCGCCGACACCCCTGAACAGTTGAAAGGCAAAAACCGGTCGAAAACGAGTGCTGCAACGAGCCGTCCGCAGAGGCAAAACGCCTAAAATCGAATCGTGGAGCGCCGTCGTGGAGAGGCGGATTTTTGACCTCTGCGACCAGGTTTCGTCCCGAGGTTTTCGCCGAGGAGTTGAGCCGGCAACGAACCGAAAGTTTTTGCGGCCTGGTGAAATCGTGGGCCAAAGCGATTCGATCGAGGGCAGCTTCAACGGGTTTCTGACATTGGTGAACAGCGGAAAACATGGCTGATGAGGTTGAATCTGTTATGCCAAACAGTTATGCGAAATCCGTTCAATTTTGCAAATCATTCAGTAAACCAATTGAAATAAGGTGCATTTGGAAGTGGCGGAGAGAGGGGGATTCGAACCCCCGATACGGCTTTTGACCGTATACCGGTTTAGCAAACCAGCGCCTTCAGCCACTCGGCCATCTCTCCTGCCGTTGTAATCCCGACTCGAACTCAGAACCCACCTCAGCCAAGCCGGGATGGGCGATGCTCATAAACGGCGGGAGACGTATAGACCTCGGCGGGGAAGCGGTCAAGTTGCTAGCTGAGAAGCGGCCTGAAAATCTGCGGAATCTTATTCGTGCGGGCAGGGCTGTCCGAACGGCACCGCTCGCGGTGTCAGGCTGTGTCCAGTTGCCGCCTGGCCAAGCCGTGCCGCTTGACACCGGAGTCCGGTCCCGGCTTTATCCGTCGCAATTGCCTTATGAATTCTAACCTTCACACCTCCCGCCGTCGTTTTGTCTCCGCCGTTGCCACCACCGCCGCCGCCTTCGCGGCGCCCCGCGTGCTGACGGCCCAGAAGTCCGACAAACTGCTCGTCATCGGCACCGGCGCGCACCGCTACGAAGTTCTCCACAACTGGGCACAGCTCCCTGCGCAATACACCTGGCAGACCACCCACAACGTCGCTGTGGACCGTGACCAGAACCTCTACGTCATCCACGAGGGCCGCGAGAACTTGAAGGACCACCCGTCCATCTTTGTGTTCGATCCGAAGGGGAAGTTCATCCGCGCCTTCGGCAAACAATTTCAGGGCGGCGGCCACGGCCTCGAAGTCCGCACCGAGGGCAAGGAGCAGTTCCTTTGGGTCACCGGCTACCAGCAGGTCAAGAGCTTCGCCAAGCTCACGCTCAAGGGCGAGACCGTCTGGCAGAAATACGCCCCCATGGACGCCGGCGTCTATCTCAAGGACGAGGACACCAAGCCCATGAAGCGGTGGGGCCGCGATGCCTTCATGCCCACGAACTACGCCTTCCTCCCGGACGGCGGCTTCTACCTCGCCGACGGCTACGGCTCTTATCGCATCCACCGCTACGACAAGGACGGCAAGTGGCTCGCGAAGTTCGGCGAGCCGGGCACCGGTCCCGGCCAGTTCAACACCCCGCACGGCATCTGGCTCGACGACCGCCCCGGCCGCAAGCCGTCCGTCGTTGTCTGCGACCGCGCGAACAAGCGCCTCCAATGGTTCGATCTCGACGGCAAGCACCTCAAGACCCTCGACGGCTTCATCCTCCCCGCGAACATTGACTCGCACAAGGACGTGCTCCTCGTCCCCGACCTCAGCGCCCGCATCACCCTTCTGGACAAGGACGACAAGGTCATCACCCACCTAGGCGAAGACCCCGAGTGGCGCGCCGCCGTGCTCAAGGACGGCATGAAACTTCGCCGCGAGGAAAAGGGCGAAGGCTGGGTCTCTGGCAAGTTCCTGCACCCCCACGACGCCTGCTTCGACGCCGCCGGCAACATCTTCGTCGCCGAATGGGTCAACACCGGCCGCATCACCAAGCTGCGCAAGGTGAGCTAGCCTGCGGAGTCAGCGGGCCTTTTCTGCGGTGACAATGCTGCGGTCCGCCGCCGTTGGCTGGTGCTTCAGGTTTTGGAAGCCCACTTGCGCGAACAGTTCCGTCAGTTCACCGAGCGAGTAGCATTTGCCCTCGGTCGAGTGCATGAGGATGACGGAATACTCGGCGACCGGCAGCGGACCGGTCTTGTCCGCGCTGAGGTGCATGTCGTGAATGATCAGCAAGCCGCCGGGCGGGAGCGCGGCGAAGGACTTCTCCAGCAACTGCTTCACCACCGGCGTGTCCCAGTCATGCAGCACGTTCGAGAACAGGTGCATGTCAAAGCCGGTGGGCAGCGGGTCGCGGAACATGTCGCCGGGCAGCACGTTGACGCGCCCGGCGAAGCCGCGCTCGGCGATGTGCTTGGCGGCAACGAGGTCCACCGGTGGCTTCTCGAAGACCGTCGCGTGCACGTCAGGATGACCTGCCGCGATGGCGCACGCGTAGATGCCGGACCCGCCGGCGATGTCGAGCAGCCGCGTGCGTCCACCGGGAGCAAGCGTCTTCGCAACCGCCCGCCCGAGGTAGATGCCCCGGCAGTCCATCGCCGCCGTGAAGCGCCGCGCGAAGTCCTCGTCCTCCATCGCCTTGCTCCACTCCTTCTCGGACTTCGAGCTGCCCCAGTTCGCCGGCTTGTCGGTGCGGAGCACCTTGAGCATGTCGAGCGTGACGGGCCGGTCCTTCAGCGAACCAAAGTAGGGACCGAGAAACCACGGCGAGCCTTGCACGAGATGTTCGCGTGCGACTTCGGTGACGTGGTGGACACCATTCGCCTCGCGGACAAAGCCGTTGGCCCTGAACAGCGTCAGCATCACGTCCACGGGCCGGGCGGCGAGCTGCAACTCGCGGCAAATCGTCGCGGCATCCGACGGATGCGCCGCGAGCCACGTGAAGAAATCGAGGTGGACCACGGCGGCGTTGAGCAGGTCCACGGCGTAAATGCCGTCGCGGTAGCGGTAGAGGCGCAGCGGGTCGGAAGATGGGTCGCGGGTCAGGTCGAGCATGGGGAGAGGGTGCGGGAGGTGAGGGGAAGGGGAAAGAAAACTCCGCGCGCCGTGAGACATGTCGAACGGGGGTGTCCGCCTCCCGCGCCTTCGGCATTGGCAAACCACCGGCTCGCTCCTAGTTTCCCGCCATGTCTCTGAACCGTCGCCGTTTCTTCACGCGCACCGGCTTGCTGGCGGCTGCGTCCACCGCCGCTCCAGCCGCCGTCCACGCTGCCGAACCGGGCAATGCCCGGGCGGGTCAAAAGCCCCGGCACATCATCCACCTGGTTGCCGACGGCATGGCGATGGCCACGCTTTCAATGGCCGACCATCTTTCGCGCGCGGTGCGCGGCCGTGGGCTTTCCTGGATGAACCTCTACAACAGGCCCGGCACCGTCCCCGCCTACATGGACGTGCGTTCGCTGAACTCCGTCGTGACTGATTCCTCGGCGTCCGCCTGCGCGTGGGGCAGCGGGACGCGCATCGTCAACGGCACGGTCAACATCCTGCCCGACGGCACGATTCTGACCCCGCTTTACACGCTCTTCGGCCAGCAGGGCTGGAAGCGCGCGCTGGTCACGACCACGGAGATCACGCACGCCACCCCCTCTGGCTTCGCGGCCAGCGGGCTCAAGCGCGAGGCGGCGGAAAGCATCGCCGTGCAATACATGGAGCGCGGCGTCGAGGTGCTCCTCGGCGGCGGGCAGAAGTATTTCGACTCCGCCAAACGCAAGGACAAGCGGGCCTTGCTGCCGGACTACCAGGCCGCCGGCTATCAGGTCTTCAAGACGGCGAAGGAGTTTGCCGCCGCCAAGAACGAGGGCAAATGGCTGGGCATTTTCGCCAACAGCCACCTCCCATTCACCGTGGACTGGAACCACGATGCGAAGCATCGCGAGACTGTCCCGCACCTCGCCGAGCTGACCCGCAAGGCGCTGGCGAAGCTCGAGAACCAAAATCACTTCATCATGCAGGTGGAGGGCGGGCGCGTGGATCACGGCGCGCACATGTGCGACGCGGTGGCGGCGCTTTACGACCAGATTGCCTTCGATGAGGCGCTGGATGTCTGCCTCGACTTCCAGAAGCGCCACCCGGACACGCTGCTGGTCATCACCACGGATCACCCGACCGGCAACCCGGGCCTCAGCGGCATCGGGCTCAACTACGGATTCAGCTCCGCGCTGTTCACCAACGTGCAGCGGGTGAAGCAGTCGTTTAGTGAAATTTTCAAGCGGCTGAATGTGCCCGGGCCGGACAGCCTGCCGCTGCCCTTTGGCACCCCGGTGCCCCGCATCGTGGACGACCCGGCTGTCATTGCCTCGGTCATCCATGAGGCGACCGATTATCGCGTGCCGCCCGAGAAGGCGGCGGCTTTCGCGCCCTTCCTGGTCCGCAAGGGCAAGGCGCAGTTCACGGTGATGAACAGCAACGTCGCCCAGCTCGGGCAGCTCATGGCCAACCATCTTGGCATCGGCTGGACGGGAACGGCGCATTGCTCGGACTTCGTCCCGCTGGTGGCGACGGGGCCGGGCGCCGAACGCTTTGGCGGCTTCATCCTGAACACCGATGTGTTCCGGCATTACACCGAGCTGGCGGGGATTGACTTCAAGAATCCGTCCGTGCCGATCAAGGAAGACCTCAAGGTGGGGCCGGACCTGGACTTGGAACTGCAAAAGGAGCGCGAGAAGGAAGCGAAGCAGAAGTCCGCCGCGCTGTGGGCGGAGCAGCATTGGGTGGCGGCGTAAAGCCTGGTGGTGGTCCGCACTGGCTTGCCTCACTTCTCGCACCATGCTTGCCCTGTTCCTCACCGAGCTGACCGCGTTCCTCACGCACCCGGTGGGCTGGCTGATTATCGGCTTTTGCCTCTGGATGCTGGTGGACGCCTTCCGGCGTGAGGAGTGGATGTGGGTGGCGTTCATTATCCTGTTCCCGTTGCTGAACGCGGTGCTCTACTTCTTCATGGTTTACCGGGGTGCTCCTTCGCTCGGCGGCGGCGGTGGCTTTACTTTGCCGGGTCAGGCCACGCGCGGGCGCATTGCGGAGCTGGAGAAGCAGATTCAACTGCTAGACAAGGCGCATCACCACGCGGAGCTGGGTGACGTGTATTTGAAGCAGGGCAAGCTCAAGGAGGCCGAGGCGTGTTATTTACGGGCGCTGGAGCGGGAACCCCAGGATCTCGACACGCGGGCCCACTTTGGCCAGTGCCTGCTCCAACTGGGCCGGCCGGCGGATGCCCAGACATATCTGGCGGCGGTGTGCGCGGAGGATCCGCGGCACGAGTATGGGGAATCGCTCATGGCGCTGGCCGAAGCGCAGACCGCGCTGGGGCAGGGGGATGCGGCCATCGCGACCTGGGAACAAGTGATTAGCCAGCACTCGCATGCGCGCGCCCGTGTGCAACTGGCGGAGCTGCTGGCGGCCAAGGGCCAGAGCCAGCGGGCCCTGGAACTCGCCGAGGAGGTGGTGGCAGACGACAAGGTGGCCCCGGATTACCAGCGTCGTCAGGAGCAGTCCTGGGTCGCCCGGGCCAAGCAGTTGGCGAAGGCGTTGCGCAAGTCCGCAGCGTGATCGCAGGGCAGTTACTCGTGCCGCAGTGCCTCGATGGGATCGAGCGCTGCCGCCCGCGAGGCCGGATAGATGCCGAAGACCACGCCGACCGCGCCGGAGATGCCGAAGGAAATCAGCACGGACATCGGCGTGACGATGGTCTTCATGTCGGTGAGCTGTGAAACCAGCATTGGCGTCGTGACGCCCACCGCCACGCCGATCAGGCCGCCACCCACCGAGAGCACCACGGTCTCCACCAGGAACTGCGTGATGATGTCCTGCTTCTTGGCCCCGAGCGCGCGGCGGATGCCGATTTCGCGCGTCCGCTCGGTGACGGTGGCCAGCATGATGTTCATGATGCCAATGCCGCCGACCACCAGCGAGATGGCGGCGATGGAGCCGAGGACGATGTTGAAGATGCGCTTGGTCTGTTCCGCCTGACGCAGTAGCTCCAGCGGCACGATGAGCTCGTAATCGCTCTTCTGGTGAAAGCGCTTGAGCAGCGTGCGGATCATCGGCACAGCCGCCTCCACATCCTCCACGGAATGAAACTGCACGGTGACCTGGTGCAGCTGGACCTTCTCCGCCTCGAAGGAGCCGGCACTGCGCTTGAAGATGGTTTCGCCGAACCGGCTCTTGGTGGTGGAGAGCGGCACGTAGAGGTTGTTGTCCAGCGGCTGGCCCTCCGTCTGGCCGGACTGCGGGCGCTTGTCGGCAGTGCCGCGCTCACGCACCAGACCGATGACGGTGAGGTAGTCGGCGCCGATCTTGATCTCCTCCTGAAGCGGGTCCTGATAGGGGAAGAGATTTTCCGCCAGGCTCACGGTGAGCACGCAGACGTTGTTGTGGTGCAACTCGTCAGTCTCGGTGAGGAAGTGGCCGCGCACGAGTTCGATGTTGCTCATCTCCGCGTAAATGGGATGCGTGCCGATGATCTGCGCCTGCTGCACGAGGTTGTTGAAGCGCACCTCGTCCCGGATGATGCGCATGGGCAGGACGCGCTTGATGCCCGGGATGGTGCTTTCCAGCCGGGTGACATCCGCGTAGGTGATGCCGTATTCGTTGACGTAACTCCGGCCCGTCGTGCCGGCTTTGGAATCCTGCGCGGGCTTGATGCTGCGGATGATGATGTTGCTGGAGCCGAGCTTCTTGATGGCCTCCTGCGCCTCGTAGCTGGCGCCCTCGCCAATCGCCAGCATGGCGATGACCGAGCACACGCCGAAGATGATCCCCAGCATGGTCAGGCCGGAGCGCATCTTGTGCAGCAGCAGGCTCTTGATGCCTAGCTGCACAATGCGGATGAGCGGACGGGCGCGCATGATTCGTGGACAGACTAGACGCTGCGGCCGTGGCCGCCAACAAAAGCTTCCGTCCGGCAATTTCTGCTGGGCAATCGGCGGTTTCCCCTTAAATTCGCGCCCTTATGTTCGACACGGTGAAGGCCCAACTGATTGCCACGGCAGAGAAGCTTGCCCAGACACGGAGGTTTCTTTGACGTGCCGGGTGCCAACAAGCGCCTAGCGGAGCTCGACTCCCTGATGGCGCAGGATGATTTCTGGAACAACCGGGAGCAGGCCCAGAAGGCCATCGACGAGGCCAACCAGCTTCGCAAGAAGGTCGAGCCGCTGGTCGCCGCCGAGAAGCAGTTGGACGATCTGCGCGTCATGGTCGAGCTGGGCGAGGCGGAGCCAGTCGAAGCCCAGCCGCCCATTCTGGCGGAAGTAGCCCGGGACATGGAACGGTTCACCAAGGAGGTCGATGCGCTTGAACTGCGCTTCCTCCTCACCGGGCCGCACGACAAGAACGGCTGCATTCTCAGCATCAATGCCGGGGCCGGCGGCACCGAGGCGCAGGACTGGGCGAACATGCTGCTGCGCATGTATCAGCGCTGGGCGGAAGTCCGGGGCTGGAAGGCGGAGGTGACAGACATTCTTCCTGGCGAAGTCGCGGGCATCAAGAGCGTTACCCTGACCATAGAAGGGGAGAACGCGTATGGCTTCGCCAAGGCCGAGCGCGGGGTGCATCGCCTCGTGCGCATCTCTCCTTTCGATTCCAACCAGCGCCGGCACACGAGCTTCGCCAGCGTGGACGTGATCGCGGAGATCGAGGAGGCGGGTGAAATCACCATCAACCCGGTGGATCTGCAAGTGGACACGTTCCGCTCCGGCGGCAAAGGCGGACAGAACGTGAACAAGGTCGAGACCGCCGTCCGCATCACGCACGTTCCCACGGGCATCATCGTCGCCTCGCAGGGCCAGCGCTCGCAGCACCAGAACCGCGCGACGTGCATGAAGATGCTGCTGGCCAAGCTCTACGCGTTGCGCGAGGACCAGCAGAAGTCCGAGATGGAACGTTTCTATGGCGAGAAGGGCGCGATCGGCTTCGGCCAGCAGATTCGCAGTTATGTCTTCCAACCCTACCGCATGGTGAAGGATCTCCGCACCGGCGTGCAGACCAGCAACGTGCAGGCGGTCATGGACGGCGCGTTGGACGACTACGTGAATGGCTGGCTCCGCGCGGGCTGTCCGGCAAAGCGGATGCAGGGAGTGCCCGATGAGGAAGAGTAAGTAGTATTCAGTCGCGAACGTGGCTCGACGGCTCACTGAACACTGGCTACTGAATACTGAAAACTGATTACTGAACACTTCGCTTGGCTACCATCCTCGACACCATCGTCGCCCAGAAGCGGCTCGAAATTGCCAAGCTCCCGCACGAGCCGGTGACGGCTACTGAGTTGCGCGCGATGCTGAGGCAACGCGGCCTGCGTGACTTCTTCGGTGCCCTTCGCCAGCCCCGCTCCGGCGACGTGGCTCTTATCGCCGAGGTGAAGAAAGCCTCGCCATCCAAGGGCGTCATTCGCGCGGACTTCGATCCCGTGAAGATTGCCTTGGAGTATCAAGCTGCCGGCGCGAGCTGCCTCTCGGTGCTCACCGACGAGAAGTTCTTCCAAGGCTCGCTCGACTACCTCGCCGCCATTCGTGCCGTGGTGGACCTGCCGCTGCTGCGCAAGGACTTCATCATTGATGCCCGGCAAATCCGCGAGGCCGTCCAGTGGGGTGCGGACGCAATCCTCCTCATCGTCGCGATTCTCGATGACCGTCAGCTCCGCGAATTCCATCAGCTTGCCACGGATGCCGGTCTGGCTGCGTTGGTGGAGGTGCACGACGAGCGCGAGCTGGAGCGTGCGCTCGCCGCCGGGGCACAACTCATCGGCGTGAACAACCGTGATTTGAAGACGTTCACCGTGGACATGGCCACCACCGAGCGCATCGCCACGCGGCTCTTCTCGGGGCCCGGCACGCGGCATGGTTCGCTGCTGGTGGCCGAGAGCGGCATCCACACGCGCGCGGATGTGCTTCGGCTCAAGCGCGCGGGCGCGCGGGCCATCCTCGTGGGCGAGTCGCTCATGCGGGAGGCGGATCTTGCCGCGAAGGCGCGGGAGTTGTTGCACGGCTGAATTTCGTTTATCCTTTCCGCCATGAAAAAGCCCTTGCGCGTCCTCGTGGTGGAGGACTCCGAGTTCGACGCCAAGATGCTGATCCGCCTGCTGAACCGGGGCGGTTACGAAACCATCTACGAGCGGGTGCAGACCGCGGATGCGATGGGGGCGGCGCTGGCCGGCAAGGAATGGGATCTGGTGCTTTCCGACTACAACCTGCCCGGCTTCAACGCCACGCTCGCGCTGCAACTGCTCCAGGCCACCCAGCTCGACATCCCCTTCATCATCGTCTCGGGCGGCATTGGCGAGGATGTGGCGGTGGCGGCGATGAAGTCGGGGGCGAGCGATTACCTGATGAAGGGCAATCTCGCGCGGCTGGTCCCGGCGGTGGAGCGCGAACTGCGGGACGCCGCCGTCCGCCACGCGCGCCGCAAGGCCGAAAACGAGGTGCGCGAGAGCGAGCAGCGCTATCGCCTCCTGTGGGAGACGGCGACTGACGCCATCCTGCTCATGGACGCGCGCAGCTCCATTCTGTTCGCGAACCCCGCCGTGCAAACGATCTTCGGATTTACGCCCGCGGAGTTGGTGGGGCAGAACTTCGCCATGCTCCTGCCCGTCAAGCTGCGCGCGACTTCGGACACCACGTTTCAAAGATCCGGCCAAGTCGTCAGCTTGGCTCAACGGCGCACGCTCGAAACCACTGGTCTCAAGAAGGATGGCACCGAGGTCCTGATCGAGCTCGTGTTCAACGACATGGAGCTCGGGGCGCAGCGCAACTTCGTCGCCTTCATCCGCGACATCACGGAACGCGAGCGGAACCGCCGCAAGCTGCTGGAGCACGCGGAACAGTTTCGCGTTGCGCGTGAGATCCAGCAGCACCTTTTTCCCAAGGCCTCGCCCAATCTGCCCGGCTTCGACATCGCCGGCGCGTCCTACCCGGCGGCCGCGGCGGGCGGTGACTATTTCGACTTCATTCCCATGGCGGACAACGGGCTGGGCCTGGTGGTCGGCGACGTGACTGGTCATGGTATCGGCCCCGCGCTCCTGATGGCCGAGACGCGGGCCTATGTCCGCATTGCGGCCCTCAATCGTGCGGACCCGGGCGAGGTGATCACCCGCACCAACATCGCGCTGGCGGAGGACATTGGCTCGGAGCGTTTCGTCACGCTGTTCCTCGGTCGGTTGGATGTGATCCATCGGCAGCTTACTTATGTCAGCGCCGGGCATCCCCCCGGCTATCTGCTGGCATCGGATGGGACCGTGCGGTTGGAACTTCGCCGGACCGGTGTGCCGCTGGGGATGCGCCCAAACACGGAGTATCGCAGCCAGTCCCCGCTGCAACTGGCGTCCGGAGAAGTCGCGTTGTTGCTGACCGATGGCATCGAGGAAGCCATGGCTCCGGATGAGGAGCTGTTCGGCACGGAGCGGATGCTTGCTGTCCTGCGGGCCAACCGGGAGCGCCCGGCCAACGAGATTGTCGAGGCGCTCTACTTCGCCGTCCGGGAGTTTTGCCGGGGAGCGGAACAGCAGGATGATGTGACCGCCATCGTGCTCAAGGTGCTCTGATTCATCCGGCTCACGTGCGGACGGACGCGGCGACGGCCCCCTTTCAGCCAAGCTACACGTCGGTTCGGGCCGCTCGGCCCGCCGGCTTCCGTGCCACGACTGCGGCGTGCAAATCCGGGGCGAGGACGGCGGCAGTGCGTGTTGGTGACAGTGTGCCGCGCGTCAGGAACATCGTGTTGCCCGCGCTGTCCCGTAGCTTCAGGGTCACGCGCACGAGGTCGCTGAGATTGCCCCGGTTGCAGTAGCCCTGCCGCGTCATCGCCACGGCGAGGACTTCGCGCACTGCGCGGAAGCGCCCGTCGGTGCGCAGTCCGCTCTGGTCTATCATCGTCATCACCGTCGCCGCCCCGATGCGCAGTTGGTCAGCGTCGCCCGCCAACGTGTCGAACGAGGCGAAGGCCGTCCGCTCCCCTGCGGCGTGGATGGAGACGAGGCTGCGCAGCGCCTCGAACTGGTGCAGGAGTATGCGCGCCCGGATGAGCGCGTCCGCGTGCGCCTGGTCGCGCACATCGAATTGGCGGAGGAACTGCTCGCGATCCGAAGCCGCCTCGCAGGCTGACCAATATGCATCCGTGCTTCCGGCGAACGCCCCCTGCCGTTCCGCTAGGCAGGTTAGCGGAATCAGCAAGGCCAGGCCAGCGTCCTGCCGGCGATACAAGTTCTGGCGCGTGGCCTCGACCAGCGCGGGGCCATGCAAGGCGGCCTGGCCGAGCAGGTTGTCGAGGCTGGCGTGCAGCGGGTCGAAGATGATTTCCAACTGGTGCGCCGCCTCTTGCAACAGGAGAAACAGTGGCTCCTGGTCCACGATGACTTTGGCCCGCAGCGACCGGATCACCGCCATCTGCCGGGCGATGGACCCGCCGGCGTCATCACCTTCGGCGGGCCGGGTCAGCACGTCCGGCAGTTCGTGGACGCTCGCGGCCATGCGCGCTGCCACGTAAAAATCCACCAGTGCTTGATGCGTGATCTCCTCCAGCGTGTCGTAGTCGTCCCGGTGGTCAAGGACGTAGTCCACGACTGGTTGTAAATCAAGGAACGTCAGGCGGATGGGGATCTGCCCCAGCGGCGCGGGCTTCACGTCCTCGCCACCCCAGAAGCCCAGTAGGGCGAGCACTGACTCGTTCGGCTGGCCATCAACACCGCGCCGTGCCAGTTGCCGCCGCAGGAGTGCGGCACGTTGCGGATTGTAATGCAGGTCGAACGCCTGCTGCTCCACCAGCAGACTGTCGGTGCCGGCGCGCGCCTGTTTGTTCAGCTTCGCCGCCAGTCCCGTGCGCGTGGCTTCGTGGATGGCCCCGGCCAGCACGCCAAAGGTGCGTTGGTCGCCGGAGCGGGCGTCCAGCCATTCCCGCAGATGCCGGGTGGGCAGGTCCTCATGGATGGACATGGCCGGGTGTTTCTTGACCGCCACCGCGCGCTGGATTTCCGCCAGCGCCGGCGCTACGCCCTGGCCGTCACCCAGCTTCAAACGCAACTGATGCCCCGCCGGCAGCGGCAGGGCGGATTTGATGCGGCTCATCAGGTTGGCGAACTCGGCGGGTGGCAATCCGTAGTCGCACTCCCCGGCCGCCTGTCGCGCCTGCATGCACTCCAAGGCCGGCAGCGTGAAGGTCAGCGTCGCGTGGTAGAGCCGCGCGTCCCGCCGGCGGCCGAGGGGGTTTTGCGGGTCAATCTGCCGCAGCCGCCAGAGCAGTCCACCAAGGAAGAAGGCAAGCAGCAGTGCCCGTCGCTGGCTCGGCGTGAGCGCTGGCAACGCGAGGCATTCAACGACGTGCGCGACCCGCGCTTCGTCCACGTCCGCCGGGAAATCGTGTTGCAGCGCGTGGACGGCCCGGTGCCACTCCACAGGGTTTTCCCGGTCCGGCAAGGCGCGGGAATTCTTGGCCGCGACGGCCGCCAGCGGTGCGTCACTCAGGAGAAACTTCACGAGCTTGTCCGCATTCACCCACGGGTGGCGAAACGTTCGCCAGCGGTTAAGCAGCTTTTCGTAGGCGACCGGGTAGCTCGTCGCCAGTTCCTTCAGCAGGACCAGGGCGATGGGCGGAGCATCGGCTTGGTCGTAGTCCATCACGTCCTGTGCGGCCCCCAGCAGCAACGAGGTTTCGTGCGGGTGCCGGCTTGCCCGCTTCAGAGTGCGGACGATGCGTTTGAGGCCCCTTGGATTTTTGGCGCGGATGCCCAGAACTTTGGCCGCCGCCTTGTCGCGCTGCGCCGCCTCGCGGGCCATCGCCGAGTCCAGCCCGACGATGAACTGGTGCATCTGCCGCCGGTAATAGTAGCGTTCGCGGTCTTCCCAGTCCGTCTTGAACTGGCTGCACCGGTCCTTCAGCACGCTGTCGAACACATGGGCCATGAACAGCAGCGCCACGATGTCCATGACGAAGTCCACCGCGCTGCTGCTGGCGGTGTCGCCCTTCAACAGCGCGACCAGCCCGTAACTCAGCATCAGCGCCAGTGCTTTCTCCATGCCCTCGCTCAAGAGGCGCGTGATGATCATCGAGTGGATGCGGAAGCGCAGCCGTTCCCACCGGCTCAACGTCAGGAAGGGCAGGTAGATGTGCCCCTCCTCAAACTGCGGCTCGATTTCCTCCAGCGCCTCGCGGAACAGCGTGGTGGCCCGGGCCAGCAGCGCGGAATCCCCCTGCACGCGGACGGAGCCGAAACCGCCGGCGGTCGGTTGCATGAGATACCGGTTGACCACGCCCTCCTTGAAGAACGTGCTTTGGAAAAAGCCGTTACGCTCCAGATTCTCCCGCAGCGGCTTGTCCTCATCCATGAACACCAGGTTGGCCACGCCCTGCCGGCGCAGGTGGTCCCGCCATTGGTCGCTGGCATAAAACGCCGCGGCCGCCTTGGCGAAGTCGTAGAGCAGGCTGACCTCGATGCGATACTTCAGGTTCCGCCGTCGGCTGGCGACATACTCGCGCCAGTGCCGCGCGGCGAAGTCCAGGTGCCGCCGCAGCCGCCGCACCATCGGCGCGGTCTTGGACTTGCCTTCCTCGTAACTGCGCTTGTCCACCTTGGCCCGGAGAAACAGGACGCGATAGACGTAGGGCAGCAGCAGAGCGACGACCACCAGCGCCAGCGGCGAAAGCATCAACGCCGTGTCCCGCGCCGCGCGGATGGCGGACGCGATAAGGTCCGGGTCAATCAAGGCCATGCGTCGGGTGCCTCACGAAGCGTTCGTCTTGGAGCGTGGATACCGACCTCCGAGCTTCTGCCCACCGGTTGGGGAACCACGCATTGGGACCATGAACCACTGAGCATTTCCCGCAGATTCAGGGAGGCCTGCCAGATCGGGAGAGATTCTATCTGTGGGCTTCTCCGAATCTGCGGGAGGTTCATGGAGCGGGAGTTTCTGGGAGGACGCCTCGATCCCGCATCACACTGCCGACTCCAAGGCCACATCCTGCGGCAGCTTCAGGCCAGTCTCGTCCAGCTTGCCCAGCAGTTCGGCGACGACGGCGGTGGTGTCGGTGCGGTCGAAGCGCGCCTGGTAGTTGAGGAGGATGCGGTGGTTCAACACGGAGGGTGCGACGGCCTTCACGTCCTCGAAGCCGGCGGTGGGGCGGCCCGCGACGAGTGCGTGCGCGCGGGCGGCTTCCGCGATGGCGATGGCGGCGCGCGGGGAGGCTCCGTAGTTGACGTATTTGTTGACCGCGTCGGTGGCTTCCGCCGCGCCGCGATGCGTGGCGGCCACCAGGCGGGCCACGTAGCGGGCGACGGGCGCGGGCATGAAAATGCGGTCCATCACGGCGAAGAGTTCCTCAAGCTGGCCTTTCTCCATCTGCCACGTCGGCTCGGGCAGCTCGCCGCGCCGGCGCTCGCCAATGATGCGGGCGAGCACGTCGGCATCCACATGGTTGAAGAGCAGGCGGAAGAGGAAGCGGTCGAGCTGCGCTTCGGGCAGCGGGTAGGTGCCTTCGAGTTCGATGGGGTTCTGGCTGGCGAGCACGAAGAAGGGCTGCGGCAATTTGCGTGTGACGCCGAGGAGCGTGACGCAGCTTTCCTGCATCGTTTCGAGGAGCGCGGACTGGGTCTTGGGCGAGGCGCGGTTGATTTCGTCGGCGAGGAGAATGTTCGTGAAGACCGGACCGGGCTGGAAGGTCATCTCGCGCTTGCCGCTGGCGGTGTCCTGCAAGATGTGGGTGCCGAGCACGTCGCCGGGCATCAGGTCGGGGGTGAACTGCACGCGCTTGAAGTCGAGCTGCAGGATGCGGCCCAGTGTGCGGATGAGCGCGGTCTTGCCGAGGCCGGGCAGACCTTCGAGCAGGATGTGGCCACGGCTGAGGATGCCGATGAGGACGAGCCGGTGCACGTCGGCGCGCCCGAGCAGGATGCGGTCGAGCTGCTCCAGTGTGCGGGCGCAAAGTTCGGCGGCGGGTTTCAACTCCTCCGGCTTCAGGACGGTCGAGGTGGTCATCGGGACGAATTGAAGCGGCGTGCGGGCGAGTGTGACGAGCAAAAAGCGCTGGTGTCAGCCTGCCTGAACCCTTAGCGTTTGGCCCGTGTCCGATCCGCAGCATCCAGCATGAATGATTTGGAATTCAAGGTCCTGTTCGTTGATGACGACCTGAACATGCAGGAGACCGTGGTCAGTTGCCTGCTGGAAAGCAAAGTGCGGGTGGTCTCGGCCTTCGATGGAGCGACGGGCATCCAACTGGCGAAGGAGCAGAAGTTCGACCTCGTGCTGCTGGACCTCGGGCTGCCGGACATGGAGGGGTTTGCGGTGCTGCAGCAGCTCAAGGAGCACCCGGACATACAGCCGGTGCCGGTGATGTTGCTCACGGGCCGCACCAGCTCGGGCGAGAAGGTGGAGGCGTTCCGGCGCGGGGCGGTGGATTATGTCACGAAGCCCTTTGACATCGCCGAGCTGCGCGCGCGGGTGAGCTCCACTTTGGCCGCCAGCCGGCTACAGCGGGAGCTGACACGGGCCAACCGCGAGCTGGATGCCGCCCGGGCCGCCGCCGAGGCCGGCGCGCGGGCGAAGTCGGAGTTCCTGGCCAACATGAGCCACGAAATCCGCACGCCGATGAACGGGGTCATCGCCATGACCGGTCTGTTGCTGCAGACGCAGCTCACCCCCGACCAGCGGGAGTTCACCGAGACCATCCGAAACTCGGGGAACGCGCTGTTGGCGATCATCAACGACATCCTCGATTTCTCCAAAATCGAGTCAGGCAAGCTCACCTTGGAAAACCAGCCCTTCAACCTCCGCGAATGCGTGGAGGACTCGCTGGACCTGCTGGCGGCCAACGCGGCCCAGAAAGGCTTGGAGCTGGTCAGCCACATGGAGGACGACGTGCCCGAGACCGTCATCGGGGACGTGACGCGCGCCCGCCAGATTCTGGTCAACTTGGTCGGCAACGCCGTCAAGTTCACGCACAAGGGCGAGGTGGTGGTGCAGGTGATGCACGCGCATGAGGATCAGGAATCCACGAAGGGCGCAGCGGGTGACATGGCGGAGCGCGCGGCCCTGGGCCTGCCGGTGAAGCTGCACTTCACCGTGCGCGACACGGGTATCGGGATTGCGGAGGACAAGCTGGAGCACCTCTTCAAGTCCTTCAGCCAGGTGGACACTTCCACGACGCGGCATTACGGCGGCACGGGGCTTGGTCTGGCCATCAGCAAGAACTTGGCGGAGCTGATGGGGGGCAACATGTGGGTGACCAGCTCGGCAGGCGAGGGGTCCACTTTCCATTTCACCATCGAGGTCCAGCCAGCTCCTCCCCGGCCGGCCGAGTCTCCTGCGAGTCTGCAAGGGCTGACGGTGCTGCTGGTGGACAACCACACGACGCTACGCCACGCGCTGGCCCGCCAGTGCGCCCGCTGGGGGCTGCGGGTCAAGGAAGCGGCCACGGGCACCGAGGCGTTGGAATGGATCCGCGGCGGCGGGCGTTTCGACCTTGGCGTGCTGGACCGCCACATGCCCGAGATGGACGGGGTGACGCTGGCCAAGGAGCTCCGGCGTATGCCGGGTTTTGAGCGAACTCCGCTGGTGCTGCTGGCCTCCCTGGCTGATCGCAAGGACGATGTTGATCTCGCGGGGGTGAATTTCGCCGCCTGCCTCTCCAAGCCGGTCAAGCACACCCAGTTGCTGGATGCCCTAGTCCGGTCGGTGTCGGGCACCCAGGTGCAGGCCAAGCCCGCCGCCAAGCGGGACGAGGGTCTCATGTCGGACCAGTATCCGATGCGCTTCCTCCTGGCCGAGGACAATGCCGTCAACCAGAAGGTTGCCTTGCGCCTGCTGCAGCAGTTGGGTTACCTCGCCGATGTGGCACAGAACGGCATGGAAGCCGTGTGCGCCGTCGCGGCCCGGCCCTACGACGTGATTTTCATGGATGTGCAAATGCCCGAAATGGATGGCCTGGAGGCCACCCGGCGCATCCGCGAGTTCGAGAAAATGCCCGACATGGCCCGGGCGACGAAGCGCATCGTAATCATCGCCATGACCGCCAACGCGATGGTCGGCGACCGGGACCGGTGCATCGCCGCCGGGATGGACGATTACCTGCCCAAGCCCGTCCGCCCCGACGCCTTGCGTGCCATGATTGAGAAATGGGGCAAGCTCAGCCTCCGTTCCTCTCAACCTGCTCCCGAAGCCCCAACTCCAGCCCCTGCC
>Ga0255095_1000256_pt1 | contig 29383 bp, 15 predicted proteins | sample Colum_Law_RepC_8_2_FD_188435 | JGI IMG/M metagenome (GOLD analysis project Ga0255095, IMG submission 188435) | Freshwater microbial communities from Columbia River, Oregon, United States - Colum_Law_RepC_8d | ecosystem: Environmental > Aquatic > Freshwater > River | place: USA: Oregon...
ATGGGCCAGGTTGTCGATGGCTCCGTCGAGGAATCTGTCCTGATCACGATCCGGGGGCTCGGGTGCCGGAGGAAGCTGCCCATAACCGCGACCAAACTCGATCAGCACTTTTCGTGCGTGGCGACGATCGAATAAGTCGATCATCATGGCATTTCGACCAAGCTGCAATGGCGACTCCACGGCCTCCATAAAGCGATTCAATGCCAGCCAGAAGTCGTCTCGAATGAGTACAATGCACTGCACCCTTGCCCCGTCACACTGGCGAATGGAGCGAACCAATTCGGTATCCGCCGGATCCGGATGCGCGTGAAGCCATTGTTCAAACTGATCCAGAACAATCAGCAGACTGCGGTTTCTACCGATACCACCGCCGCGACGAATCTCAGCAAGCGCTTCTGGCAGAGTACTGCTGGTCAAGTTGCTGCAATGTCTCTCCATCGCTGCGAACAGTTGTTTTTCCGTGAGGTCTGCGGTCGCCTCCAGAACGATCGTGACAATCTCCGATTCCAACAGAGGCACCACCCCTGCTCGAACTAACGAAGACTTGCCGCACCCTGTCGGTCCCGAAATTACTCCCACGCGCTGCAGGTCCGGGACATCGTCACGAACGGTAACCCACCGTTTCCAATGGCTCAGGCATTCCGGCAAACCATCTCGATCTGGTGCGCCCGGCAGAAGACCCAGAAAGAAGTACGCATCCGCACGACTAAATGCACGCAGACCGCGAGGAACAATCGTCACGACGAAGGCGGATCCGTCGCGAGCACTTGCCTCAGGCACGGAAACTTTTGCAGCGCTTTGGGCGACACCGCCAGCGTCGCCCTCTCGAACCTCCGCCTTACTCAGCCATTCTCGTAAATCTTCCGCCAACTCAATTGTTTCAGCATATCGCTGACTGGCGAGCTTGGACAAAAGTTTGAGACAGATGCGGTTCAACTCGGTCGGAACGCTTCGCTTTAACTCGCGAGGCGGCACCGGATCTCGTGTCAGAATGCGATACAGAACATCGTGAGATGCTCCGCCGGAGAACGGCCTTTCGCCAGTCAGCATTTCATACATCACAACACCAAGGCTGAACTGGTCGCTGCGGCCATCAATTCGATGACCTTCTCCTCGCACTTGCTCGGGACTCATATAACTTGGAGTGCCAGCCAGACCTTCCTGGCCACCGGAGACCGCTTCATCACGCAGGGCCAGTCCGAAGTCGGCCACATAAACCCGGCCATTATCCCCCACCAGAATATTGGCCGGCTTGATGTCACGATGAACAATTCGGGCTCGATGAACATGATCCAGTGCCTGGGCCACATCAATCAACAACCGAGCGATTTCAACAGTTGGCAGAGGCCCCTGCAACATGACATGCGAAAGATCCCGCCCCTCAATGTATTTCGAGACGACAAAACATCGACCATCATCGATCAGCCCGCAATCGTAAATCGGAACCACTGCCGAATGATCCAGACGTGCCAGCGTCCGCGCTTCTCGCAAAAACGTCTGCAAATAATTCTGGTGCTGAGCACGATGCAAATGAGGCAGCTTGACGGCGACCAGCCGATCCAGATCCGCGTCGTTTGCCAGGAAGACGATCCCGAACCCACCTCGCCCGAGGCGGCGAATGATCTGATAACGGCCAATAAAAGCGCCGACCTGTGACTCCACGTTTTGGTCAGACTTATCATTGAGCAGAAAACCACTCAAATCCGCCGGAACCGGATTTGGTAACTCTCCTTCGAGTACTTCAGATCGAGAAGTCAGCCCCGGCCGAACGACGGTGTCGTCTAAGTTCTTCTGCTTGTCCATTCCGGCCCCTTACAAAGTCAATCGCGACCTGGCAAAGTGTACAGGAATAAGCCGGTTTCAGAATACCGTCTCTCGCCTCAAAATCTTCAGTAACTTCAGTAACGAATGTTCACGAGGAACTCTCAAAGTCAGCCTGAAGCCGGGGGTCGAAGAAATCCCCATGTCGCGGCGAGAGCGTCAGCAGCCTCTTCCACATCAAGGATCTCTCCCCACGGGCCGTTGCGAAGGAACGCATGAGCAAACTCATGAGCAATCACATAATGCGCAAAGGCTTCGGAGCAGTGCGACAATTTCGTTCGCAAAACCACGCAACGCGTTCCGCTTCCAATCGGTCCCGGGGTTGGCATCCACAGAGTCCACCCCTGACCAGGCACGAAATTATCGATCGTGACTCGGAACCGAGGATCCTCCACGAAATCCTGCTGCACGTGTGCCGGAATTGCATGGAGTACCGAGAGAACTCGCTCACGCAGCTCCGGAAAGTCGGCCAGTTCAATAATCAGTGAAGAAAAGATCGGCGAGTCCTTCCGGATAATTTCGCGTCTGGAAACAATCTACACGCATTTGTTGATCTGGTCGTTTAACGTTTTCTTCGACGTACGTCCAGTGGCAAAGGTTCTCCACAGCAAGCCAACTTCGATTGCCCATCATTGGCGAAGTCTTTGGCTCAGGGGACTTTCCGGCTCAGTGGACGCGAAAATCGCAAAGGCAGCGTCAGAGTGAAGTCGATTCGCCGCAGGGCAACGTCCAGAACAAGCAGCAGCGCAGACAATGTCAGCAGCCATGGCCAAAGTTCCGTCGGGCGAGTCGTCCGGATTCCGGGACGGTCAAAAATGTCTTTCGCAGACGGGTTAAAGCGACCGCCGGAGATCGTGGAGATTTCCTGAAGCAAGGCATCATTCGTCGCCTGAATTCTCAGCTCATCGTTATACCCCACCATGAGTCCTCGGCTTTGACGAGAAATCACCTGACCGTCTTTCTTTACTGCGATCTCAAGATTGTACGCGCCGGAGATCGACGAATCGAATTCTCCGCTGTATCGCCCCGGAGCCATCTGCGGCAGATTTAAGGGCGTGCGTTTGAGTTGCGGATCGATAATCGTTACTTCGACTTCTGACTCATTCAGGAATGCTCCTGATTCGTTGACCGCATCAATATTCAAATGCGTTGTGAGTCCGTCTCGCACAGATTCGATCTGGATTCCCTTCGTTTCACTTTTTCGCATGGTTTGGCGAACAACCTGAGTCCAGAACTTTCCGTAGCCGGGCCATGTCAGCCATTCCGCGGCCCAACGGCTTTTGGCATCAGACGTGAATGCAGCCGTCATTCCCAAACCGTAACGCCACCACGCCAGCAAAGGGTCGCCTTTTTCGGTCGCCAGAATCACTTCACAGGTCGGCTTCGGGCGAGTCGTCACATAGCCCAACAGAAACGGAGCCGACTCCATATCCAGTTCCGCCAAAGCGCGAGTCGCACGGATGACCTGCGGAACAAACGGCTGTTCGTCGATTGCGGACTTGCTGGCTGTCATGGTTTCTTTGGCGAAGATCTGCGGCACCTGTGATGGATCTTCAGCAAGGTAATATCTCCCCTTACCGATGCGGGCAATCGATTCCAGGATCACCGGATCTGTCGCGTCTTCTCCTCCAATGGCTACCGTCGACAAGGTCATCTTTGCGGCCGCCATTTGTTGGGCGAGCCCTTCGAAATCGCCAGTATTGGAGATGCCGTCGGTGAGCATAATGACGTGCTTCAGCTTGGCTGATGTTGAGTTGAGCATTTCAAACGACATCTCCATCGCGGGATACATGCTGGTACCGCCTCCGGAAGTCAGTTGAGAAATCTCATCGCTGATTTTCCCCTTATTGCTGGCCGACTGCATTTCGCTCAGGATCTGCGTTTGGTCATCAAAAGCCAGGACAGCAATTTGATCGCGATTCCCCAGCAGCTCAACGGCCGACCGAGCAGCGGTCTTGGCCATTTCCAGCTTGTCTCCGTCCATGGAGCCGGACCGGTCGATCACCATAACAATCGCGAGTGAAGGTTTTTCCTTCTCCTTTTCGAAGTCGCTGCGAACCGGCAAAATCTCTTCCAGCGTCGTCTTGTAATAACCGCCCAGCCCAAACGATTGTTCCCCGCCCAACATGATGAAGCCGCCGCCGAGGTCCTGAACCCAGGTGCGAGCAATCTCCATCTGCTGTTGAGTCAATGCGGTGGCTGGCACATTGGACAGCATCACAAGCTCATAGTTTTGCAGGCCCTCAAGAGCATCCGGCATACCCTGCGGTGGCCGAACATCGGCCTGAATGCCTTCATCTTCCAAAGCGTAGGCCAGATCACGAATCAGATTCGGATCGCTTTCAATGATGAGCACTCGCGGCTTACCCGCCATGTAAACCAAACCCGCATCCGCGTTATTGTCGAGCAACGTGTCCTGCTTCAAGCCAGAAACGCGAACTTTGAAGGCTGCCATGCGATCGCCTTCGACCGTTTGTTGAAAGCGAAAGCGATTCTCTCCCGCTTTGAGATCTCGCCGTTCACTGATAACTTTGTGGTCGCCGCGAAAAACTTCCAGCAGTCCGGCGTCGTCATGATTCGACGTCACCGTGACATCCACAAAGAACGGCTCCCCTTCACGGACTTCCGGAGGAACTCGAATCTCCGACACCTGAACTTCCGGCTCAGATCGCGCGGGCAGTGGAATCGTGGTGATTGGAATTGAACAACGTGCTGCTGCGGCCGCCGCGTTCCCCTGAGTCTGATTGCCATCGGTCAGAACAACAATCTGCGGCACATACCCCTGCGGAATCGATCCGGCAGCCGCTTCAATCGCGGCGGCAAGATTTGTCGCAGGTGATTCTTCTGAAGCGGCAAGCGGCAATAAATCAGGCTTGTTGTCTGCCGGCAAGGAATCGCCAGTAACACCGGACTTTTCCGCTCCACTGAGAGCACCACCAACGACTTCGATCGGGATCTGGTCGCTGATCTCTTCCGGTGCCGCGGCAAACGGAAGATACGCGACGCGGTGCGGGCCTTTGGATTCTGCAGCAAGTTTCAGAAAATCGTCGGCGGCAGTACGAGCATTCTCGCCAACACTTTGGCTTTGGTCGACCACAAACAGAACGAATTGTTCATCGGTCTGATGTCGCCACGTGAGCCCCGCCAGTGCCAGCACCATCATCAGCGCGAGCAGCGATCGAGTCACCAGCGAAACGATGCGCTGGGAACGAGGAAAGTCGCTCAGACTTTTTGCAAATCCGATTCCCAGCACAACGGCCATGGGCACAATCAGCAGCAGGAAGCCAGGCCGGATAAATTCAAACGGGAGCATGATTAAAACGAAAATGTGCGAGGCCAAGGATCTCTAAGTCCGGGTTGATAACACATCCGGGCCATTGTTTCGAGCAATCGTATCGATAGCGATTATTTGGTCATCCCTGGCTTACCGTCGTGGCTTCGTGGACCAATACCTGATCAATCCTTCCGTCATTTCATCGCACGCTTTTCCGGCATCAGGAGCACCGGAATTGACGACGGCCAGAAAGGCCGTCTTTTTATTCGGAGCCATCCAGATTGTGGCATACCACGTCTTGTTGCTGCCGGTATGCATCAACACCTTGCCGGCTCCCCAGGGCCGGTCTGTGCTAATCCACCCGAAACCGTAAGGGTCCACCTGCGTGACGAGTTGAGGATCAAACTGCTGCAACGGAGCATGAAGACGTTCGAGGGTGTCGGGCTTTAGCAACGAATTCTTTTGCTTGAAAGTCCCCAAATGCAGTGAAGCGAAGCGTCCCCAGTCATCAAGCGTCAAGTGGACGGTTCCCGCAGGACCAAGAACAGCAGCATTGTCGACTTGCACTGGTAATTGCTGGTTCAATTTCTCGATATGTCCCCACGGCTGATCGATCGCGCCATCAATGCTGGGGGGGCCGAAACCAGCGGACTTGATTCCCAGTGGATCGAACAGGCGTGAGGTAATCAGATTCTCCCATGTTTCGCCCGTGATCTTTTCCAGCATCGCGCCGGCGGCAACAAATCCAACGTTGGAATACAAATAGGTCTTACCGGGCGGATGATCTGGCTTCTGGAAGAACACCTGACGCATCATCGCGAGTCGTTGCTCGGACAGGGAATTGTCCGCCCCAAGTTCACGCCAGGCAACGTTCGCTGGAACGCCCGCATAATGCGACACGAGGTGTGAAATTGTGACAGGGCGATATTCCTTATGGATCTGATCAGCGAACTCTGGAAACACATCCGCGATCTTTGTGTCCCATGTCAGCTTTCCTTCATCAATCAGAATCCCGACAAGAGTTGCTGTCATCGCTTTCGTGCAGGAGCCGATATGGACCTTATCGTCGACCGTGAAAGGTTCCGCGTCTCCTTGTTTTCGAACGCCGGACGCGACCTTGAGTGACACCTTTCCGTTTTCAACAATCGCCGCGACACCGCCGGGCATGGCATATCGCTTTATAATGTCGTCAACTCCGGCCTGAACAGCCTTTGGAGCTTTTTCAGCGACAGCAATATTCGAAAGCAGAGTTAGCAAGCAGACAATCAGCGTCAGATGTCGTTTCATTGAGATCTCAAGCGGGCTGGAGTTGATTTCAGAACGCGACAGATACCTTTGCAGAATCGAGTTACCCGTGTCCTTCTTCCTGTCATCAGCTCGCCACGTTAGTCTCCGGTGTTACCCCGAACGCTTATCACGGCGGTACGGCAACATATCCGAACTTGCCCGCTTCGTGTGTTCGTGCAGACGATTTGTCTGGTATGCTTCGATGAGGCGTTCAAGCATTTCAAGACGGTAGCGAATTCTTTGGCCTCGCTCGGTGTCTCGCAGGCAGCGAGGATGATTGAAGACGCGGATTTCCTGGACGTTCGGGACGATGTCGATGCCATCGCGAACGGCCGCGTCGACAGATTCGAAATGGTGATGTTCCGCCAGCACGATGCGGTTGGGTTCCAGCACCAGCGTATAACCATAGTCGCCATAGGCTTCGGAGAAAGCTCCGTCGATCGTGATGGCCTTCCCGCTGCGTTTCAGAGGTGACTCCCCCTTCTCAACCTTCACGGGCACGTGTCCATTAACGATCAATCCACCTTCTGCTGCCATGCCAAATTCGGCCAGCACTTTGTCGCAGAACTCGACTTCGTGAATCAGTGCGAAATAGGGATCTTTAGTCTCATGATGAGATTTCTTATCCTGAATAAAGTCGCGTTCAAACGTCGTAATACGATCCTTACCGAACAACGGGGAACGAGGACCACTCCAAAGATACCAGAGAAAATCCAGATCCGGCTCGGCCACGTTCACGGCCGCTCGGCGAACAACCGTCTCGATGCTTTCGAAAAGCTTACGACCCGCCAGCAATTGCCCGTCGACACTGAGCGGCAAAAAGTTCCCCGCAGCATCCACCGGTACGCAGCCATGAAAAATCAGGCACTCGTCACGGCGCAGGTACATCGAACCATGGCCGACCATAAAGCGGATTTGCTCCTGCAGTTTCTGGCTGTTCAGGAACGAATGCTTCAGGACTGCCAGGCACGAGAGCTCTTCAGTGGTCAGCTTGTATGGGTCGGCCGGATCAATCGTCGGAAACAGCTTATCGCGAAGATCGTAGACGGCCCCATCGATCTCAATAGTGCCACGAACGTGGTCGATGCGGTGCAGCAGGCGTCGATGATCCAGTTGCCACTGAGGATTTCGCTCAAGCAATTGGCCTTCCAGTTTGAACTGCATAATGGCCGCGGCCTTCTGCATGCGGGCCACCACGTCGTTCGGCCGCATGCCGCCGCTTTTCGGCATAAAGAACTGTGCTGGATCGTCGGCGTAAACCGTGCGAGCCAGATGTTCCAGAGGTGTCAGCGGAATGCTGTAACCTTCGTCCAGTTGCCCAATGCGGCGGTATCGCAACGACACACGGAGGACCGTGCAGATCAATGCTTCATGGCCCAAAGCGGCCCCCATCCACAGGGCGTCATGGTTACCCCAGATGAACTCCACGTTCGGCTGCAGACGAAGATATTCGACAACTTTATCGCCTCGCGGCCCACGGTCCCAGCAGTCTCCGCCGATGATCAATTCGTCAACGGCCAGATTGCGAATGAGTCGCCCGACCAGATGAATCAGATGCAATGCTCGTCCGCGTTTGACAAGTTCATCCAGCATCGCGCCGATAAATTCCGGCCCGCGTTCGGTGGATGGAGAATGCAGCAGCTCCAACAAAAGCTCGCTGTACTCCGCCGGAAAAAGCCGAGTCGCCAATCGCAGACTGTAGTTCGACACGAGATATCGCAGCAGTTCTAACTGAGGCTGCAAGGTTCGCGTTGCGTAGGCCAGAACTTCCTCAGGCTGAGTCAACGTTTGGCGAAGGCGCTCGGTGACTTCTGCAGGATAGAACGTGAGTTTCAGGAACTCAGCCATTTCCACGGCATTCATGCGGCCAGCAAACATCTCTTCCACCAGAGGACGCAGAGTTCCCGAGGCGTTGTTGATCACATGTTGCAGCTTCTTGTCTTCGCCATGAATGTCGCTGATCACATGCACCGCGCCTTTGGGCAGCGTCTGCACAGCGGCCAACCGAGCAACCTCGGCAATCGCCGCGTCAACATTCGGGTACTCCATCGCCAGCAGTTCCAGCATGGCGAGATCGGCTTCAGGTCGCTTAAAGGACAAAGATGCGTTGGACATTGGGGAGATGGACTGTGGCAAAACAAGGGGGAGTAATCAGGAAGTGCTAAGCATATTGATTCACCGCCAGCAAGAGAACTCCGCAATGGCTCAGGACGGGAGCTACGTGCAGAGGTGGGAGCTGCCTGCCTAATGTCGATTCTTGTGCGGTGTCTCGACTTTTATTGCGGTACTATGATTCGTCTATGTTGTCGAACCGGTGCATCGCAAGAATGCGGGCTGCTAACTGCACTCTTGTCGCACCTTTTGTTCCTCTTGTTGGTTTGTCCACAGATACACACAGATGAACGCAGATAATCACAAATGACATGAACGTAGAAGCTGAAACGTGCCCCTATCCGTGTTCATCTGCGTTTATCTGTGGACAAAACCCTGAAGCAATTTAGGGCCAGTCATCCGCTATGCGGTATAAAGTATTTCAGGCACCGTTTGCGGTGGCATTATTCGAAACAGTGCTCCTGTCGCACCTTTTGTTCCGCAAGGGTTGTCCACGGATGCACACAGATGAACGCAGATAATCACAAATAACATGAACGCAGAAGCTGAAACTTGCCCCTATCTGTGTTCATCTGCGTTTATCTGTGGACAAAACCCTGAAGGAATTTAGGGCCAGTCATCCGCTATGCGGTATGAAACATGTCAGGCACCGTTTGCGGTGGCATCATTCGAAACAGTGCTCCTGTCGCACCTTTTGTACCGCAAGGGTTGTCCACGGATGCACACAGATGAACGCAGATAATCACAAATGACATGAACGCAGAAGCTGAAACTTGCCCCTATCCGTGTTCATCTGCGTTTATCTGTGGACAACCCCAGCCCAGGCAAAACATCCTGCTTTACGGCCATGCGCGGCTTCACGCGGCTGTTTGCTGTCGGCCGGTTGTGAACAACGACACAACAACCAGCGTCAAAAAGCCCAGAGGAATCGTCAGAATCCCAGGCTGGCTGAAGGGCACGATCGCGGCAGCGGCGTCCAGTCCGTAGACCTTGGAGTAGGCTTCACCGCTCAGCAAAATCCAGGTCATGGACGAAACCATGCCCACGACAATTGCTGCAACGATTCCCTGCTTCGTCACCTTGGGCCAGAACAGAATCATCACCAGCGATGGCAGATTCGCAGAAGCCGCGACGCTGAAGGCCCAGCCCACCAGAAACGTCGGGTTCATTTTCTGAAACAGAATGCCCAACACGATCGCGATCGCTCCGACAACGACAGACGACATCTTGGCAACACGAACTTTCTCCGTGTCAGTCATCTGGACGCCAAAAGCACTGCCCAGAAGGTCATGAGTCACTGCACCGGCGGCGGCCAGAATCAAACCGCTGACCGTGCCCAACACTGTGGTGAACGCGATCGCAGAAATTGCCGCGAACAGCCAGGTGTTCATTCCCTTCGCCAATAGCGGAGCCGCCATGTTCTCTTCGCTGACATCCAAAGTTCCGCTGGTCATTGCTCCCAGCCCCAGATACAGCGTCAACACGTAAAACAGACCGATGCTGGTGATGCCGACGATGGTGCTCTTGCGAGCACTGCTGGCGTCCTTCACGGTGTAGTAACGAATCAGAATGTGTGGCAGCGATGCAGTGCCACAGAAAAGAGCCAGCATCAGCGACAAGAAATTCACCTTGTCAAAAAGCTTCTCACTGCGGATCCCTTTAAACGTGGGATGTTCGCCCGGCCGCAGGACTTCAGCACCGGTTGTGATCTTCGGGTAGTAAACGGTGGTCTCAGTCTTATCGGCGTGGACAACCTTTTCGTTTCGCCACAGCACAACTTTGCTCTGCTGCAGAGTTCTGAAGAAATCAATCGGCGAAAGCGGACCCGTTTCTGTCTTCCCATCGGGCAGCTCGACCACGTGTCCTACCGCGAACAACTCTGGCTCGCCTTTCTTTTTGCCCTTCTTTTGGCCGTTCACGAAGATCGTGCCATCTGTTGACCTGGAGAGCGTCTGCACTTCGGTCAGTTCGAGATTTGGGCCATCCTTCTCCGTCAGCTCCTTCATCATCCAGACGGTGACCAGCTGAGTTTCTCGGTTCTGCAGCCGAACGTACTTCTTGTCGAACTTTTCCCAGCCGTTGTCGGCCGGAACCACATCAACGTTTTCAAGGCTGCCAACTTTGCCGTCGCCGTTGGTCAGATCATCAGTCGTAATGCGGAACGTCTGGAACTCATGTCCGTCGTTTCCGCCTTTCTCCACCTTAAATCCGCGTTGCAGAATCATCCATGTCAGGATCGCACTGAAGACAACCAGCAACGCGCCTTTAAGGAACTGCACCCATGTGGTGGAAAGCATCCCCGCTGTGACCACAATCAGGATGACAACAGCGCCGACCATCACGACACCAACCCATTGCGGAAAACCCAGCAACGGTGTCACCAGAGCACCCGCACCGACCATCTGCGGGATCAGATAAAACACGCTCACGACGAGCGTACTAATCCCGGCGGCCAGCTTGATGCCTTTGGAGTTGAACTGCGAATCCAGAGCATCCGCAAACGTGAATCTTCCCAGTCGCTTCATTGGTTCGGCGACAACGAACAGCGCCACGATCCAGCCAGCCAGATATCCAATCGAGTACAGAAATCCGTCGTAGCCGTAGAATGCAATCATCCCGCAGATGCCAAGGAATGAGGCCGCCGAGAGATAATCTCCTGCGAACGCAATGCCGTTGACGAACCACGGAATCTGACCATGAGCCGCGAAGTAGCCTTCTGATGATTTTGCTTTGCCACCCAGCCAGAAGCTGAGTCCCAAAGTGAATCCCACAAAGGCGAGAAAGATCGAGACAGCGAGAAATGATGATTCGTAAATCACGCTTTTGGCTCCTGCTGGTCTGAGCCAGAGCTATTGCCTGAAGCGTCCCCGCAGAGAACTCCGTAGATCGCTGACAGCACAACGGCCCCAATGATCAGGCCAAACCCATACAGCACGGCGAGGTTCAGCCCGGCAATCGGAGTTCGCTCCATGCTGGCCGGATCGAACGCATTGATAAAGACGAACCCGCCATAGAAGAGCAGGTACACGGCGAACAAAATCAAGCCGTTGCGGGAGTTGCGTGAATTCATGGTAACCTCAGAGAAGAATGCAGGAGCGGGCAGGATACAGTCCAGGTCGCCCCTGTAAAGCAACGCCGTGAGGTGAAGTTGTATTCGGGCTCAGAGCCCAATCGCTGTAGATCCTGCCTGCGGGACCGCAGATCGATTCGTTTACCGCCGCGCCAAGGGGACGGTTTGTGTCGTGGGCGTCGCCTCCCGCTCGGCGTTTAAAACAATGTCGCTCAGAGAGTAGCCGGCGCAATCCGTATGCTGTCCTCTGACACGAACGGGGCGAAACATAGAAGACTACAGGAGTGCATCACTACGCCAAAGGAGTCCATCACAACCCGAAGCATGAGTTTTGAAGCTGCGCATTCTCAGGCCCGAAGGGTCGACACAAGGGCGAATGTGTCGGCTCTTCAGGCCTGAGTCACATTGTTGTTGTCGTCCGGTGGCTCACGCCACCGGCAGAGGATGTGCCGGGCTTCCAGCCCTGACCAAAACGCGCAACCTCAAAAGGCGTGAACGAGGGATTCGGAGGGAAGAACCGGCTGAAGAAGAAATCGCAATCCCTGACTAACGTCTCGGGTTGCGGCTTCAACCTCACTCAAACCTACGGCACCACATGCACCATCATCAGGTCGTGAGTTTCTCCAAGCCAGTTGGTGTGTCCGACGATGATCAGTTTGCTGCCGGATTTCAGCAGTTGATTCTTCTGCCCCCAACTGATGACGAACTGCAGCAGAGTATCAGCGGATTGCTGGACTGCTCGATTCAGCAACGGCGTCACACCCCAGTACAGGCACATGCGACGAGCCACATCTTCTTGATCGGTGAATGCAACAATCGGCACTTTACTTCTCATGCGAGACAACGCGAGTGCGGTTCTGCCCGTGACCGTGGCGACGACCATTAGGTCGGCCTGCAGATATTCGGCAGCCGCAATGGTCCCCCGAGCCACCGCTTCAGTGATCGGGCGTGCTCGGCGAGTTTCATCGTCGCGCACGTCACTGAAATTTGCAGGTTCAATCAGTGTTTCCGCTTCTGACGCAATGCGATCCATCATTCGCACACATTGCGTCGGATGAGCACCGATGGCCGTTTCGCCGGAGAGCATCACCGCGTCTGTTCCATCCAGCACCGCGTTGGCCACGTCGGTCACTTCAGCACGTGTCGGGAGTTCGTTCGACTGCATGCTGTCCAGCATCTGCGTGGCGGTAATCACCGGAATTCGCAGCTCATTGCAGCGGCGAATGATTCGCTTCTGCAGGATCGGGACACGACTGATTTCCGCTTCGACCCCCAGATCTCCGCGAGCCACCATGACGGCATCGGTGGCGTCGAGAATATTCTCCAGATCATCAATCGCTTCCGTCTTTTCGATCTTGGCGACAATCAGCGGGGTCACCTTCGGATGATGCGACGCGATCAACTTATGCAGGCTGCGAATATCTTCCGCCTGCCGCACAAAGCTCAGCCCGATAAAGTCGAGATGATTATGCAGAGCCCACTCAAGGTCTTTGCGGTCCTTTTCCGTCACGCTGGGCGTGCTCAGAGCAACACCCGGCAGATTCACACCCTGTCGACTACGAATCTTCCCTGACTGAAACACGGTGCAGCGAACCCATTCCCGCTTTGGGTCCTTCTCAAGTACTATCATTCCCACGGTGCCGTCAGCCAGCAGAATTCGATCGCCCGGCTTAACGTCGTCGATGAGTGGCTCATACGTACAGGTCAGATCTGTCGGAGACGTCGACACCATTCCGCGGATGAAACGAAACTCCGCACCTTCGTTGCAGAGAACTTCGCCGCCCGTGATTTCGCCCAGACGAATCTTCGGGCCCGAGAGATCACCCAGAATTCCAATAGGGCATTCCAGCTCCGCCGAGACGTGGCGGATCTTGTGAACCAGTTCTGACAACCACGCATGACTTCCGTGAGCGAAGTTCAGTCGAAAGATATCGACCCCCGCGATCACCAGTTGTCGCAGCATCTCGATTGATTCACTGGCCGGACCTAAGGTGGCAATGATACGCGTCTTCACAAGCTTCTGACGGACAAGCGAACGCAACGGAACCGAACCCGACATCAATGACCTCTTGATTCAAAAGATATCCATCAACCAAGTTCACACATTCGACGACTCGCGAACGGAGAATAACGGCTGCGGGGCCATTTCGTCCCGTCATTGGTTCCGCGAATTCGCTGAAAAATCACGTTCGGCCGGCAAAAGACAACCTACCCAATATTCGCCAACATCACAAACTGCGGCCAGAAATCCAATCGGTTCCAACCGGAAAGATTGCCTAAATCCGAGTCTGAACCGGCCAACAACGCTGCGAAAGCGATAGAGATTAGCGATTTCAGGCACAGAACTCTTGCCAGCGCTGCGAATCCACCCGCTCAGGGCTCGACCAATGCCACCGCCCTGCGCTACCATACACGGTTTGCCGGAATAGGCCATTTCTCGCCACATTGGGCCGGAAATTGGTGTCGGCGACCAAATGCGTCAGGGCCCAGACCCCGAGCACCGACAAATGGTTTCCAACCCGTTGATCGGGTCAACAAAGTGTTCAGTTAGACAAAGCATTCCGTTTCTGATTTGCCCCTCCCTTCTGAATTCCTGTTTGTGCACTTATGGATCCCAAGTTCATTCGCAACTTCAGCATTATTGCTCACATCGACCACGGCAAGAGTACTCTGGCGGATCAGTTGCTGCTGAAGAGCGGTACGATTACTCAGCGTGAATTCCGTGCGCAGATCCTGGATGACCTCGATATCGAACGAGAACGCGGCATCACCGTGAAAGCGCGGTCGGTGACGATTAATTGGAATCAGGACGGTCAGGTTTACGAACTGAACCTCATCGATACTCCTGGTCACGTCGACTTTCACTACGAAGTGAACCGCAGTCTGGCCGCCTGCGAAGGGGCCTTGTTGCTGATCGATGCCTTTCAGGGAGTTCAGGCGCAGACCGTGGCGAACGCATTTGCCGCGATTGCTGTGAACCTGGAAATCATTCCGGTCGTGAACAAGATCGACCTCCCGGTTATTCGCGTCGACGAAGTTCTGGAGGAAGTGGAAACTGTTCTCGGGCTTGATGCCACAGATGCCCTCCGAGTCAGTGCCAAAGTCGGCTTGAATATTGAGAGTGTTTTCGAAGCCATCGTCAAGAAGATCCCACCGCCAAAGGGAACTCCGGATGCACCTCTGAAAGCCCTCGTCTTCGACAGCAAGTACGATAATTACCGCGGCGTGATCACATACGTTCGAATTTTTGACGGCAGTGTGAAGAAGGGCGACAAAGTCCGCTTTATGCGAGAACAGGTCGTCAATGAAGTCCTCGAGATCGGCCAGTTCCGCCCGAACATGGTGGCCTGCGATGAACTGGGACCTGGTCAGGTAGGTTACATTCTGACGGGCTTGAAAGAGCTGAGCAAAGTCACTGTCGGAGATACCGTCACACTGTTTCATAACCCGGCGGCCGAACCGCTGCCTGGTTATCAGAAGCCGAAGCAGATGGTGTTCTGCGGCATGTTCCCGATCGACGCCACAGACTTTGAAGCTCTGCGAGAAGAGCTGCAGAAGCTGTCGATGAATGACTCCAGCTTCTCGTTCGTGCCTGAAACCAGCGATGCCCTGGGATTCGGTTTCCGCTGCGGATTTCTGGGTATGTTGCACATGGAAATTGTGCAGCAGCGTCTGGAAAAAGAGCAGGACATGGACCTGATCCAGACGGCTCCGAACGTGACTTATCAGATCGTAAAACGCGATGGCGGCATCATGACGATCGATAATCCTCAGGACGTGCCGGACGCCGGGATCATCGAAGAGTTCCGCGAACCGATTGCCAAAGTCAGCTACATCGTTCCTTCGCAGCACGTGGGAACAATCATGCAGCTGTGTCAGGATCGACGCGGCATCTATCGCAGTACAGAATATCTTGGCCCAACACGTGCCCAGATCATTTATGAACTGCCACTCAGCGAAATCGTGTACGACATGTACGACAAGCTGAAGAGCGTGACCTCGGGTTACGGCACGATGGACTATGAGATCATTGGCTTCGCGGCCGCTGATCTTGTGAAGATGGATATTCTCGTCAAAGGCAGCCGCGTCGATGCGTTGTCAACAATTGTGCATCGTTCAAACGCGGAACGTCGTGGTCGAGCCCTCGTGAAGCGACTGAAGGAAGAAATCAGCAAGCACCAGTTCGAAATTGCCATTCAGGCGGCAATCGGATCTCGCGTTATCGCTCGCGAAACCATTTCTGCTCTCAGCAAGAACGTGACCGCGAAGTGCTACGGCGGTGACATTACCCGAAAACGCAAACTGCTGCAGAAGCAGAAAGAAGGTAAGAAGCGTATGAAGCAATTCGGCGAAGTCGAAATCCCTCAGAAGGCGTTTTTGACAGTGCTGGAATCAGCGAAGGACGATTAACGTTCTCCTGTTTGCTGCTCAATGATTTACGCAGGCCCGAAGCAAAAACTTCGGGCCTGTGTTCATTGGACAGCTCCGCACGCCAAGTTGAGATTTCGAACTCTAAAATTCCAATCAAGCCCGAGCGGCCCTGTTCGCCCGCCAATGTCCCGAAACCTGCTATCGCCCTGTTGAACGCTGAACAAGCCAGACATTATCAGGAAGCCTGGGCCACGTATCTCAACGTGCCTCTCAAGCACACGAATGCTTTAGACATGAAGTTCAGTCTGATTCCGCCGGGTGAATTTTAGTCGCCTAACGGCAAGCCGCAGGCGTCGTCGCCCGATTTCGCCTACACCTTGGGCTCGCCGCTAAACGAAAGCTCTCAAGACGCGACTAAGTCAGCAACCCGCTTGTGGACTCCTTTCGAGCCGGGGAAATCCCGGCCGGACGCCAATTCCTTACTGCGCAGCCATCCCATACAACGCAGAACATCATAAATCTTCACACGAAATGAACATGCGATCAGCTATATTGTGGGAAAAGTTGGCCAGAATGGACGGGGAGTCGTGAGACGGTTTGCGGCTATGACCTGCTTCCCTATGATCCCCCCCTCACGCGACCGTGCTGACCGGAAGAGTCCGGCAGCATTGAAGAAAAGTCCGAAGGCGGGTCGCCAAAGGATGCACGTGAGTTGGCACTGCCGACCTGAAAATGGATTTGGGATCGGGCAATTCAAACAAGTCACACGAGATTTTGCTGGAGTCACACGAAGGATGGCTGAACAGAAGGCGACTAACGTTACATGGCATGCACACAACATTACTCGCGAAGATCGACAGAAGCTGAACGGGCATCGCGGTGCGGTTCTGTGGTTTACCGGTCTGAGCGGTTGCGGAAAAAGCACGATCGCCAATGCGGTGGATCAGTTGCTCCACGAACGCGGAGTGCATACTTTCGTTCTGGATGGCGACAACATCCGCATGGGACTGAACAAGAATCTTGGTTTTACACCGGAAGACCGCACGGAGAATATTCGCCGGATCGGTGAAGTTTCCAAGTTGTTCGCGGACGCCGCGACAATCGTTTCGACAGCCTTCATTTCTCCTTACAAGGCTGACCGAGACCTCGTGCGTGCATTGCTGCCACAGGGTGAATTTATCGAGATCATGGTTCAGGCCAGCCTGGAAACCTGCGAATCTCGTGACCCTAAAGGTCTCTACAAGAAAGCTCGCGCTGGCGAAATCAAGAATTTCACCGGCATCAGCGCTCCTTATGAAGCCCCTGAGAACCCGGAACTCGTTCTGGATTCTGACAACAAAGGGATTGAAGCACTGGCTCGGGAAGTTATTGCTTACCTGACCACAAAAGGCATTCTGCCAGCTTAGTCTGGTTGACTGCAAGGATGGATTGATGCCTCAGGCCAGGCCTGAGGCATCAATTTCGGTGGGCGTAGTTCTGCAGGACAATCGCACACCGTTGAAATGGAAGCGGGCATGAGGCCCGTGTTTTTCTCCTGAGACCACATTGGTCTCTGTCGATCGCGGGGCCTTTCAGGACGGAAGTGCCGCGACCTTCCGATAGACTGAAAGGATGCTGCGGATGATCTCCGTTAGTACGCTGATGGCTCTGTCCATCACGATCTTGACCTTTGCGCCGGACATGGATGTTGTGGAAATGCCAATTGCTGGCATGCCCGATCCTATGGCGGCTGCCAAAGTATCTGCTGTAAAACAGTGGATGCATTCATTTGAAGAGGCGAAAGCGATCGCTCTCGAAAAGAAACTGCCGCTGCTGCTGCATTTCGAAGCCGACTGGTGCGGAGCTTGCCGCACAATGGAATCGTCAGTGATGAATCAGGACTCTGTGCTGAGCGTCCTGGGGACCGAAGTCATTGCGGTGAAAATCAACGCAGATCACCATCCCGAACTCATTTCTCAGTACGGCATCGCATCGTTGCCAACTGAAGTGTTCGTGGGTGATGATGGCAAAGAGCTGCGACGCTACGTTGGCGGAACTTCATTGACTGATTATCTGGCTCGCCTGCAGAACGTAAAAACTCTGGTGGGCTCCACAAATGAAACTGCCAGTTCAGATTCTCTGGATGAAAACCTTCGCCCATGCCTGCTGGTGAAACGTGAAGGCCATGTCGTCGGACTTGGCGGTTACTCGCCGGTCGCGATGCAAAAAGAACAGAAATGGGTTAAGGGCAAGGAAGAGTTCGTCGGCAATTATCTGGGAGTTGATTACTTCTTCCAGTCGCCGGAAGAGCGTGAATTGTTTCTGGCCAGTCCGGAACAATACATTCCTCGTCTGCATGGCTGCGATCCCGTCGAGCTTCAGATCGCTCGTCGAGCTGAGGTCGGGGCGATTGAGCTGGGTTCGATCTATAAAGGACGGCTATTCTTTTTCCAGAATGAAGCCAATCGTCAACGATTCCAGAGCAATCCTGCCTGGTACGCCGAAGGCCTTTCCACAGACGGTCTTCAGAACGCGGACCAGTTTCCGTTTCTGAAGTCAATGACTCTGAACTAGTGTGTTTTCAAATCCTGAATTGTAGGTTGGACATTCTTGTCCGACCGCGTTTCGACGGGCAAGAATGCCCATCCTACGTGACAACCAGGCCTTAACAGAGCACTTGCTGCTTGTTGAACGATGCTCAACGGCGCTATCGGGTTCATTCCGGTGGCGACGTTGGATCTTTGGTGTTTGAAACCTAACGACTCGAGCCGTTTCGATTCAGACTGCTCCACTATCCTCTTACTACAGCTTTCTTCCGGCTTTTGTAATTCTTTGCATGGTCTATCTTGAGGCCGAGTGTTCGCGGGATACATCACCAAGAACATTGCCTCAATTCTAACCGAGCTCAGAACAGTCAAAGGTAACGGGGTCGTCCATGCCACTGCCAATCCTCCTTGCCAGCAGCTCACGTTACCGGCGTGAGCTGCTCGGACGACTGCTCCCCAGTTTTGATTTCGTTTCGCCCGATGTCGACGAACACGCATTTCATGATCTGGAACCCTCGCCCGACAGCCTTGCTCAGCGGCTTGCGACGGAGAAAACTCTGGCGGTGTTTCGACGTTTTCCGGAAGCCATCGTGATTGGCTCAGACCAACTGGTTGACCTGAACGGCACTGTGCTGGGAAAACCAGGAACTGTGAGTGCCGCCGTCGAACAGTTGCTGTCAATGTCCGGGAAAACTCACCGGCTTCTCACCGCAGTCTGTATCGCTTCACCCGGGATACCGGCAACTTCGATCATGAATGAAACTCAGCTGACGATGCGTCACCTCACGGCCGATGAGGCCTTGCGTTATGTAGAACGCGATCAACCGCTGGACTGTGCCGGCAGCTACAAGATTGAGCGCCTGGGAATCTCCCTGTTCGAAAGCATCCAAACAGAAGACTTTACCGCGATCATGGGACTGCCGCTGATTCAAGTTTCGCAAGCCCTTCGAGAACTAGGCGTGGCGATTCCGTAGCGATTTGCAACCTAAAAGGCATGTTGGACATTCCTGTCCGACATCAAACACGACGGGCATGAAAGCCCATCGTACAGCTCAAATCACTACGCCAGAATCCCCTGAACCACATTCCCATGCACATCCGTCAGGCGATAGTCACGGCCCTGAGAACGGAACGTCAGACGCAGGTGATCAAATCCCAGCAGGTGTAGCAACGTTGCGTTCAGGTCATGCACATGTACCGGGTCGTTAGCAACGTTGAAGCCCAGTTCATCCGTCTGCCCATGGACATGTCCCGCCTTGATTCCGCCGCCGGCCAGCCAGAGACTAAAGCAGCGGTTATGGTGATCACGTCCATCGTTGCCGCCCTGAACCATTGGAGTTCGCCCGAACTCTCCGCCCCAAATGACGATCGTATCCTCCAGAAGACCTCGTTCCTTCAGATCCATCACCAGTGCCGCACTGGCCTGATCGGTATCCAGAGCATTCTGTTTGACTCCCCCTGTCAGATTGCCGTGCTGATCCCAGGCTTCGTGAAATAGCTGGACAAATCGCACGCCACGTTCGACCAGTCGTCGAGCCAACAAACAGTTCCGAGCAAAATTCGCTTCCTTTGGATCTTTGATGCCGTAGCGATCGAGCATTTCTTTCGGCTCACTACCCAGATCCATCAATTCCGGCGCGCTGGTTTGCAGGCGATAGGCCATTTCATAACTCTGAATACGCGCGGCAATCTCCGGATCGCCGACAGTCTGCAGTGACATTTCATTCAGCCGATTGAGCGAATCCAGCGAGGCTCGCTGAGTCTCAGCGTCGATACCTTTTGGATTCGACAGATAGAGCATCGGATCTCCGGCACTGCGGAAAGGAATTCCGCCGTACATCGTGGGCAGAAATCCGCTGCCATAGTTGCTGGCCCCGCCACTGGTTCCTTTCGCACTGGTCAGTACCACAAAGCCGGGCAAGTCAGCCGACTGGCTGCCCAGTCCGTACAGAGTCCATGAGCCCAAACTTGGACGACCGAACTGCTGTGATCCGGTATTCATCATAATCTGAGCCGGCGCGTGATTGACGGCGTCGGTCTGCATGGTGCGGATAAGGCAAAGCTGATCTGCGATCTTTGCGGTATGCGGCAGGACTTCGCTGAGTTCCATGCCACACTGACCGTGTTTCGCGTACTTAAACTTCGACCCCAGCAATGCGGAGTTTGGATTGATGAACGCCGCGCGATAGCCTTTTAGAAGCTCGGCCGGTGGCAACTGGCCATCGCGTTTGGTGAGTTCAGGCTTGTTGTCGAACATCTCCAGATGGCTGGGAGCACCCGCCTGGAAAATGTAGATGACTCGCTTGGCCTTGCCTGGAAAATGCGGTTGTCGCGGAGCCAGTGGATTTGCGACCGCATCGGCCTGAGCCTGCTTCAAATCCGACGACAATAGCGATCCGGCTGCGATCGCTCCAAGTCCGACGCCGCAATCGCGCAGAAACCAGCGGCGGCGAAGATAACTGGCTTGAGCCGCGTGAAGATCATGCATATTCATGGCAGTGTTCTCCTCAGGAAGGGTTTCAAGAAGCCCCACGATACTGAGCAGGAAATTAACTGTCGGTAGTGCCTGTGGAGCGTAGCCGGATTCGTGAGAATTCGGATGTGTTGCTGAGCTCTCACGAGCCCAGCTACGGATATGTTAGGCGTTCTTAATTCTTCGCCATTGTTTCATCAAGATTCAATAACACTCGGGCGACCAGTGTCCACGCCGCAGCATCCTGTGGCGTCGTGTTTTCAGGCAGGGCTGGCAACGTGCCGGGTTCCCCCGTGATGACTTCGCGAGGATTCAACCAGCCATCAGCCAACCGTTGCCTTCGTGACTTCAACAGGGCCAGAACTTCATTGCATTCCACGTCGCTCGGTGGTCGCGACGTACATAACAGGAACGCGTACTTTGCCCGTTCCGTATCATCACTGCCCGCTTCCTTGAGAACTCGCATGGCTAATGCACGAGCGGCCTCAACAAAAATTGTCTCATTCAGACCGGTCAATGCTGCCAACGGAGTATTCGAACGAACTCGGCGAGCACAGGAGAAGTCCCCGTTCGGTGCATCAAAATTCGACATCACCGGATCTGGCATGGAACGCTTTCGAAAACCGTACACGGTGCGTCGATAACGTTCCGGTCCTGTGGCCGGAGTCCAATATCCCGGGTACACGTAGTTGTAATCAAGCACGTTCTGTGGAACTGGAGGAATCACTCCGGGGCCACCAATGCGATGATGAATCAACCCGGCCGCAGTCAACGCAATGTCCCGAACGACCTCAGCGTCGGCCCGGAAGCGAGGGCCTCGAGCCAATAGTTGATTGCGAGGATCGCGTTCCAGCATCTGCGGCGACGCATTCGACGCCTGCTGATAGGTCGCACTGCTGAGAATCGTGCGAATCAAATGCTTTCGACTCCAGCCATGCTCCATAAAGTCCACGGCCAGCCAATCCAGCAATTCACGATACTGAGGCACCGGCGCACGGGTGCCAAAATCTTCAGCGGTTTCGACAAGACCAATTCCGAAGATCGCCTGCCAAGCCTGATTCACGGCGACTCTCGCTGTCAACGGCGATCGAGAATCTGTCAGCCACATCGCAAAGCCAAGTCGATTCTTCGGAGCTTCTTCCGGGAACGGATTGAGTCCTGTGGGCACATGCGGCTCGACTGGTTTCAGAGGCTGATCCCAGTTGCCTCGGTCGAGAAGATGAGTGACTCGCTGATAAGCGGGCTCACGTTCGGCCATATGCAGAATCGAAGTCGATGCAGCAGGTAACGATTTGTAGAGCGTGTCGATCTCATCATTAATCGGCTTAAGTTCCGGAACAGACGATCGCCACGCCGCAAACATCGCCATGGACTGATCGTGCGTCCGCTCTGCTGGGGGCGTCTGCAGTGCGAGAATTGCGGTATGATCGACGGCAGAGACCGCCGGAGTGGGAGTTGTTGTCACACTGAACCGACCGCATCCGAGCATGTCGCCCATTCGCCACGCGATCTTGATCTGTGAGCCTTCAGGAAACTCCAAAGGCTTCTCAAACTGCAGCACGGCAATGCTCGCCTGATTTCGGCGACCGATTCCTCGGTCAGCATTCCAACTGGTCGCGTCATTGCCATCAATCAGATGGGAGACAGGGCCCGTTGCTCGTTTGCCTTCATCGTGTTTTGCTTCTGGTTCGGAAAAGTCGGCCGTGGCGTTGACCAGCTTTTGCTTTTCCCAGTCCTTGCTGTCGGGCTTTCGGACGAAGACTTCCAGCTCATTGATCACCCAGGTTCCGTTGCGACTTCGGCCAGGACCGTTATGAGGAAGATCGCGATGCGGCAATGCTTCCAGCCGTAAGCCTGTAATTCCCTTTAAGGCTGGAGCGGCAATCATAAACACGTCGTTGCTGGTGTGCCCTTTCATAAGTAACGACTTGTCGGCTTCCTGAGTCGGGTGATTCAGGCCGCTGATGCTCCCGAGTTCGATCGCCTCCAAGGGTTGCCAGTCGATCGCGGCCGATGACAAAGCCGTGGACCAGGCATTCAGTTCGTCCTGCCACTGAGGTCTCTCGGTGCGAATTCTGTTCTCTGCCGTTCGGATCTTTTCCTGAATCTCGACGGTCTGCCGCAACTGATCGTCGGTGTAAACCCAGGACTGGGCTTCGTAGGAGTTATTCAGGAATGCAAACAACCCGAAGTACTCGTCGTGTGTGATCGGGTCAAACTTATGTGTATGACATTGAGCACATTGAGTTGACAGGCCAAGCACCGCCTTGCCAATGCAGTCGACTCGATCAAACATTTCAACCATGCGGAACTGTTCCGCCACAATGGCACCTTCTTCGTTGATCATGCTGTTGCGAAGAAAACCGGTTGCAATAATCTGACTCTGAGTCGCATTCGGAAGCAGGTCGCCCGCAATCTGTTCAATCAGAAACTGGTTGTACGGCATGTCACGGTTGATGGCGTGAATGACCCAATCTCGCCATGCCCATTGTTCTCGCTGCAGATCCTTCTCGTAACCATTCGTGTCCGAGTAACGAGCCAGATCGAGCCAATGTCGAGCCCATTTCTCGCCGAAGCGATCACTGTTGATCAAGCGATCGACCGTTGCCTCCAGCCCATCCTGTTCGAATGCGGCCAGCTCCTGCGGAGACGGCGGAAGTCCCGTAAGATCAAGATACACGCGTCGACAGAGCGTATGATTCGCGGCCTGAGGTGAAGGCGTTAAGCCTTCGGCCTGTAATCGGCTCATCACGAACGCATCGATCGGATTCTTTGCAGCAACAGTTGGCAGCGGCGTTTTGGTTGGCGGCGTGAAAGCCCAATGGGCCTGATACTCTGCGCCTTCTGAGATCCATTGCTTCAGCGTCTGAATCTGTAACTCAGAGACCGGTTTCTTCTGATCCGGCGGAGGCATAATCAGATCAGCATCGTGAGTCATGACGCGGCGAAGGAGTTCGCTTTCGTCAGGCTTGCCAGGCACGATGGCCGCGACGCCTGATTCACCGCCCTTGAACGCAGCATCCTGAACGTCAAGCCGAAGGCCGCCTCTGCGATCTTCTGCGTCAGCACCGTGACAATGCCAACAGTGTTCGGCCAGAATGGGCTGCACGTCCCGCTGAAAGTCAACGTCGCTGAATGCTGGTTGACTGAAAAGAACGAGGGACACAAACGCACACGATGCGAAGAGACGCGCAGTGGGAGTGTTCATGAATAGAGATCCGCTGGTGGGTCAATGCGGAGGCAGGAAGATTCGACGGCAATCTCATCTCAGCACAGGGAAAGCGATGAGACGAAGACACCGGCAGAACATGATAGCCTCGTTTATACCCAAAGAAATGCCGTAACTTCAATTCCCCCGGATCTGAACATGACGCCGCTCAGGATCTCGATTGCGAGACGCCGTTTCATGCATCCTGTGCGGAAGAAGCCTCTTTTTCGTTACTGACCGCAGGACTGTGCGGATATGCCGCTCGGAAAGCGAACCTGACATGGGCTTCTACACTGGCGAAACAGATCAATTGGAAGGTGAACCCTGACACAGATCCGATTCACCTTTCAAGGTTGCAACTCGCTTTCCTTACTGGCCTTGAGGTCGAAGGTTCGTTCCCATAACGCCCGTGAATTCGGTTGCTTTTCCCCTTTGCGTCCTTGCGTGAAAGAAAAGTTTCACACAGAGACGCAGAATCGTGAGGATAGGCGATGTGAGTCCTGCGACGAAAACAAGAAGAAGCTAAGGCTCTGCTCCACAAACTGACTTCCGGCCAGCAAATGGTATCTGATCCCTGAAACTACCGGGAATTGAAGACCGGCAGTGACACGATAGAAACACATCCGTTACAGTTCCGCCGCGATCGAATCGGCAGGCGGCCTGAATTTTGAGGAAAGTCATCAACGTGGTTGGTCAGAAAACTCCCTGTGAGTGGCTCCGGGCGGAGCAGACGGACGACTCACGTGGTGAGCGATGGCAATCGTGCAAAGGATTGTCATGAATTGGCTCGTGAACTATCGCAATTGGCTGTTGCTGGCCACGGTTGTTTTGTTGCTGGGAGCCATCCCGGTGGCAAATCGGCTGTCGTTCGACCAGACAATCGAGTCCTTTTTTCCTCCAGCCAACCCCGACATTCAGGTTTTGAAGACGTCTCGAAAGGATTTTGGAGGCGACGAGTTTGTCATTGTTGCGTGGCATCAGCCCGGACTCCTGCAGACCAATCCTGAAGGCGAATATCCGGAGCTCTCTCCTGAAGCGGAACAACGCATTAAAACGTTGGCCGCAAAGCTTGGAGAACTCCCGGGAGTCGATGGCGCGAGAACTCGAGACCTTGCCCGATTCCTCCAGAAGACACCTCGGAACAGAAACACTCGCAGAGCCCTGCTGAGTCTGTTTGACGGAATTCTGATCGGCCCGGATCAGGAAACCACTGCGATCGTACTCCAGCTTTATGCAGGCGATTCGGAAAACATGGCACGAGTCGACACGATCCGTGCGATTCGAGCAGTCGCCCAGGAGTTTGATGCAAAGACCTCGGTGGCTGGGGAAGCCGTTCAGATTCAGGACATGTTTGATCTGGTTGAGCGAGACGGCAATCTTCTGTACCTCGCCTCGCTGGGTGTTTTGTCTGCCATGTTGATGATTATCTTCCGCAGTATTCGCTGGGTGCTTGTGTCCGTCGGAATTGTGATCACCTCCGTCGTTTGCACTCGTGCGATACTGGTTCTGGCTGGTGCTCAATTAAGCATGGTCAGTTCTATGCTGAACTCGCTGGTCACCATCATCTCCATCAGTACCACGGTACATATCATCGTTTACTATCGTGAACTGCGAGGCACCCTGAATGCACGCGACGCGGCCGTGCAGACACTGAGGGAACTCTGGCATCCGGTGTTGTGGACCGTCGTCACAATTGCCGTTGGCTTTGCCGCGTTGCTGGTCTCGGAAATCGTGCCCGTCCGCAGTTTTGCGATCATGATGACTCTGGCGACGCTGCTCGTCATTGTGGTCACATTGGCCGTATTGCCAGCGGCCTTTGCTTCAGGCAGCAACGTTCCGATCCCGGGGCGTGTGCGTTTGGAAGATCAATTGGACGCGGTCCTGAATCGCATGGCTCATCTGATTGACCGACATCCAGTGGGAACAACTGTTGTTTGCCTTGCTCTGACAGCCATCACCGCTCCGGGTCTCTGGATGATGCAGGTCGAAACAGACTTCAGCAAGAACTTTCGTGAGTCATCTCCGATCGTGCAGTCCCTGCGATTTGTGGAGTCCAATCTTGGACCGGCTGGAACGTGGGACGTCGCGTTTGATGTTCCTGATCCACTGACCAGTGAGTTTCTGGATCAGACCAAAGAGCTTACGAATGTGCTGAAAGACTTATCAACGGAAGATTGCCAACTGGATGTTCTGTCACTGAACGACGCGATTGACGTGCCCCCTCGGCTCGGGAACGCCAGCGCGAGACTTCAGAAGATCGATCAACGGCAGCATGATTTGGTGCAGAGCTTTTACAACCCCGAGCGACGGCGGATGCGAATCGTTCTGCGATCTCCGGAACAACAATCCACTGAAGCCAAGCTGGCTCAAATTCAAAGAGTCCGAGATGCCATTGCGGCCCATTTTGAACGCACTCATGCTGCCGCAGGCGAGGCGACAACGCAGGCGGAACCGCCGGTCGCGTCGGGACTTTTCGTTCTGATGGCTCGCATTATTGATAGCCTGCTGGAAGATCAGTGGAAGAGTTTTCTTTGGGCCTGCTTTGGAACATTTGTCTGCATGGCGATTGCCTTTCGCAGCCTCCGCATCGGATTAATCTCACTGGTTCCGAACGTGTTTCCAATCGCTCTGGTCACGGGTTCGATGGGGTTGCTGAATGTCCCCGTCAACATTGGCACCGCGATGATCGCCAGCGTCTCGATGGGCTTTACCTGTTCGGTGCACTACATCGAGGTCTTCCAGAATGCGTTACCGAAAGTCGGGCTGTCGCAAGCCCTGATGATTGCTCAATCCAGCGTCGGCAAGGCCGTCGTCCTAGCTCACTTCGCCCTGGTGGCTGGATTCATGGTGTTGACCGCCTCCGAGTTTATTCCGCTGGTGTACTTCGGTGCGTTGTTGAGTTTATCAATGATCGGTGGCCTGATCAGTGATCTTGTCTTGCTGCCGCTGCTGCTACGGTGGACAACTCCGGCCCGTGACGAAATGAAGCTGGAGATCTCTGAAGTATAAAAACGCAAACACCCCCGTCGCGCGTGAGTTCGACGGGGGTGTTTGCAGAACGATGGCGGAGAACCATCAAGACATCAGCGTGTATTTGATCGCGGCAACAGAGACACCGCGGCATTGAATCTTAGTAACCGCCTCCGGTAATTTCCGGAGTGCCCTGACTGCTGGTCAGATAATAGTCATTTCGGTCCGGACTGTTGGAATAGTGATTGTTATAGGTCTGATCACACGCCTGAGCGACGTCATTGAGTTCGTGTGTTACCGCTGAAGAAAGTGACGCCAGGCCAACGATTGAACCCAGCACCAGGATCGTGCCCACCAGAACGATCTCAGAGGAGATGATCATCCCGTTCTGGTCTTCGATAAGCTTCTTCAGTAATTGACGCATGAGCCAGGCTCCCACGGCGCAACAGGCCAGTGAACAATCGGGGGGATTCATCCGTGTCGAAAGCGATGTTTCGTTTTGTCAACTTTACCCCATAAACGACATCAGGCGCAAAATCGGCGCGGTTCGGGAGCGATTCCGCAGTGCCAAAATCCGGTTAGTCCGGTTGTGACACAGGTGTCATCTGAATTCCTTTGTGGCCATGTGGTGCGATACCATTTTTACTGAACGTCGGTATGCCAAACCTCAACAGGAGTACACGCCCTACGTCGGGAGTGACTCCGGCAACGAAGTCCTGATGGCTGCGGTTCTCTTTGCATCTCAAGTAATACTCGGCCCCCGCAGCTGAACTTCATGCTTTGAATAAGTGTCAACGTTCTCATCTTCTGACCAGACCGCGACTCAGATTAAAACTCGTAATGTTCACCGTAGGAGCCTGCGTCTAGGTTGGCGCAGATCGCGTGAGACACTTAGGAAACTTCAGGTTCAGCATGGCCGCAGCAGAGATGATCACAATTGACGGATCACAGGGCGAAGGCGGTGGTCAGATACTTCGAACGTCTATCGGGTTGTCGGCAGTCTCCGGCAAAGCGATCCGAATTGAACGAATCCGGGCTGGACGCGAGAAGTCCGGCCTGATGCGACAACATCTGACGGCAATGAAAGCGGCCGCCCAAATTTGCGATGCGGAAATGATCGGTGCCGAACTGCAATCTCAAACGCTGCAGTTTCAACCCGGTCCAGTGCGTCCCGGGTCTTATGAGTTTCGAGTCGGTACTGCCGGAAGTGCGACGCTGGTTCTCCAGACTGTTCTGCCGGCGTTGATTCAGGCCGAGGCACCCTCAGAAATTATTATCGAAGGAGGAACTCACAATCAGTGGGCTCCACCATTTGATTATCTCCAGCGAGTCTTTCTGCCGCTGCTAAATCGTATGGGACCAGCCGTTGAGGCAAGTCTGGAACGCTATGGATTCTTCCCCGCAGGCGGTGGGCGAATTCATGTCACAATCCAACCCGCAAAAATGCTGAAAGGATTGAATCTTCTGGAACGCGGTGCAGCAGTCTCGAAGTCCGCAAGAATTCTGATCAGTAATCTGCCGTTGAACATTGCTGAGCGCGAGGCTGAACGTCTGGCTCGTCGACTGAATCTGCAACCCAATGAAATCTCAATCGATCCCATCATCGCTGATGGTCCTGGGAATCTTGTATTTGCCGAACTGTGTTATGAACACGTCACGGAACTGGCGACTGGCTTTGGTCGCGTTGGTACTTCGGCGGAGCATGTGGCCGAAGAGACGGTCCAGCAGATTCGCGAATACCTGAAGTCACCCGCGCCGGTTGGAGAATACCTTGCCGATCAGATTCTGCTTCCACTGGCGATGAGTGCTGCTCAACCCTACACCGTCCGAACAAAGCGAGGCGGGGCATTTCGGACCCACAAGTTATCGCGCCACACGACAACTCAAATCGACATTCTGAGAATGCTGTTGCCTGTGCAGATTGACGTGAGCGAGATGGAGTCTGACCAAGTTGTGACGGTGTCGCCCGTCGATGCCGTTTGAAGAATGGAGGAACATGGAAAACGGGAATTGCAGGAAGGCACGGGTTTGAACCGCTGATGAACACTAATAAACCCTAATAGAAGCAAAAGGCCGAGAAATGATGCCATCATCCGTGGTGGACCTTAAAGCCATCACTGTTCGCTGAGGTCTTCGGGGTGAGCAGCGGCGAGACCTCTGCAACCATTAGCGTCGATTAGCGTTTATTAGTGGTCTCCAAAACTATTCGCTTCCGAGCACACTTCACGTCCCGTAGAAGCATTCTTTATTGTTTGTCGAGTGAAACTATGGG
>Ga0255095_1000261_pt1 | contig 29144 bp, 22 predicted proteins | sample Colum_Law_RepC_8_2_FD_188435 | JGI IMG/M metagenome (GOLD analysis project Ga0255095, IMG submission 188435) | Freshwater microbial communities from Columbia River, Oregon, United States - Colum_Law_RepC_8d | ecosystem: Environmental > Aquatic > Freshwater > River | place: USA: Oregon...
GCCGTCGGATCGTGTGATTGACGGACGCAGTCTGGTGGCTGAGTGGCGTGGCACGCAGGCTCAGCATCGCAAGTGGGCCTTTGTCCAACTGGCTCGCAACTGGTATGTGCGTGAGGCTCAGTGGAAGCTGAATCAGGCGGGCGAGTTGTTTGATATGGGTGGTGCTCCGTTTGCGGAGTCGTTGGTGCCGCAGTCGGTGGACACACCGGACTCGCGGGAAGCGCGTCAGCGACTACAGGCGGTTCTGGACGGGCTGAATCCGGCGGGTGGGATACTGGACGACGGTGATGGCAGCGGGCGTCATGCGGGTCGCAAAAAGGAAGGCAACTCCGGGGATTGATCCAGAACGATACATCGTACTGACCACAAAAGTCGCATTGCCTGCTGTTTTCTGCTGAATTTTCAGGAACATTCAGTGGCATTGCTGCGTCCTGAGTGCTGAGCAGGTGCGGCAATCGGATTGTCTGTGGCTGTCGCTGACCTCGCTGTTTGCTGCGGGAGCTCTTTATGTCTCGTCGATGGCTGCCTGTGTCTATTGTGTTGCTGCCGCTGGGGCTTTTCGGCTGTGGTGATCAGCCGGATGTGGCCGTGGGCGTGCAGGTTGAGGTGACATCCGTGCAGAATCCGCCGGAGGCTCAGGCGGGAGCTGATGACGATCGGCTGGAACGGAAATCGGCAGCCTTCGATCCCGCGCTGGTGGATCCGCGTCCGTTTGGATTCTGGTCCATCAATCAAAGTGAGGCGATTCTGGGTCTGCACGTGCCAGCGACGGATCCGCGGGTGATGGAGCTGCAGTCGCTTTATCCAAACCATCAGGCGGCCGCAAATTCTGTGGTGTCGGGGGTCTGGCTTCCCAGTGTCAATCAGATTGATGGTCAGGCGAAGCAGTTTGATGACGGTCTGCTTGCGGCGGTGGATCTGGCGCTGCTGCAGCGTTCGGGGTTGCCCGTTGTTGGCCATTTGCCACTGCTGCAGAGAATGCTGGATCGGGCTGAAGCGGGGTCAGCAGCCGTGCCGTTCCTGTCAGCCGCGATGACGCTGGGTGGCGTCAGCAATGAATTTTCTGACAGCACGGAAACTCGCGAGTGGATCCGAAAGTTTGAATCCGATGAAACTGTTTCGCAGCCGATTGGTGTTTACACGTGGAGCCAGGATCTGCGGCGATGCTGGGCCTGCCTGCGATTTCTGCAGCAACCGCTGGATCTGTCGGTTCCTCGGCACCGTGAGACGGTCGAGTCGATTTGTGGGTTGCTTTCCGCAGATGACGGGCTGCGGGTTGACTATTCACGCAGTCTGTTGCTGCAGCAGCAGCTCTGCAGCGGGCAGGCCCGACTGTCCATAGAGCAGGTGATTGGTGCGGATCTGTCGTCTGAGGCTGCTCTGGCGGATCTGCAGCGCAGAGAGTCGGTCCATACGACTGGTGTGTCGTTTTTCCCGCCAAGTCGTTCACGTGAATCGGAATTGTGCAGTCGCTTGTTTCCCAACGGAGTCCCGGGAGATGCGAATCTGATGCAAATGCTGATCAGTTCGATTCGCAGCAGTCCGATGGAATCCGGCTCCGCACGACTGCCGGGCTGGTTGGATCATCAGGTGACTGCGCTGCAATATCTGCTGCTGCCTGAGACAGCACACGAGTTCAACAAACTGCTGCTGTCCGGAACCTACCGCAGGCGCATGCAGGAGGCTTTCACGGCACTGTTGACAAAGCGGCGGGAGACGCATGTGCGTCAGTTGGATGTGGCTCGCCTCGACAGTGCACCGTCGGGGAAGGAGCAGCGTTTTCGACCGCGGCTGCGTCTGGAACCCTGTCTGTCGTGGTATCTGCAGACTGCTCGCGGCTACCGGTTGCTGCATCAGACTTTGCGGGAAGGACTGGGTGCGGATGTCCTCGGTGAGCTGCACAGGTTGACTCCGACCGGCCCGGTTTCCGAGTCACTGGCTGTGGAACTGGGTGTGCAGGAGCGACTGTATTATGGGCTGTATCTGCTGTCGTGTGAAGACATCGGTTTGCGCCCGCAGATTCCGGCTGGGGAAGTGCCGGACGCTGCTGACTGTCAGCAACTGGCAGCAGCGTGGCTGGTGTCGTTGTGCGGCGAACAACGCTCGACAGAGGATGCTCGGTTTGCCGTGCCGATTTTTATTGACCGGGTGACGGGGAGCATGCGGTTGTGGGCCGTTGTGGGGGTGCGTCTGGCGACCCTGCAGGCGCGTTTCGAGACTGCTCCCAGTATTCGCCCTGTGAACAGCAGTGACACCTGGCAGAAAGTACCACCCTCACAGTTGGAGCCGGCTGACTGGACGATCGCTGTGGATGACTTTCTGGAGGTGGAAGTGCCGACTCTGGTGCCGCCCACGCGTGAGCAGTTTCGTCGCCTGTGTGATCAGTATCGGACGAAGGCTGAAATCCGGAAGGCCCTGCAGAACGGAAACTGGCAGTAGAAACCCGCTGAAAACCGGAGGGGGGATGTTTGTGCGAACCCGCGACGATGCGTACACTGGCTGTCGCGGTGGTTCGACCGCGTCTTCCCACAATTTACCGGAGTCTTTCATGTCGCAGTCTTCTCGCCGCAGTTTTCTGCGGATCTCGACCTTTGCCGCTGCTGCTGTTGCCTGTGGTGGTGTTTCGCGTTCTGTGCTCGCTGCTGAGAAAGCGGCTCCGAAACTGGGAATCCAGTTGTATTCGCTGCGCGGGTATTCTCGCGACGAAGCCCTGAAGCATGCAAAGGAGCTGGGTTTTGAATCGGTGGAATTCTACAGCGGGATGCTGGCTCTGAATGCTCCGGATGCCGAGATCGCTGCTGTCCGCAAGCAGGTGGCAGACATGGGCATGACGATTTCTGCTCATGGTGTCAATCGTCTGACGAAGGACGCGGCAGAGAATCGGAAGGTCTTTGAATTTGCGAAGAAGCTGGGGATTCCATGCATCACGGCGGATCCGGATTTCGATGCTTTCGACAATCTGGATGAGCTGGTGAAGGAATTTGATATTCGCGTTGCGATTCACAACCACGGTCCGACTCATCGTTACAACAAGGCGATTGACGTTCTGCGGGTGATTGAGAAACGTGATGTGCGAATTGGTGCGTGTGCCGACCTCGGGCATTACATTCGGTCGGGGCAGAGTGGTCCGGAGGTGATTCGGATTCTGCAGGGACGGCTGTACGGCATTCACCTGAAGGATTTCGCCGAAATGAAGGATCGCACGAGGGGCGTGATTCTGGGCAAGGGCCATCTGAACGTTGAAGCAGTGTTCACCGAACTGCAGCAGGTGCAGTTCCCGGCCAACGGCGCGTTGTCTCTGGAGTACGAAGAGAACGAGAAGAATCCGATTGCCGACATTCGTGAATGCTATGCCGTGGCGAAGCCGGCGATGAAGATTTTTGCTGCCAACTGAACTGGCGAACTGCGTGGTGACTTGTCTGCACGGGCTCTGGAGTCTGTCTCCGGGGCCCGTGCTGTCTTAATCGCCCCGCTGACTGGGTGCACGGAATCGCCCAAACTCAAAACCTCGCAACTGGTCGTGTTTGGTGTGCCGTCCGGCCGTGCGTTTTCTCCAGCGAACGAACGCGGCGCGATGCAGCAGTCGACGCATCAATGCGATGACCTGACCGTTTGACAGTCCAAACTGCCGTTCGATGGCATCAAACGACGTGCGATCTTCCCACGCCATCCGCACGATCCGATCGTGGTCTGCGGGGGAGAGTTCAGGCTGAGTGGTGTATTTTTCGCGACGTGCCATGAGAGGTTCCGGGCTTTGGCAGCCTGATTGAAGTCACCGGCGACGTTGTAGTGCTGCAGTTTCGGAAGTCAATGCCCGGTACTTCGGCGTTGAATGGCTTGTCAAACACCGGTTGCTGGTTAGGATCCTGGAAAACATCCCGGCCGGCATCACTGACCTGTGAGACAACATATGCGTAATTTGCTATCCGCTGCTCTGGTTTTTCTGACGTGTTGCAGTGCGTTGCCTGCTGCGGAAATCGCGGGGCGATATGCGATCATCGTCCGCAGGGGGATGCCGTGGAAGCAGGTTGTGGGGGCTCTGCAGGATCGTTACGACGGGCAGGTGTTTACGTTCGACAAGGCACCTGAAGAGTTGCTGGAAACGGTGGCTCGGTACAAGCCGCGATACGCGTGTTTCGTGTGTGAGCCGACGGAGAATTTCCCGGAATTTGTGCTGGAAGCCAATCGATTCTGCCGGGAACTGGACGCCGATCCTTATGTGGATGCGATCTGGGGAATACTGACCGGTCTGGATGAGCAGCAGGCACTGCAGATGGCGCGATCTGAGCCGGTGATTGTGCGGCGTGCCTTCACCAAGACTCAGGCCGACTGGCTGGACTGGGTTGCTGAGGGCGAGTATGTCACGGAGTGGACGAGGGACCGTGGCGAGGTGGGGACAAAGCATCCCGGGGAAACGCTGCGGCTGCAGGACGGTGGTCCGCAGTCGGATGCCGATGACCTGAAACATGTGCACAGTCTGCTTTCGCGGGACAATTTCGATCTGATTATCGGTTCGGGCCATGGTGGTCAGCACAACTGGATGCTGATGTATCCGTCGGGGTCCGGGTTTCTGACGGCAGGTGACGGGGCATTGACGATGACGGCTCCGGGAGTCAGTCTGCCGCTGCGGGCCAGTCGTCCGAAGCTGTACTGGGCGGTGGGCAATTGCCTGACCGGCGAGGTGAATTCGCCTCGGAACAGCTTTCGAAATTCCTATGCACTGGCGTGGATGAAGAACGGTGCGAGGCAGTATATCGGAGCGGTGCAGCCGACGTGGTACGAATTGAACTGGAATATGGCGGACTGGTTTCTGAAACAGGACGGTCGCTGGACGTTTGCGGAATCGCTGTTTTTACTGCGGCAGTGGTCGCAGTTTCTGCTGGCCGAAAACGTTGCTCAGGGGCAGGACCGGCGGGGGACCGAGTACACTGACGGAATTTTTGTACTGTATGGGGACCCGGCACTGGACAGCCGGATTGAGAAAAACCGGGATCCGGCGCTTGATGAGTCGCTGCAGGTGGTGCCTCTGGAGCAGTCGGGGAGAGTCAGAGTCACGTATACAGTGAAGGTGAACTTTGTCGGTCTGGGCAATAAACGCACGGCCGAGAAGTATGATGGCTGGCGGATTTTCAGCCATCTGCTGCCGGAGAGTCTCAGCGACGTGCAGATTGAAAAATCAGACTTTGCGAAGGTGGTCATCCCCGGCGACTCGCTGATTTGGGATGCCGGAACGGGACTGAAGGTTGGTGATCAGCGTTCGGTGACTTTCACCGCTGCACGGGACAGGTGACAACACGGCGACCTGTCATGGCTGGATGGGATCCACGTAGATGGGATTGGTCAGCACCCAGACCATGTCAGTGCCGGCCACGTTCAGCCATGCTTCGCAGCGGTAGACGCCCGGCTGGTCCAGCACAACGTCCAGTTGTGCTCCAGAGGCTTCGTGGACTGCCGTTCCGTTGCGCAGTATCTTCCAGTGGCAGGGCAGAGGGCTGTGTCCCTGCAGTCGACCGTTGGGAGTGAACGTGGCGCGACCTCCCAGTGGTGTGATGCCGTTGGCTGACTGCAGTTGGAGCTGGAAGCCCTGCGAATCTGCCAGCCAGTCGAACGCCACGAAGCAGCGGCCTGCATCGAGGCATTCTCGGACAGAGGTTTCGCTCAGTTCCTTCAGCAGCAGATGCGTGGCGACATGCCGCAGGCTGTATTCGTAGCGGTCAAGGTACAGTGAAAAGATCAGTTCACCGGGCATTCGACCCAGACGCATCTGTTCACTGTCGGGAATCAGGCTGAGATCGATATCGAGGAGTTTTTCTCCGAGGGCATCTTCCAGTCGCCCCTGGTTTTCGGTGATCCAGCGAATTCCCAGCCCCACGTTTTGGTGGGCATCGTTGGCGGCGACACCCGTGTGCGGTGCAGTCTGGCATAATTGGTCGAATCGTCGCAGATAATCGGCCGGATAATTCTGGATGGCCCCGAAACACTCCTGCGGATACTTCTGAATGGCGACGGAAAGCTGAAACAGTTTGAGGGGGTTCCTGAGGGTGGCGACCAGTGCCTTTTCCTCCTTGAAATCAGCATGGGTGTTGTAGATTTCGGTGCCGCTGATTCCGTTAATCTGCCAGTCCATGCGTTCTTCGAGGTGCGAGACAAAAATCTGTCCGTCGCGGCCGCGGACGAGGTCGGCCAGTTCCTGCGGTGACTTTGTCGTGATGCCCTCGAGGCTGAATGTCGGGTAGACAAGGAATCCGGATTGTTCTGCGCCCGGTATCAGCAGTATGCCGTCGCTGAGACCACGGTGGCCATCCCTGAAAAAGTCGTAGTGTTCGGCCGGATGTTCGGTGAACATGAGAATGGAGGTTCCCGCCTTTTTTGCTGCGGCGATGATATCTGGCAACTGGCCGCGGCTGTCATGGGAGAAGTGCGAGTGCACGTGCAGATTGGCCCGATGCTGCTGGTAACCGTCCGTGCGTTCAGGAGCTTTTCGCTGAGCGGCAAAGTCTGTGCGCGCCTGCTGCACGGCCTGCAGGCGTTTGACCTGCAGACGATCCACTGCGTCCTCGGCAGAAGTCACTGCAGAGGTGCTGAGGATGAATGTGATGATAAGTGCGACACCGAGCCGGAAAAAAGCCGACGGTGGAGTGAGTTCGGTGAATGACATGCGCTGCCTGTGAATGCTGGATAGTGACGCGTGGTTCAGGTGCATCACGGTGCAGGTTGAACCAGAGGGGTGCGGTCCGGCGGCGGGCCTCTGCGCAGGGAACCGCCGCCGTTGGAATACCTGTCAATCACCGTACTGGTGCGATCATACAGTGACAGAAATCCGATGGCGCAGTAGGCTGAAACTGCCAGTGCTGGCAGCAGATGCCGGTAAACTCCGGGGAGTGTCCGGCGACGGGCAATCAGCAGGATCTGCATACCGGCTCCCAGAGCCCAGAAGATGCCGCTGATGGTTGTCACGACTGCCATGAAGGTTTCGTAGTCGGGAAGCGGCCGTTGACGCATGCCCCAGCCGAGTTGGGTGATCTCATCAAAAAACGTTCGGCAGATAACATAGAAAACGAGTGCTACCAGTGGCAGTCCCCAACTGAGCTGTGGGCAGCGACACAGTCGAGCAGCCAGCCGGTCGTGGACAGGGGCCGCTTTGCAGAGTTTGAGGCCATCTGCGGGTACCCACGGATCGTGATCCGACTTGTGATGCTGTTCCATTGCTGGTCCTCCTGTGCAGGCTGATTGTCGAATGGCAGGTGGGAAGATAAAACACGGGCCGGGCAGCCGGGTGAGTCTATGCATTGAGATTGTTCAGGTAAACTGAGGAAAGCGGTGAATTGCCGGGGGAGTTCTGTAATGCGGTTGCCCGATTCCGAGAGCCTCAGTCTTCGCGACGCTGCGAAAGCGTGGTTTGGTGGCCTGGCGGCTGTGGTGGTGCTGGTGATAGCACTCAGAATCGTGGGCACCTATGGATTTTATTTTCCACCGGATTTTGATCGTGGATTTCTGCAGGCCCGGCAGGCGTACTTCTGGCGTTCGTTCTACTGGGTAGGTTTTTACCTGCATATCATCGGGGCCCCGATTGCCCTGATCTGCGGATTACCGCAGTTCAGTCGCCTGCTGCTCTGCTGGTCACCTCGAACCCATCGTCTGCTGGGCAGGATTTACGCTCTGGCTGTGCTGCTGGGGGCGGCTCCGGGTGGCTTTATTATGGGCTTTCGCAGCTTCGCGGGTATTCCGGCACTGCTGTGTTTCTCACTGATGAGCCTGCTGGTCAGTGTGTTCACGATACTGGCGTGGCGGGATGCCGTACGTCGCAGATTCGTCAGTCATCGACGCTGGATGATTCGCAGCTATCTGATGATGGCGTCGGCAGTGCTGTTGCGGCTGATTGATCCTGTCCTGCGAGATCTGGGAGTCTCCGATATGCCGTCGTATGTGTGGTCACTGTGGCTGAGCTGGGTGCCGTCGCTGCTGATTTTTGAACTGGCAGAGCGAAGTTCACGACGCGGTTGAATCACGATAAGTTCTAGTCGAGGAATTTTCCATCGTTTGTGATCTCAACCTCCAGCATTTTTCCGGTCTTCGACTGACCTTTCAGTTCGTAAACCGATTGCCATTCTTCGACTTCAGTGCAGGCCGCCTCCTGGGAGGGCGAAGCTCCTGCTGAGCCGAGCCACCTGGATCGCGCGGCTCGGCAGGAGCCTCGCCCTCCCACGATTGGATCCGGCGGCTCGGTGGGAGCCTCGCCCTTCCAGGGGGAACCACCGAGCACCAGTTCGGTGACCCCTTCGGGACAGCACCCGTTGGCTTCGGCCAACGGCTGGCCTTTGGATGCTTCTGCAAGTGGGGTCTCTCGTTATCAAAATACTTCTTCACACCGCGCACTGCCTTTGACGTTGAGTCAGATTCAGTGCCGTCAGCACTGCGATAATGGCGATGACGACCAGCAGTTCAATAAGAGTGAAGCCCTACGTGTCACGCCTCGAATGAGGCAAACGCGGAACTGTATTTCCGGCCATCCTGTGTCTTCCAGTCTTTGCGAGTGCGTTCAGGTTCGTCGTCGTGAACGGACTAAAGCGAAAACTGAGGTCTGGCAGAATTCATGTTGCGGCGATTGCGACCATTCGGAAGATAAGACGCGGCTTAACGGCTGCCTGGGATTCCAGCAGAGTCAGCAGTGAGGCTGTGTCATTTCCGCAGTCCGCTCAGTGGGGCCCCGCGTCCATGCAGAACGACGTGAGTTGGCAGGAATCCTTACAGCAGGCTGACGACTCGGTCAGCAAGGCTTTTGTCCCGAGCTGCGTTTTCTCCGAGGATGATGTTGAGCTTCCCAGCCGCGGCGATTCTTTCCAGCGTCTCCAGCTCGCGCAATCGCATCAGTGTCGGGTTTTCAGCCAGCAGTCGGGCTGTGTTTGCCTGTGATCGCATCGCCGCTGTTTCCTCGCGACGCGCAATCAAATTGGCCTCAGCCGCTTTCTTCGCTTCCGTCACCCGGTTCATCAATTCCTTCATTTCACCGGGCAGAATCACATCGCGGATCCCGACACTGGTAATGGCCAGCCCAAACTGATCTGCCCGCGTCTTCAGGTCTTCGGAAAGCTGCTGGCTGACCGCGTTTTTTTCCGACAGGAACAGGTCCAGCTCGCGGGTACCCACTGCGGCGCGCAGCACCAGTTGTGCCTCTCGGTAAAGTGTCTGCCGCAGGTCTTCCGTCAGCGTGACGGCCCTGCGAGCGTCCGTGACGCGATAGGTCACCGTCGCATTGATGCGGAGAGTCACCTTGTCCGCTGTCATCAGGTCCTGACCGGTGATATCGAGGATGGCTTCCCGCAAATCAACTTCCAAAACCTGCACTTCCGCCAGTCCTCTCCAGAACGCGTGTACGCCGGGGCCGAGAGACTCTCGGTACTCCCCATCCACATACAGCAGTCCGACCCGTTCGCGGGCCACAGTGGCCAGCTCAAGAACGTGCTGCGCCATCGGCGAAGTGACAATTGTGCGGACATCCGGATGCTGCAGGCGAACTGTGCGTGCATCCACGACCTCAGTTCGCACGTGGCGCTGCCCGGTCCAGTAGACGTGGATCCCGGGTGTCAGGAGCTGGCTGAAACGACCGTCGATCCAGACCAGACCGCGCTGGTGGTCCTGCAGGTCCAGTACCACTGCTCGGCCGTTCAACGCTCCCGACCGGACAATCAGGTCCAATTGTTCATGGACCAGTTCCGGGTCACGCTGTGAAACAATCTGCAGTCGGTTTCGGTTGAAGGGGTCGAAGAAACGGTGGTGACCGGGGTCTACGAGCCCACAAAATTCGCCGTCGCGGAACAGAAGCCCCACCTCATAGCTGCGAAGCTGAACTTTTCTGAAAGGAAAACACACGACTCACCTCACCGTTGCTGAAGTACCTGATCACCGAAGAGTGCTGGCTTGAGGGGCCGTCCGAAGGCAGAACACTCGCAGAACGCATGGCTGACGAGCGGAGTGCGCGCTGGCGAACTGCAGCGCAGGACGCTGTGGTGCACACTGCAAAGCCGTCGGACATGTTTCTCACTGGTTCTTCAGGCAATATCAATCGCGGACACGGTCTTGATGATGACCTGGACCGGAAGCCTGAGGGAGAACAGGTGGAACCGTTCGTCGCGAATGTCTGCCTTCTTCAGGTCACTCATCAGCTGGTTGCGGGATTCGAACCCGCAGTACCCAGATACAGAATCTGGTGCTCCACCGCTGAGCTGGCAGTCATTGATGTTTCCCGTCACAACCCGGCTTTGGAACAGATCAGCGCAGATCTCTGCAGATGCGCTGGCTGCCACCGGACGGTCCACAACTTCGACTTCACCTGAAAATTCAAACCCGAGGGAACCTGAGACGACAGACAGCGACGAGTGAAGAAGGTTCGGCTCTTTTCTGAAAAAGCCGGTATGTGCGATTCTCAGTCGGGGTTGGTCAACTGCCAGAGGTCCGGGCCTGACTGAGCCAGCACGATGGGGGTGGCGTTCGGCACAGGAAACTGCATGACAGATTCGGGGGCCGCTTTCGTCAGTACGCCGATCAGGCAGCGAATGGTCTGGCAGTGCGACACCAGCAGCAGGTCGTGGGTGACGTGCGGAACGTGCCGCAGTAATTCGTCGTGAGCACGCTGCGTCACCTCTGCCAGGTTTTCTCCGAGTGGAGCTTTCTGATGAAAGTGGGCCCGAAATGCACTGAACTGTGGATTTTCGCGGTATTCCGGAAATTCCGCCAGCACGTCCTGCTCCTGGCGCCCTTCAAACAGTCCCAGGGAGCGTTCGTTGAATCCGGTGCTGGCCGGGAAGCGAAACGGTGGTTCTTGAAGTTGCTGAATGACCAGTTCCAGCGTTTCGGATGCCCGGCCCAGACTGGAGCTGACGGCGTGAGAGATGCAGTATTTGGGGGAATCTGCGAGGATCCGTCCGGCGTCGCGAGCCTGCTGCCGACCGCACTCCGTCAGTGGCGTATCCAGTTGGCCGCAGAAGATGGTCTGTGTCTGTTGAGCAGCGTTGACTTCAGATTGCCCGTGTCGAAGCAGAATCAGATGTCTCATGGTGGCGACTTTCCGGTTCGGATGATGATTTCCAGACCATAGGTGGAATCCTTGTATGGCTCAACACCTGCCGGTCGGAATGTCTGAAGTCTGGAAAACTTCCCGGGCAAGCAATCTGCTGCTGCCGTGATCTCAGGCACTGCGGGACATTGCGATTGCGGTGCGATCGCTGCGCAGCACATTGACGACAGGGAAATCCAATGGCTGGACCGTCCGATTTTCTGTTGGTTTTTTTGTCTGCAATCCCGGTCATGCTGAAGGTAGTGGTGATTTCTGATTGCACTGACCGGGACATCACGGCAGAATTCCGGAAGTTCAACCTGTATCCCTGACTGATGAATTCTGTATGCCTGCGGGCTGATTGTGTGTCTGCTGCTGCAGGACGGGTGTTCTATGATCGCTGGCGGTTTGTTTTCAGTTCCGGGGTTGCTCAGCCTTTTCGCGATGTTGCAGTTGCCTGTGCAGGACAGCCTCCGTCTGTCAGTTCAGACTGATCGTGGCAGTGAACACTTTCGATTTCCGGACATTCCGCCGCCTGCTGTGAATGACGCTGGTGCTGAGGGCATGTGGCGTGTGATTGCCGGCCGGGCGGATGTGAATTCCGGTGGGATCACCTGCCTGAATGACGGTCGGATTCCGGCCAATGCTGACGACCCGCGGCGTAATTTTTTTCTGGCTGCTGGAACAGTAGAGGGCCTGATCACGCTGGATTTGCAGAAGTCGGTACCGATCGGCGAGGTTGTCAGCTATTCGTGGCACACGGGTGGCAGGGCACCGCAGGTTTACACTCTGTACGGTGCGACCGGTGATGAATCGGGATTTGTCGTTCCGGACACAGTCGCAGACGTGGCTGATCTCAGGGGGTGGACGAAGATTGCGGATGTTGACAGTCGGCCGAACGGGGCTCAGGGTGGTCAGCATGCAGTGCGATTGGATCGTGCAGATGGCGTGTTGGGGAATTTCAGGCATTTGCTGATTTCCATACGTTCAACGGATCGTGGTGATCGCTTTGGTCAGACATTTTTCAGTGAAATTGATGTGGTGACGGGGGATCCGGCGGAACTGCGGCGAGTGGAACTGCCGGCAGTGCGAGAGATATCATTCACGACGGCTGACAATTCTTATGAGTTTTGTGTCGAGACCACGCAGGCGCAGGAGCTGGAAGAGTGGACTGAGCGGGACCTGAAGCCAGTAATTCTGGAATGGTATCCGCGGATTGTGCAGTTGTTGCCTGGGCAGGGTTATCAGCCGCCCCGGCGGGTGCGTTTTCGTTTTCTGCCGGATGCAGACATGCCGGGAATTCCGGCTTATGCGGCGGGCAGTGTGATTTCTCTGAACCGTGAATGGTTTCGCGGGCAGTTGCAGGGCGAGGCCCGTGGCTGTGTTGTGCATGAACTGGTGCATGTGGTGCAGCAGTATCCTGCGCGGGGGCGAAGACTGCGTGATGGTGCGGCGGTTCCGGGTTGGCTGGTGGAGGGTATTCCGGATTACATCCGCTGGTTTCTGTTTGAGCCAGAGAGGGGTGGTGCGAGGCTGTCTGCGGAGCGTCGCCGGGTTGCGAAGCATGATGCCAGCTACCGAGTGTCGGCAAATTTTCTGGACTGGGTCATTCGTCGTCAGCCCGCAGATGCGAGGATTCTTGAGCAGCTCAATGCGGCTGCTCGAGAAGGGCGATACACGCCCGAGTTATGGCAGAAACTGACAGGCAGTACGGAACAGCAACTTGCGGAAGAATGGCGGTCCGAGTGATGCGTGGATGCTCTGGTGCCGGATGAGGCTGTGTGTGTGTGCGCGTTACCGTGCCACGGCCAGCAGGCTGGATCCGAACGGCAGTCGCAGTGGTGTTGCCAGACGCAGTTCAGCACAGGACAGAGCCAGCAGCATGCGATTGATCAGCAGTTGAGGAACTTTCGGCGGCTGCGGCGAGGTGTGCCAAAGTCGTTCCTTCAGCCTGATCAGCAGTTTGATCGGACAGGTCCAGTGGAAGAAGTACTGCAGTGTCAGCAGATCGACTCCGGCAACGCTGGCCAGAGTTCTGAAGGACTGGCGGTCATAGCGGATGTAGTGGTGGTTGACATCATCGTGCGTGGTCCACAGGGCATTGAGAGCCGGGACTGTGATCAGGATGCGTCCCTCGGGACGCAGCAGGCTGCGAGCGTGTTCGAGAGCAGCTGCGGGATCCGGCAGATGCTCCAGCACGTCCAGCATCAGGATCAGATCAAATCTCCGTGCCGGCTGAAAATCGGCATCAAACGGCTGGCAGTAGATTCGCTCGCGGTACGGACTGTCCGCGGCCAGCGTTGTTTCGTCGGATTCAACACCGAATACCCGGCCAAATCCGGTGAGGCTGGAGAACAGCAGCCCGTCACCACAGCCGACGTCAAGGATGTCTGCTGTGCCGTCCTCCGTGAAGCCCAGTCGCCGAATCTCAGCCAGAATGGCTCGCTCCCGCGCCCGCCACCACCAGTGCTGCCGATACAGATCCCGATACTGTTGTGCGTACTCGCTCTGCATTTGAATGCCTGCCCATGAGTGGCGTCAGCGGATTGTGTGTGTGCTCTGAGCCGTCAACTCTGTCGACCAGATAGAGCGGTCGTTGCTTCACCTGTTCGTAGATGCGACCGATGTACTCACCGATAACGCCCAGAAAGATCAACTGGACTCCCGCCAGAAATGTGATGGCGGTGATTAACGCTGTGAATCCCTGTGGTGAACGGCTGAAGAACAGATGTGCGATGCCGGCGTAGACCGTGAAGATGGTTGCCGCGGCGACGGTCAGGACACCCATCCACGATGCGGCCCGCAGCGGGACAGCACTGAAGGAAAAGATGCCGTCGGCCGCGAGTCGGAAGAGCTTCAGCCAGCTGTATTTGCTTTCCCCACGGAACCGGGCATCACGTTCGACTTCAATTCCGGTCTGGCGAAAACCGGCCCAGCGTCGCAGCCCCCGCAGATAACGATGCCGTTCGGGACAACTGCGGACGATCTTAACCACGCGTGCAGACATCAGACTGAAATCGCCCGCTCCCTGCGGCAGATCCACGTCGGAAATCCTTGAAATCAGCCAGTAAAAGCCAGCGTAGGCCGCTCGCAGCAGCCAGCCTTCCTTGCGTTTTGTGCGAATCGCATACACCACGTCGAAACCACGCTGGTGCTGTTGAACAAAGCGGGGAATTGTTTCTGGAGTATCCTGCAGGTCCCCGTCCATCAGCACCACGGCCTCGCCCTCGGCGTGATCCAGTGCCGCCGAGAGTGCCGCCTGGTGGCCGAAATTTCTGGCGAAGTGCAGCGCCTTCACGCAGGGATCACACAAGGCCATTGCAGTCAGCAAACTGGCAGTGCCGTCGGTGCTGCCATCATTGACAAACAGCAACTGATGCCGCCCCGGAATGGTGCTAAGAACAGATTTCAACCGTTGATACAGTTCCGGCAGATTGGACTCTTCATTGTAAACCGGGACCGCTACCGTCAGGTTGATCGAACGCAGCTCGGAGGATTCATACTGCGACGCAACGGACCGCATCTCCTGAGTCAATTCGGCGAATTCGAGGACGCCAATCATCGCGGAGCCCCTTTGAAATACGCGAGTTGCCACAATGGCAGGCCCGCCATTTTCAGCACAAAGGGCTCAAAGACCACGGGACGAAAATGCTGGGCAAAGATAGCCCGCCATTCCTCCAGCGGTCGGGGAAAGTCCCCTCGATCGGCCAGTGCCATACCGCGCGGAATGGACAGACGCGGCGGCAGCACCAGATCCACGATCTGAATGTGCCCGTCCTTTGTCAGTAACCGCGATAGCTGCCCAAGCAGACGGTGCACGCTGGCTGTATCCATATGGTGCAGCAGGCTGTTCACCAGAATGAAATCAAAGCCCTCACCGTTCTCAGGTTCCCACGTGCAAAGGTCGGCGACTTCAAACCGCAGCGGATGACGCTGTCGCGCCGATTCCACATAGGCGGGATTCAGATCGAGGCCCAGATAGTCCATACCGTGAAACAGATGGGCATTGGTACCCGGGCCACACCCGGCATCCAGCACACGACGCACGCAGCGCAGGTCGTTGTGCCGCAGAATCGGTGCAAATTTTGCATCAACAAAGGGAGCCTGCCACATGCGGTACACGGCAGGCAGGGAAAGCAGATCGTAAACCACATGCAGCAGAGGCATAGCTGTCGTCTCCAATGGGAACTCTGCAGCCAGCCTGGCTCATGTCTGGTTTACCCGCGTGGGCAACTCATTTTGTCCCGGGTAATTCGTTGGTTTTGTTACCGCTGCTGTCGGAATAAACGTTAAAAAGCGCCGGAGCGGAGGAATCACTATTGCCACCAAAGCCGATCACCAGAGGATTTCCAAACCGCTGCCGAGCCCAGTTTTCCAGCTGATCAGCAGCTTTGGTGAAGTCGCGCAGAAACGGCTGTTTGACGACCACCAGCCGGATACCCGCTGCGTCAGCCAGTGCGTTCAGATCCTCCGCAGTGCTCAGCAGTTCCGGACGAAAAAAGTCATAGAACAGACGTGTGGGATTCTGACGTTCGGCCAGAAAATAGACTTCGGGACAATCGGGCCCGGCAAGGATGGCTTCTCCGTCGTCAGTGCGGGCGTGGATCTCTGTGACCAGCCGCTCATAAGCTTCACCGAGGGAACGTTCCACCTGCAGCCCGCAGCGGGCAAATCTGAGCTGCATTCCTGAGAGGTGTGTGGGAGCGCTGGAGACATTGCCGAGCGGTACCACGGACTTCAGTTGCAGCCATGCAAACAGGCTGAGGCCGGCAATGAAAACTCGTGACCACCGCACCCTGGTCTCAGCATGTCGCCGTGCAGCGTCGGTCGCCTGCAGTCCAAAACTGCCTCCGATAAAGACCAGCGGTGCCACGTAAGGAAAGTACAGGTCCATGGCGAATGGGAACTGCACCTGCGCGCCCATGATGAGCGTGGCGGCAATGGCAAAAGCCCGACCGCTGTCGGCCCCGCAGCATCTGATCGCCTGCAGCAGTAACAGTGCCGATACATAAGGGGCCACGCTGCGGACCGCCTGAAAACACGCCAGCCGCCCCTGGATGGACAGATGTCCGCAGACCAGCAGCAGCCCGAGGATCGCCACTGCCAGCCTGGGCAGGAAGCGGCTGTCCTTTGCAGCGGTGGCCGAACGCCCGTTTGTGGATCCAGCAAGACACACTGCTGTGAAGGCTGCTCCTGAAAGTAAAAAGGCTGCCGGCCCGGGAAATGCCGCCCCGGCATGTTGCAGTCGTCGCTGTGGCAGCACAATCAGGCCCTCATACAACTCGGATAGCGCACCCGCCTGCCAATACCACAGCAGCCACGCCGACAGCGGCAGGAAGGCCCCGGCGGCAAAGACCAGCTGCAGTCGCAGCCACGTCCCTGCACGCTGCCAAAACGCTCCTCGCCCTCGCTGCCATTCCCCCACAAGTACGGAAATCCCCAGTCCAAAGGCAGGAATTGTCAGATGCAACGCGGACAACAGTGGGTCGCCGGCCGACCACAGACGGCTTGCCGCAAGGAAGTACACGAGGATGCAGAACAGAATCCAGACCGAAAAAGTCGCTGACCGCGGCGCTGACGAGGCTGACTGCCGCTGCTCGCAGTCCATCAGAATCAGCACGCCGGCTGCGATCAGGTAAATACCCGTGATCTTGAAAAGGACGGCCACGCCGGCCAGCAGGCCGGCCCAAAACAGCCATCGCAGGTGCGGCCGTTCCAGAAAAGTCAGCAGAGCATCCAGCATGCCCACCGTCAGAAACAGGATGTACCACGACGGCATCGATTCCGGGTTGAGTCGCACACTCCACATACCGCACAAGACCACCAGCCCCCCTGCATCCAGCGGTCGGAGCCATCGCCGGGATATTCGATAGACGCAGATCAGAAAGGGCAGACTGGCTGCCAGCAGCATCCAGCGGGTTGACTCGGTACGCACTCCCAGCAACTTGAACGCCATGGCATGCAGGACCGTCAGCAGTCCTGTGTACATGTCATCAAAATCGCGATGCGGCAATTGTCCCTGCAGAAATCGCTCGGCCGCCTGGCCGATCTGACCCTCATCCTGCGGAAACCAGCCGGTCATCAATCCCGGCAGCGTGGACATGAGTACGATCAGCACTGCGGCTGCAGCGACCACAATGTCCCTCTGCCAGACGGCAGTGGTCGGCGTCTGTTCCGCAGAAATCAGGCTTTTTTCCACCTAAGACCACCCCGGGAGACTTACGCTGTCCGCCCTGGCATCGCGGCAAATATCGAATTCACAGGCGGGCGGATGGCTCAATATAGCTTATGCGTGGGAGCTTGCGGCGGCTTTTTCAGGGCGCTGCAGCGGCTACTTGGCGTGCAGCAGTTCCACCATCGCCCTGCCCATGGCCTCACCAACGTCCATGTAGACTTCGGCTTTGCCACCATAGTGCCCATTTCCACTGCCACCCTGGGCCAGCGGATGCGTGTAAATGGTTTTCACGTTGCCGGCAAATTCGGGATACCTGCCCGACTTGCCATCCACTGCCAGATGACCATCCAGCACCAGACGCGACGGCCCGCTGGATTCATTTGTGGTTTCTCCCAGAGTTCCACAGATGAACTTCGCTTCTGGAGCCTCGAATTCCTTCCGCAGGGCCTTGATAAACCTCACAAGGTTTGCTTCGTAATGCGCTGCATGGCCGGCGTTGCCGGCGTCTCGCTCGCCCTGCCAGAAAAAGAACCCGGCCACCTCATAACCACTGGCACCGGGATAGTGCTTTTCAAGTTCTGCGAGGGCCTTCTGGGCGTCGCCAATATCCGAATCCCACTGCTTGCCCGCATACCAGTCAATCGGCTTGCCATTTTTGTCCAGCCACGGACCCGGTTCAGTTGCCAGACCCAGCGCCGGATCCATGTCCCAGAATTCCGGTTTGTCTCCGGATCCCGCATAGACAAGTTTCTTTTCCACGCCGGACTTGTCACGCGACACAAATTCCCGTCGCGGACTTCCCGGAGGCAGCAGGTCCCAGCCCAGAGCGCGGTTCCCGATACAGCATTTCAACACCAGAACAGGCGCGGCGATGGCGTTTCCCAGAACATGGCCAATACCATACTCCGGACCCAGATTTCCGCCCGTGACTGTCATCCATTCATTTCTCAGCGGGCCACGCCCGGACATGTACTGCACATATCGTACATCCTGCCGCACCGTCCATGCTCCGGACTGGTCCACCAGGTACTGATACTTCTGCTTTTCCCGAGCAGCGTGCTCCAGCGAATTCTCACCGCCCTTCACCTTACCCAGCCCGACCATATTGGACTGGCCGAGCAGAATGAAGACCTGGACCGGCTTTGTCAGATCGGCTGGCTTGCCGTCAGGAGCGACGATCGGAGTGGCGGTTTCCTGTGCTGCCAATGTACCCGGCAAACTCAGGCAGGCCAGCAAATACGAAAAGGCAAGCAGGCTTGCAGAAAGCTTCATGATCGTTTCCGTGCAGGTGACTGTGTTGGCAACAGCATGGACTTGACCAGCCAGACGGCAGCGAAGCCCGTTTCCCGGAGTATCGAATCAATCGGCTGTATTTGCAATTCCAACTGCGGCAGATCGTCAGACAGTTCTGTCAGTAACGGAACATCACCAACCGAGATCCTGCTGGTGCAGCGCGGCGGCACAACTGCCGTCGCTTGCACTCAGGCAGGATCGGAAACTGGTCTGCCCTGCGATGGCCTCAGAGTTCACACCGGGACCCGGTTAGGCTACGGTTCACCCGCGATTTCAAAATCTCACTGAGCTCCGGAGCTTCGCATGAACCCGTCACAGACCGTCACTCGAACCCTGCTGCTGGCCTTTGCCGTGTGTGGCAGCGTGGCGAACAGCCTTGCAGGGGATGTCCGTATTGGCATTCTGGGCATCGACAACTATGGATCTGTGGCCTACACGGAATTCCTGAATCGTCCGCGGGCTGAGGGCGATTTTGCGGGTGTGCAGGTCGTTGCGGCATGGCCGATCGCCAGTCCGGATTACCCGGACAGTGAGAAACTGCAGGCTCAGTGGAAGCAGCAGTTGCTGAATCTGCATCAAAATCCCAGGGATCCGCAGGATGCTGTTCCGCCGATTGAAATGGTCAATTCACTTGAGGAACTACTGGCGAAATGCGATGGCGTGATGATCTTCAGTCTGGACGGACGCATGCACACTGGGCAGGCGACGGCGGTGCTGAAGGCCGGGAAGCCCCTGTTCATCGGTCGACCTCTGGCGGCCACTGCTGAGGATGCAGTTCGTATCTTTCGGGTGGCAGCAGAAACAAAAACCCCATGCTGGAGCAGTTCGCAGCATCGGTACAGCGCGGGTTTCAGCGGCATGCGGAATCATCCCGATGTGGGACAAGTGATTGGCTGCGATGTCTATGGCGGTTGGTCGGTGGATGCACCGGAAGCCGATCGATTCACCCGCCCGCTGCACAGTATCGAGACCCTGTATGCCATCATGGGACCGGGAGTTGTGTCTGTCAGCAGTACCGGAACAGCCACCGCAGAATCGGTGACCGCAGTCTGGGCTGATGGGCGAGTTGGTACATACCGCGGCATCAAGTCCGGCGCGGTGAAGTACAGTGCCACGGTGTTCGGAACCACGGGTGTGTCTACAGCCGGCATTTATGGACACGGAGTTCCCGTCAAGGGCGTTGTGCCGACAGACGATCGCTACGTGGGGTATGAAGGGCTGGCCATCGAGATTGCTCGATTCTTCAAGGGAGGGCCGGTGCCCGTGACACCTGCGGAGACTCTTGAGATCTTCGCATTGCTGCAGGCTGCAGAACAAAGTCGTGCTCAGCAGGGAGCGATGGTTCAATTGCCGGAACTGGCGAAGCAGTTGACTCTGGAGCAGTAGGCTGGTCATTCGGTCAGACGACACTGAGACCGCCCGACGAGGGCGGATTCTGCTGAGAATTCGCTGCACCTGACCGCTGCAGCAATCCGGCGTCAGCAGAGAAGGTTGCGATCCCGCCAGAATAGACTACAACGAGGCTGCCGGGCCCTTGTGAATTTCTGCCTTTCAGTTCGTGGTCGATATCCCCTATGCCGAAGCGCTCGATCAAACACACTTATCACGATCCTGTCGATCTGATCTGGCTGCGGGCGGCGGCCGATCTGGGTCTGACGGTGCAGCGTTCCACGGATGCTTATGCGGCCTATGACGGGCAGGGCACCCTGACGATTTCCGTGGCTGATGAATTCGATCCGGATGACTGCCTCGCGCAGATGATCTTCCACGAACTCTGTCACTGGCTGGTGTGCGGCGCAGGGGCTCGGGATCTGCCGGACTGGGGGCTTTCCAACACCAGCCGGCGTGATCTGGTGTATGAGTATGCGTGCCATCGCCTGCAGGCTGCTCTGGCGGCTCCGTACGGACTGAAGGATTTCATGGCTGTCACTACGATGTGGCGCCCCTACTGGGACGCACTGCCCGAGGATCCGCTGCAGGATGGCGACGATCCGGCGATTGCCATCGCCCGCAGCGGGTTTCGGCTGTCTCAGACAGCACCATTTCACGACGTCTTAAGTCGCAGTCTGGCGGCCACGGCAGCAATTGCGGATGCAGTACGGGGTGCAGTGCCCTCGTCGTCGCTGTGGGCCACAACGCGAGCCCGACATCGCCTCGGATCACTCCTGTCCGTTTCCCCGACCGAAACCTGCGGAACGTGTGCGTGGGCCATTGCCGGCGGCAGCGGGCTGCGTTGTCGGCAGCACAGGCAGCCGGGAAAAACAGGCCCAGCGGTGCAGGGGACAGAGCAGGGCTGCGAACGCTGGGAACGGCAGCTAAAGGCCGAGGATTGCGGGAGCTGTGGAGCCTGCTGCCGGCATGGATTTGATTTTGTGCAGGTGTCGGCTCGAGATCCGTTTGTCAGCCTGCACCCTCAACTGGTGCAACTGAAGGATGGCACTCGGATCGTGCCACGACCGGATGGGTTATGCGTGGCCCTCGCAGGCGACGGGGCCGCAGACGCTCCGTATCGTTGTCAGCACTATGAAACTCGACCCAAAAACTGTCGTGATTTTGAGATAGCCGGCGACGCCTGCCTGCAGGCACGGCGTCGCGTGGGGCTTAGTCGGTAATTGCCGGGACGGATCAATCGCGTTGCACCGGATGATCAGACTGCCAAGATTCTGGTGAGAGAAGACTGCCCCGGAGGGGTTTCGGGACTGAGACTGTCGACGGGAGTGCTTTGCGGATGCCTGAGACCCCAGTTCATTCATCATCAGTTTTCCGTGGCCGTGAACACCATGGGGCGCGCCTGTGGCTGGAGTTGCTGGGTGCGCTGCACTCCCTGGGATACGGCCGACTGCGTGTGGAGTGCGGTTGGGAGAATGCCGGCCCGGCGCCCGTGTGGCAGGCTTTCATCGCGCCAAAAGCCTGTTTCCGCTGCGACCATGGAGGAATGATCGCCTGGTCTTCTCTGACTGTACGACAGAGGTTTGAAAAGTTGGAAGAATCAATGTTCAGTAGCCGTCGCTGCCGAAACCCTGCGGGCGATCACCCGTGGTCCGGTTTTCTCAGGGCCTCGTCAATGGACTCTGCAGCGGTATGGATCGGTCGATTCCCTGACCTCGCGGCTGAGGGGAAGGGGAAGGACAGTGAATATGAGCAGTGGTATCGGCAGATGCTGCTGTCAACGGCACCGGCCGGGCTGGTGGGTGCCTTTCGCTACTGGGAGCCAGTTCCTGACACGATGTATGTTGAGTTTGGCCCAGAGGGATTGGACAGATTTGAGTTGCCCCCTGCTGGCTCCGCTGAGTCATGAGCGTTCAACTTCTGTCTGGCCAAAGCGTGTCGACAGAACAAGTGATCATCCACATCAATATGACGTCGCGGACCAGAAGGGAGCCCGGGCATTCCTGACGCGAGGGACAAAAGTCGTTTTGTGGCGTCAAGACGACTGCAATTCATTGAACAACGCGGTGTTTTTCGAGGGTTGGGCCGGGCAAGAATGCCCGGGCTACCTTTTTGTCCACGGCGTCATTCCTGCTCGGCCCCATCCGGTGAAAAACACTGGGGATTTCAGGGATGACGAGAAGTTCGTGCCCGGGCTAAAGCCCAGACTACGACTTTTGTCCCCCGCGTGATTCGTGCCCGGCCCCCTCATTCTAAAACACTGGGTTTAGCAACCGCCAAACCTCCGCTACACACCACAAAACGGTGTTTGTCCGTGGCGTCAGGAATGCCCGGGGTACCTTGCCGGCGATAGCGTCAAGAACGCCGTGGATTGTTTTTGGGGATCAACGAGAAATCCTGTAAGCAGCGGCAGATTGAATTGCCAACGGTGTTGACAGAGAATGGTCGAGGCAGGACTGAGACGACCCGAAATCAGGGTTTCTTCCTTCGGGAGGGCGAAGCTCCTGCTGAGCCGAACAGCCTGTCAGGCTGCTGCATTCTGCGGCTCGGCAGGAGCCTCGCCCTCCCAGGGTTGGTTGTGTTGCGCGCTGCCAACGGGACCAACCGACACCAGTTCGGTGCCCCCGTTCAGGACAACACCCGTTGGCTTCCGCCATCGGCTCGCGTTTGGATGCCACGACAAGTGCTGTCTTTCGTGATTACAGCGGTGCAGGGGACAGAGCAGGGCTGCGAACGCTGGGAACGGCAGCTCACGGCCGAGGATTGTGGGAGCTGTGGAGCCTGCTGCCGGCACGGATTTGATTTTGTGCAGGTGTCGGCTCGAGATCCGTTTGTCAGCCTGCACCCTCAACTGGTGCAACTGAAGGATGGCACTCGGATCGTGCCACGACCGGATGGGTTATGCGTGGCCCTCGCAGGCAGCGGGGCCGCAGACGCTCCGTTACGTTGTCAGCACTATGAAACTCGACCCAAAAACTGTCGTGATTTTGAGATAGCCGGCGACGCCTGCCTGCAGGCACGGCGTCGCGTGGGGCTTAGTCGGTAAATGCCACTGTTGTTCTGACCAATGCCAGCGACAGTCCCGCTGGACAGCAGCGTTTTATTTGTCGTAGTTCAGATCAAAGGCCACGCGCGACTCATCATCGTTCCACCAGAACTTGTGATCTCCGCTGACCAGCTTGATCGTGCGACCGGAATCCGTCAGTGTGATGGTCGGCTGTTTGCCTCCCTTCACGGAGGATGTGCTGGAAAACGTCTTTCCGCTTGCAAGCGTATAAGATTTTCCGCTTGGTTGAATTGAAAATCGAACGGTGCGGCCTGTTCCGTTGAGGATCGTGTACTTCACCTGCGATGAATTCTCTGACGCTGAATAGCCAGACTTCGACGACTGCTGAAATCCCTCGGGCGCATAGACACGAAATGTGTACAGCAGGGTACCCCATGCCCGACTTTTGCGTACACCGGTGAGTTTGTTGTAGTCAGAGGAGTTGCCAAATGTTCCGGCTTTGAATGAGGACGCCCTGACGGTGATGATGAAACCTCGTCGATTTCCCCGGAATGCACCTTCGCGTTCCTTTTCACTCGAGAAGGTTGTTGTATTTCGCATGAGCGGGCCAAGCTGCTCGTATTTGTTCCTGATGGTGCTGGATGTCCTTGTTTTCGAAAACGTGTCGAACGAGGAGATGTTCCCAACGTTGTCCAGATGTGTATGCAAATCTCGGATCGCGTGCTGAACGGCCTCAGATTCGCTGATCTTCGCAGGTCGCTCCATCGTGAATCCGAACTCTGCGGCTTTCGAGCTTTCGAACAGCAGAAAACGTTCCTGCGCCAGCCCCGGCCGGGATCCGCAGCACAGGATGGTCGTGACAAATACGGCGGTGAAGAATCTCATGATGGTTGCCTTTTTCAGAAATGATGTTCAGGAATGAGCTTTGGACCATAAGGCGACGGGAGTTTCCTGCGGTTTATTGTTCGTCGGGCTGTTGTTCAGCCTCGTTCTGCTGCTGCCTCCTCGCTGCCGAATCAAGAATCTGCAGAATTCCGACGGCTATCTGCTGTTCAGGGGAGAGTTGTTTGACAGGAACGCTGGAGGCAGCAGCCGGAATACTTTTGTCTCCGTACACCCAGATCTGCTGCCCACTGTCATCAGTCTCAAGCGTTGCTTTTCCAATGACGCTGGATCTTTGTACCGATCCGTCTCGCAGGACTTCTCGGACGACCTGCCCGGTTTTCGGGTTGATTCGTGTTCGGATGGACATCCGGGAGCTGGCTGTCTCGATTTTCGGGGAGACCTTGTCATCCTTCGCCACGTTTCCCAGCGTCTCAACGCGATCGTAGCTTCGGGGGGCTCTTCGTGGTTGCGGAGCTCCGCTGCTGTCCTTATAGTCCGAGACCCACCACGCCTCGGGCTTATTGTGAAAGTGCTTGATATGAGCCTTTGCAACGGGTTTGTTGCTGAACTCTTTGGACCAGACGTTTCCTTTCTCATCGATATAAGGCGGAAGGACCACGATTCCGAGCGAACTGGTGGCTTCCTTTGAAGGCGGGAGCAGTGTACTGGGGTCAAGTGGCGTATTCCTGATGGGCTTGACCTGGTAGGGGGGCTTGAGGCGTTTGAGTTGACCGTTGCAGGTGCTGCAAAGCAACGCAGTGACAGCGAGGAACACCGGCACGAGGTATCGACGAGACAAAACCGAATGCATCTTCCCGGAACGCATGGCAAAACCCTTCTGTTGCTGGATTCAGATATCTGCTGAAGAAAAACCGTTTCACAATGATCCAGGCGTGAAATACAGCGCAGGTGGTTCAGCAATTCATTCCAACCCCGGGTTTTCCACCAAATTGGCAATCGCGTGGGATTTTTTTTGAGTTTAAGGCTGTATGTGCGCAGGATGAGCCATCGTCCGCAGCGTCACGGTGATCAGAGGGAGTGTGGCATGTCATCTCTTACGGGTATCCTGCAGCAGGTTGAGGAAGGGACACCGGGTTCAGAGGATGTGCTGTTGCAGGCGGTTTACCAGCAACTGCGTCGGCTTGCGGCGGTACGCATGCGGGGTGAACAGGCTGCTCATACACTGCAGCCCACCGCCCTCGTGCACGAAGCGTGGATCCGGGTGCTGGCAACCCGTCAGGGCGGAGCATTCCGGGATCGCAGGTCTTTTTTTGCAGCGTTCAGCGTCACGATGCGACGGGTTCTGATCGATGTGTCGCGACGCAGAAATCGCGAACGTCACGGCAGCGGTGTCAGACCGCTGTCGCTCTCTGAAGATCTGTCGCGTCAGTTCTCCGACAACCGCTGCACTTCCGAGATTCTGCTGGTGCATGAAGCCCTTGAACGTCTGGAAGCAGTCGACTCTGAGGCGGCTGAGCTTGTGAATCTGCATTACTTTGCCGGACTGCCATTGACCGAGGCTGCCGAGGTGCTGGGGTTATCCAGAGCATCGGTCTATCGTGTCTGGCAGTTTGCACGCGTGTGGCTGAAGGCCGAGATTGCGCGTTTGTCGAACTGACAGGCTCGTCGTCCGATTGTGGAATTGTTGCAGACGGTTTCGGGGAGGCTGATTCCTCCTTACCGGCTCATTCAGCGGTCCGAGGGGGTGTTGTCATGAGTATTTCTTCGGCACAACTGCGTGATGTGTATCTGCGGGCCATCGAGATTCCTGACGCGCGGGAGCAACAGCTTTTTGTCCGCAGCCAGTGTGAAAATGATTCCTCACTCATAGCTGAGGTTCAGCATTTGCTCAGCCTCGGGGATGTTGATGCCAGCTTTCTCGCCGAGCCAGCCGGAGCACTCCTCAGTGCTGCAGATCTGTGCGGACTGCTGCCGGAGGAACCACTGTGTGCTGGTACGGTGATTGAACGCTACCAATTGCTGCAGCTGCTGGGCAGTGGAGGCATGGGTACGGTCTTCCAGGCGAAGCAGCTTGAGCCGGTGGAACGTGTGGTGGCACTGAAAGTGCTGCGCAGCGGATTCCTGACGGCGGCATCGGCTGCCCAGGTTCAGGCAGAACGTCAGACACTTGCGGGACTGAAACATCCCGGAATTGTGTCGGTTCTGGATGCCGGCAGTCTGCCTGACGGTCGTCCGTGGTTTGCCATGGACTATGTCGATGGCCTTCCGTTGACCGCATTCTGTCGGGATCGGAACCTCGCGGTGCACGAGAGTCTGCGATTGATTGCTGAGCTTTGTGATGCCGTCCGACATGCTCATTTCCGCGGCATTATCCATCAGGACCTTAAGCCTTCCAACGTGCTTGTTGAGGTTGTGGACGGGCGACCAGCATGTCGCTTGATCGACTTTGGAATCTGTCGCAATATCCTTGCAGTTTCGGTTCATCCGCACATCCCGGTGGGTACCCCGGACTACATGAGTCCCGAGCAGTCCTGTGCTGAGTCGTCGGGTGCTGATACACGGTCCGATGTATTTGCTATTGGGCGGATACTCGCGGAGGTGGTGTATGGATCACCCGCAGCGGTGGGGAGTGAAGGGTCCGCAGTGTGCAGAAGTCCAACGGTGCCAGCCCGGTTGAATCGGGAACTGTGCAGCATTATTCGTCGAGCCACTGCGGTGGTTCCTGCTGATCGCTATCCTGGTGTTGGGGCCCTGCGGGATGAATTGCAGAGGGTGCTTGAGGGGCATGCGGTTCAGGCGATGCCAGCAGGGGGAATGTACCGTCTGGAGAGATTTGTCACTCGCCACAGATTGCCTGTGGGACTGGCAGCACTGGCAGTTTCCAGTCTTGTTCTGGGACTGCTGGTCAGTGTGCGGCAGATGCAGGCAGCGCGGGTCTCCGAACGGCGGGCTGAATTCTATCTCGGAGAAACTCAGACGCAGCAGCGGAAGTTTCAGGATCTGGCGTGGGGTTCAACGCTGAGGCAGGCATGGACAGCGTGGGAGCTTGGGAATCTGTTCGAGACAGATCGGTTGCTGACTGCAATAGACACGCCCGACAACTCTGCCGAGTCTTCGGCGGAGTGGAGCATCCTGCGGGCTCAGCGGCAGTCAATGCTGACGTCGCGAAAGCTGTGTGATGCGGCGATTCACGAATTGCGTCCGATTCCCGGCGGCAAACTTGTCGCGGCCGGATGCGGTGATGGTGTACTGCGAATTCTTCGCAGTGACACAGGGGCGGTTGAACTGGAGGTCTCCTCGGAAATCGAGTCACTGCATGCAGTTGCCGTGGATTCTTCGGGACGTTACATCGCGGTGGGGGGAAGTCTGGACAAGGCGAGTGACAGGTCCTGTGTGAAGATTTATGATACTCAGATGAGAACGTGGAGGACGGGTTCCACCCCGATGTTCACCACGATCGAAACACTCTCGTTTTCCAGCGATGGAAACATGCTGCTCTGCGGTTCGCGGTATGAGGCTCCCGTTGTCATACGCACCGACAACACGACCTGCGTGGCGACGTTGCCCGTGGAACGCAGAAACCTGTGGGGAGCAATCTCGGCGGATGGCAGTCGAGTGCTGGTCGCTGCGGCAGACAACCGTGTGCATCTTGCCGATCTGAAGGTGTCGACAGACAGCGGCGCCGGGGCAATTGAAGTCGCCTTCGCCGCGCACCAGCATGTGCTGACCGGGTTTGCCATGCCGCTTACCGGACGACTGTGCTGCGTGGTCGATGATACCGATTCGCTGATCCTGCAGGACGTTGAGGCGCAGCAGCCGCTGGCCAGCCTCGGATTCAGAGGTAAACCACTCTGTGTCCACCCGGGGCTTTCCGGGGGGCAACTTGTAACATCAAACTTAACAGGAGATATTGTTCGCTGGGACCTGAACGATCTGAGCCGCGACGCGACCTCAGCCGAAGACGCAGGGATGCATACATTTCGGGAATTCGGGGCTGATCGTGTTCCATTCCTGCAGCCCGAGGCTCGCTGGATCGTGGCTGATGAGCCGTTGATCAGCGTCTGCGATGCTGGTGATACGGTCCTGACCGGGACTGACAGTGGCAGGATTCATGTCGTCACAGTCGCCCCGACGAAACTGAAGCGACTGGAGTTTCATTCAGGTGAGAAGACGTGGATGAGCCCGAATCACATCGACGTGTCTTCCGACCATCAGTCGGTGCTGATCGGATTTATGGATGGTGCCATGATTCGTGTTGAACCTTCGCCACGATCACAGTCTGAGGTCAGCGCAGGATCCACCGTCTGCTTTCCCGCGCAGCATCAGATCACGGAAGTCTTTCCGGACATCGCCTCGGCCGGTCTCCAGCCAACCAGCGAACTGGACCCGATGCGAGAATGGTATCTGAGATGGCTTACGCGCGAACGTCAGTTCTGGCTTCAGCGGCAACAGGTGAACAGTACGGGAGGCGTGTTGCAGGATAATTCCGCCACACCGCAGGCGATTCGAAGCGACCAAATTGAGTATTCCCCCGATGGCAGCCGGTTTGCCTACTACGTGGATCGTGAAGTACATGTTCTGCAGGCAGCACCACTGAGTGGTCAGCGTTGCATGACGACTCTTCCCGGGCTGGTCGTCACATTCTGCTGGCACCCCGATGGAAAATCCTTGATTATCGGAGGTGAATTCGGGGGGCTCCGGCAGTGGTTTCCGGAAACCGGTGAGGTGGCTGTACTGCCCGGCGTCACCGATCAGGTTCGGAGAATTGCTGTCTCGCAATCTGGACGGGTCATGGTCACGGGTGACCGTGGTGGGCGAGTGGCCAGTTGGAGTCTGGCGGGGGATCGTCCGGAATATCAGGTGGGAGCTCAGAGGCACGACGGGGAAATCTACGCCGTCTGCCTGCTGGATGATGGCAGGCTGGCTGTTTCGGTGGATGAAAAGCTGCAGGTGGAAATCTGGCGGACCTCGACGGCCACTCAGGTTGGCCGACTGGGCACACTGCCCGGTGAGTGCATGCATGGAGAAGACATCCTTGAGCTGTTTGCCACGCCCAACGAAGACCGCCTTGTGTTAATGTGGCTCAGGATCAACACGGACGTGCACTGGGCAAGTTGGAACCTGAAGTGACGACTGCACCTTGAAACGGCTGAGCTTTCGCCACGGCAAATGTTCAGGACTGAAAAGTGCCTGATGTATTCCTGACATCATGTTCAAACATCGTGGCCCGGGCTTTAGCCTGGGCCAGTTACCTTGTCATTACCCACGAAACCCGTCGGGCGTGGAGGCCGTTGCGGCGTGTGTTTGGTTTGTGCCGTGCGTCTGTTTGCGATTCAGGCCTGAAGGGCCGGTTTCCGGTAGCCCAGGGCGCAGCCCTGGGT